>MWWF01000107.1_pt1 | contig 14434 bp, 20 predicted proteins | sample 1047351 | NCBI WGS metagenome assembly MWWF01 (sample SAMN06349970, study PRJNA376086) | soil metagenome | isolation source: MGM-3 sample Antarctic (ecotone) soil | place: Antarctica
CGCTCGATGCCGTCCATATACCGCTGGGAATACATGATGTGGGCATGTGGCTGCTCGCCGCCCTCCAGTGCGGCCTTAGGCGTATGAATCGCCCACTGAAAAGCGTGCTGATCTCCCAGCTCCTGGTGGACAAAGTCTTCGACCAGTGCGCGGCGCTGGTCGGGAGTCAACTCACGCGGCAAGGCTACCTCGATTTCTCGATAGGCTGAACCATTAGCGCGCTCGTGCTCGTCCGCTGCATTCCAGAAGTTGGCCGGGTTTTGCTTGGCCCACTTCGACATGTTGCCGCTGCTGGTCGATTCAAGGTCTTCGTACCGGTCACGCCCGCTGTACTTACCCTCTCGAAAAATGTACGCAGCGTGCGCGGACGCTTTGCCTTTTGCGCCGATCTTCGCCGTCAGGTGATAGGAGGCCATGGTCTTTTCTTTGGACTTTCTGTTGACGTTGCTTTGGCTTTCTTGTTCAGCCCTCGGCAGAGCGCACCGTTTCTCCGTAGGAGAAACGTATAAGTGCGCATTCTCTCAATGCTTCGAGAATTATACCACGCCGATAACGTCACCGTTCTCTGCTAAAATTTACCACCGCCACAACACAACAAGAGAGACAGGACCATGGATAACGATAGCTGGCTAAACGACCGCGTAATCTTCCTCAAGGCACTGAAAACACGCACCGAACAACAGGAGCTACTGGTACTTCTAGCCGAAAACACAAAACGGTCGCCGCTGGACACAAAAAAGCTCACCGCCCTGATCAAAGCAGAGAAAACCGGTATCCGGGCCAACAAAGCAAGACAGGACGCGGCCAACCTCATCAACTCAGAGAAAAAAGCACTCGCTACCGCAGCCAGAAATGCACGCACACATGAACTATGCGAGTCAGCTGGCTTGATGGGTTTATCGGGATTAGTTGATACGTTGACTGGCAAACCGACCATTGATCGTGGTGAACTGTTGGGAGCATTGCTGGGACTGGCAAAGGTTCCAGCCGAAGACCCACGCCGCGCAGATTGGAAACGTGCGGGCGATGCCCTACTCGCCAAGGCATCGACTTAGCAAATGTGGTGGGTTCGGCCCATGCATATCAGCGGCAGCTTTTTGCTCCAGTGTCAGCCGACTACGCATCAGGTTGCGTAAAGCTAGCTGTGGACAGCCCTCCGGGCCGTGGGCACAAGCCATGGACAGGGGATGGACAACGATAACCCCGTTGCCCACGCCCTGCCCACAGCTTGCACCCACTCTGACCACAGCAGCCGCGTGACTGCTGGTCGTCACCCCGACCGCCACAATTGAGAGATATTTCCCCATCGAAACCACGGAAATTTCGACATGTCGAAGAAATCGCAGGCCAGCATTCCCCTGCAAAGCTCAGCTGAGTGAGCAGGCCAGGCCAAGGGAGGGCAATCGGCACGCCTGGGAGGCGCGACTGCGCCGAGCTGGCGGGATGGCCGACGATTCAGCCCGGAGGGTGAATCGCCTCCCGCGATCCGGCCCGCTATCAGCGGGTCCGGTAGAGGACTGTCGAGTCGCGCTGTTCAGGCTTCCTTGTGCGCCGCGTAGCGGGGCAGTCCAGAGATACCCCCCTCTGCAAACACCCCTACTACGTAGAGTGAGAAGCAAACGGCTGCAACCCGCATGGATGCTGAGGGGTGCCTTGCACTAGTGACGACCCTGCCTTGCACTAGTGGTCGCGATGCCTTGCACTTTTGAGGCAAAAAGTGCTTGACCGGGAGACTTTCAGGGGTTTAATATTCATGCACTTTATACTCAAAAAGTGCTCGCCATGACCCGCCCTTATAAGCCCTTGACCAACCTCGCTAAGCTCAACTACTCGCCTACGATCAACCCGCTTGTAGAGCCGCAGGAGGTGCGCTCCAAGCGACGCTATGTCCGATCCGGGCGTGGTGAGGATCTGGTGAACCCTTTGACGGGCGAGGTCGTTGGCATCGCCACAATTCATCAGATCGAAGAACGGGACGATGCCGAATTCGTGAAGGTGTTTGCGGCTGGTGTGGCCGCGTCTTACGACCTGACCAAGACGGCGCAGCGCGTGTTTCAAGTCGTGCTCGATCAGTACCAGCGCACTCCCATGAGCCGGGGCTTTGCTGACTACGTGAACCTGTTCTGGTTTGGTGACGGCATCGAGGGCCGTGACGTTGGCATGAGCGAATTCACCTTCAAGCGCGGGCTGCGCGAGCTGCTCGACAAGAAATTCTTGCACCCCAAAGACTCGGCGAGCTTCTGGACCAATCCTGCGCTGTTTTTCAAGGGGGACCGGGTCAGGTTCATCAAGGAGTATCGCCGTCGCGTCAGCAGTGAGGATGAGCGGAAGCGTGCCGAACTGGAGAAGCGGGGGCAACAACGGCTGGAGGTCGAGTCATGAGCTACACCTATGAAATCAACTCGCGCCCGCTCGAGCTGGGCGGCGGCTGGCGGCTGCGCCTCCTTGAGAATGGCGTAGAGGTGGGCGGCGGCGTGTTCCCGCCAGTCGAAGGGATCGAAGACGCCAAGGAAGCGTTGCAAGCGGCTTTCGATGAAGCCGAAGGCGAAGGCGAAGCTTACGCCTGGCTCGACTCCCGGGAGACATGATGGACACCAACAACCAACTTACGATGCTGTACGGCGCGGCTATGGAACAGCAAGATGCAGTAAAGGCAGCAATGGATGGACTGGCGCAAGAGCGCGCGAAGCTAGTCGCCACCATAGGAGCACTCAAAAATGCCTCTAGCGGCCTTCAAACGGCCACAGGAGCCGCCGCAAGCAAGGCGATGATAGATTCCCTTGCTCAAGCACCGAAAACGGCTGTGGAGGCTCTTAGCGCTGCTACGGAGGCGCTAGACAATGCTGCCAAACGCGTACGCAATGCCGGCGCCTGGATCAGCTGGAAGTTCGCCCTGATGTTCGCGTTCGCCGGCGTAGCTGCGGTGGCGACGAACTACGCTATCGGCCGCTTCACCCTGCCCGACCGTGCCGAGATCGAGGCTCTCCGATCGGAGAAGGCCGAGCTGGAGACAAACATCGCGGATCTGGCCAAACGTGGAGGTCGGATCAAGCTGTCTATCTGTGGTCCGAATAGTCGGCTATGCGTACAAATCACGCCTAAGAGACGGTTTAATAACTTACCGGAAACACATTCTTCGCAGTAAGGATGTACCGAGTGCGATATGCATCATGGCTTCGGCGACATCAAGCCGTTGCTCATAATCGCGCACCAGACGGCGGTATCGCATCAGCCATGCGAACGTGCGTTCGACGACCCAGCGGCGTGGCTGTACTTGAAAGCCCACCTGTCCTTCCAAGCCGCGCACGATCTCGACCGTAAAATCGAGATAGGCCGCTTTGTCGAGTAAAGTGCGGCGGTCGTAAGCTGAGTCGCCGAACAAATGCTTGACTGAAGGCCAGCGCTGGACCATAGCATCGAGTACCAGTTGCGCACCGGTCGAGTCAGCGATATCGGCAGGCGTTAGGTTTACTGCCAGCAGACGTCCATCGGTATCGACGGCAATGTGGCGCTTGCGTCCGCTGATTTTCTTGTTGGCGTCATAGCCGCGCTTCCGCGCTCCAGGCGCCTTGACCGACTGGCTGTCGACGATGGCGGCCGAGGGAACGACCTCGCGTTGCTCGCACATCCGGTCAAGCATCAGCGCCAGGTCATGGATAGTACGGAACAAGAAGCGCCGCACCAGGCGACGGAACCAGTAGTACACAGTCTGATACGGTGGAAAATCGTTGGGCAGCATACGCCATTCGCAACCTGATCGGACGAGGTAACGTAGCGCGTTAATTATCTGGCGAAGATCAGTTTTGCGCGGGCGACCGGTGCGTGCCGGAGCTGGTAGCAACGGCTCCATGAGCTTCCATTCCTTGTCGCTGATATCGGTCGGATAACCCCGCCGTTCCTTCCGCACAACCTTGTGCCGCACGCGCTGCTCTTGTGTCCACATGGCGAACTCCTGTCAGAAATGACGCGTTCGTCATATGATAGTTGCCTTGGAGTTTTTAAACCGTCTCTAAGCAAGGTACTGCGTCTATGCAGACTGATTTTCAAGGATCTTGGGTAAATATCGATGGTCGCAAGCACTTCGTGATACCCCAGGGGTATTAATCCTTGTATATTGATTTCAGAGAATAATTTTTTTCATAAAAAAGGACTAAGTATGGCTGTTCAAGCTCCCCCAAAAACCGGTTTTGAAAAATGGCAATCTGGGTTAAGCGCTGCGGTAGGAGATGCCAAATGGAACGCTTGGGATTGTGAAATTCAGGCTGCGGTCAATGAATATAATCGTCACCTTGCAGGCAATGCAGGATATGTACCATTAGATTGGCAGCTCATCAAGACAATGCTATGGGTAGAAACCGGTGCTAATAATGCGCAATGGAACAGTAAACCTATGCAAATAGGGGTAGCCGGAGATCCTGGTTTAACATCATTTCTTTCTAACAAAGAAGGAGGTGATTTAATTCTTCCTCCCAACTTAAATGGCCGCCTGACCGTGGGATCTGTCAGAACAATTCCTGCCCATAACATTCGGGCAGGAATTGGCTATTTACTGATGCGTATGGCAACTTTCGAGTACCGTACCGTATTAGATTTAGATTCGAAAATTTATGAAGCGCCTCCTATAAAAGCAGGTGACAATCTTGATAAAATTGCCAAAAAACAAGGCAGTACAATCGAAATACTAAAAAAATTAAATCCAGCAACCAATGTTTTGAGAACTGGTCAAATTTTAAAATATCAAAAAGCATCTGTTCAAAGGGTGATCACAACTTGGCGACCTATATCAACAACATTGATCGCACAACGCTACAATGGCGGCGGGGATCCCAACTATGCAAGAAAGCTCGACTATGCCCTAGCACTAGTACGTAAAACGAAAGGTACCTTATGCGCTCAATAACGCTTATCAGCTTTAGCCTGATGATTTGCTCACCATTATTTTCACTTGCAGCTTCAACTAATACCGTTTTAAATGAACAAGCCTTGCGCGAAGAATGTAGCGCTTCCTCTCAGGCAGAAATGCGAGATTGTCTAATAAAAAAAGCAAAGGATAGTCAGAAGGCACTAAAACTAGTCGAGGCTAACGTATTTAACACCCTGTCTAAGTGGGATGAAGATAAAAATTACATCGATTTAGCTAAAGCTAAACTTACGAAATCGAATAATGAATTTAACAAATATCGTGAAACTCAATGTGAATTCTCAGTTTCGCTAATTGGCGGTGGAGCTGGCAACAGTCATGAAATTGGACGTTTGGCTTGTGTTACAGAACTTAACAACAGGCGTGCTGAGCAACTACGTAGTTCAGTTATCAAATTACCAATGAAATAACTAATATGAATACGTCTGGCGTTGGAGCGTAGTTTTTAAAACGCCCCGCCAGCGATGCTCCTAGATCTAATTACACACACTTATTAGCGGCAAGATCCCAACCCCCAACGGTTGACCCTCCCATACCACCAGCAATTTTTTGTTGCGTGTATTTCCATTTCACTTTTGAAAAACGCAGACTTATAACATCCTGCAGAATACTTCCCTCATGAACGGCTTGATCCATACTGGCGATTATAACGTTTTCCAGTTCGACTTCATAATATTTTACCGGCATTCCTTGAGCATCTGCACGCATGAATTCAAATTTTGCCTTTGGAATAGTTTTTCCCATTGAGCAATGCTGCATAAGAATTGGCGAAGCCATGTCTGCAAGCTTAGTAAGGGAAAGGGCATGATGCTCGCACCGTTCAGCCGTATGACCACCGCCAGTCGATGCGCTAGCACTCATCGGTTGAAACACTCCCCAGCTAGCCGAAGTAAGTTCAATCCATCCTTGGTGTGCTGAGTCAGTCGATTCGCCCTTAATACCGTCAATTTGCAGATATGTGTCAAGTGCCATATTTAATTCTCCAAACATTAATGAAAGAGTAATTGTAGCTCAGCAACGACAAAATAGATTGGCAATGTACAATTTTTTGGCTATCTGCTAAAGCGTGGTCCGTCCCTCTTCTGCTCTGAGCGTTCCAACTCACGCTGCTGCTCCTGAGCGATCTTCTCCAGTTCGGCCTTGCGTCTCGCTTCAGCCTGGGCGAACTCCACAGCCTGGCGGGCTAGCTCGGCGCGGCGATCTGCCTCGATCTTGGCCGCACGTTCGGCCAAGAACTTGGCCCGGAACTCAGCCGCACCACTGGACAGCTGACGATGAGCCTGCTCCATCTGGTGCGCAATCTCCTGCTGCCTGGCGCGGTCGGCCCTGGCTACGCCAAGATCGCCCGACAGGTCAATCAGGCTGGTAACACTGTTCTGCGCTCGTTCGTGTGCGCCTTCGGCAACGCGACGCTCCAGCAAGGCGCTGATGTCCTGGTCGGCCATCGTCCGCACCCTGGATCCACCCAAGTGCTTTTCCGGGTCGCGCTCGATGCCCTGGTCCGCTAGGCTGCGATGATCAACACGGGCCACATGGCCGTGGCGCGCCAGGTGCACGTTTTGGACGTCGGCCCACCGCTGGCGAGTCAACAGCAGCTCGTCCTTCATCTCTCCGAGCGCCTTACCGCCGCTCGCTTTCTGCGCGCCGCCACGCTCCGGGTTCTTGGCGTTGTATCGCTTGAAAAGCTGCGCCGGATCGCGCTCGATGCCGTCCATATACCGCTGGGAATACATGATGTGGGCATGTGGCTGCTCGCCGCCCTCCAGTGCGGCCTTGGGTGTATGAATCGCCCACTGAAAAGCGTGCTGATCTCCCAGCTCCTGGTGGACGAAGTCTTCGACCAGTGCGCGACGCTGATCGGGAGTCAGCTCACGCGGTAAGGCTACCTCGATTTCTCGATAGGCTGAACCGTTAGCGCGTTCATGCTCGTCCGCTGCATTCCAGAAGTGAGCTGGATTTTGCTCAGCCCACTTCGGCATGTTGCCGCTACTAGTCGCCTCAAGGTCTTCGTACCGGTCACGCCCGCTATATTTTCCCTCTCTGGAAATGTACGCGGCGTGTGCTGACGCTTTGCCTTTTGCGCCGATCTTCGCCGTCAGGTGATAGGAGGCCATGCCGTTGTCTTTGCAGTTGATCTTGCTCTTGTAATGCCGCTGCCTTTCAGCTCTCGGCAGAGCGCACCGTTTCTCCGAAGGAGAAACGTATAAGTGCGCATTCTCTGAATGCTTCGAGAATTATACCACGCCGATAACGCCACGGTTCTCTGCTAAAATTTACCACCGCCACAACACAGAAGGAGAAACAATTTCATGGATAACGATAGCTGGCTAAAAGACCGCGTAACCTTCCTCAAAGCGCTAAAAACACGCACTGAACAACAGGAGCTACTGGTACTTCTAGCCGAAAACACAAAACGTTCGCCGCTGGACACAAAAAAGCTTACCGCTCTGATCAAAGCAGAGAAAACCGGTATCCGGGCCAACAAAGCAAGACAGGACGCGGCCAACCTCATCAACTCAGAGAAAAAAGCACTCGCTACCGCAGCCAGAAATGCACGCACACATGAACTATGCGAGTCTGCTGGCTTGATGGGCTTAGCAGGATTAGTTGATACGCTAACTGGCAAACCAACCATTGATCGTGGTGAACTGTTGGGAGCATTGCTGGGACTGGCGAAGGTGCCTGCCGACGACCCACGCCGCGCAGACTGGAAACGAGCTGGTGATGGTCTACTCGCCAAGGCGTAACGTAACGTGGCAAATTCAAGAGCCAACTAGATGCCTTAGCGCGCGGGCGTCCCCGCTTGCTTGCGCACCGATGATAAAGCCATCGGCACGCCCAGTTAACTTGGTACCCCGATAAATCAAAAACCGGAAAACCAACCCCAACAGCACCCCCAGGCCAGCTCCGACTCTTCGACATGTCAAAATTTTCGCCCCACTCACAGCCCTGCTAAACGGGGTATTCAGGCGGATGCATACCTGGATCAAGTCTGCTGCCGCGTCCCGAGAGGGCGCGGGGTTTCGGCAGACGTTCACGGTGAGCAGGTGCCCGAAGCCCCGGCAACGCCGGGGTGAGGCGGTAGCCCCCGCACCGGTAGGTGTGCCCGAAGGGCAGGGCGTATCCCGCCGAAGGTCTGCGAATCCGGTCATTGGCCGTCGCGTCACGCGGGGGCCTTTTTCTGCCCCCTCAGGGGGCCTGGAGAAGTACGACCTACACGCGACAGCGTTGGGAGTAGCTTTTAAGTCCTTTTAGCTTGAAAGTAGCCTTACAGCCTGTAAGGCTACTTTTTTGAACTATGACATTTTTACGGTTAACTATGACATTTTTACGGTTAACTATGACATTTTTTAAAAAGTCATAAAAATAGTTTATAATGACGTTCCTTTATGCGTCATATCATCACAGATGAACAAAAATGAACTTGTCGTAAAGTCAAACCGCCTGATCGAGGCCAGTTATCGGCTAGGTCTAAACGAACAGCGAATCATCCTGTATGCAATCTGTCGGTGCCGTGAAGAACAGAAGGGGCTGTTCCCCGATTTGCCCGTCACAATCACGGCTGACGCATTTTTGAAGCAATTCCCGAGCGTGGACAAGAGCAACGTCTATGGACAGCTCAAGGAAGCGATGAACACCTTGTACAGCCGCAGCGTCACGATCCACGATACCGACCCGGACACGAAGAAGGTACGTATCCGGGAGACCCGATGGATTAGCGAGAAGGCATACATTGACGGCGCAGGGCATATCCAGATCGTGTTCACGCCAGAGGTCATCAAGTACATCACGCGCCTGGAGGTCGAGTTCACGTCCTACCAGTTGGAAAAGGTTGGCCACATGACCAGCGCACACGCCGTTCGTATCTATGAGCTGCTGGCGCAGCACAAGGACGTAGGCACACGCACGCTTAACCTTACGTGGTTGCGCGAAGCGCTCCAACTCGAGCTTGGTGAATACAAGCTGACTGCCGATTTCATCAAACGGATCATCGATCCGTCAGTCGAACAAATCAACAAGCACAGTGATATCACCGTGAGCTACAAGTCGGTCAAGACCGGTCGCGCTATCACCGACTTCGTTTTTAAGATCAAGGACAAGGAACGCAAGGCCAAGGCCGGTCTGGCCAGCGATCAGGCCGCACGCGAGGAACTGGAGGCCCTTGGCCAGCAGCGCCTTGATACCGAAACTGATGAGGAGTTCTGATGCAATTTAGCTATGAAATTACACCACACCAGGTAGAACTGCGCGGCAGCTGGCGGCGCCTTCTGGCGGACAACGTAGAGGTTGGCGGCGGCGTGTTCCCGCCAGTTGAAGGAATCGAGGACGCCAAGGAAGCGTTGCAAACGGCCTTCGATGAAGCCGAAGGCGAGGCTTACGCCTGGCTCGATTCCAAGGCGGCATGATGGATACCAACAACCAACTTACGATGCTGTACGGCGCGGCCATGGAACAGCAAGATGCAGTAAAGGCAGCAATGGATGGACTGGCGCAAGAGCGCGCGAAGCTAGTCGCCACCATAGGAGCACTCAAAAATGCCTCTAGCGGCCTTCAAACGGCCACAGGAGCCGCCGCAAGCAAGGCGGTGATAGATTCCCTTGCTCAAGCACCAAAAACGGCTGTAGAGGCTCTTAGCGTTGCTACGGAGGCGCTAGACAATGCTGCCAAACGCGTACGCAATGCCGGCGCCTGGATCAGCTGGAAGTTCGCCCTGATGTTTGCGTTCGCCGGCGTAGCTGCGGTGGCGACGAACTACGCTATCGGTCGCTTTACCCTGCCCGACCGTGCCGAGATCCAGGCTCTCCGATCAGAGAAGGCCGAGCTGGAGACAAACATCGCGGATCTACACAAGCGGGGGGGCAAGATCAAAATCAACACCTGTGGGGGCCGCCTCTGTATCGAGGCTAGCACCAACCAAGGGAAGGATGCCGCAGGAAACACAGTAACGATGGGTTCGTGGCGCACCACCGATGGTCGCGATGTGCCATTGGTCATCCCTCGTGGGTACTAACCATGAGGCCCTCAATTCGATCAGCGCTGCTCCTCGCGTTCATCGTGTGTGCACATATTGGCGTTTGGTTGCACATGGCCAGAGGCGAGCCTACGCATACCATCCTGCCGTCAATTTGGCCAACTTCGATCGTCTTTATCAGTATGCCAACCATGCCAATCGCTCCGACAGTTTCATCTCTACACCCTGTTCAAGTGCCAACAAAACGAAGCACGCCCACTACAAGGGCTATTCGAATCGCGCAGGAAAAAATAGGTCCGCGAACAGCCCAGCCTACGCCGATACGTACGCTGCTGGGCCAACCATTGCAGGATGAGATCACGATATTAAGTGAACCTGCCAAGCCAGAACCCGATGTCTCAAGCATGCTGGAACGTGCCCGGGAACAGGCGCGCGAGATTGGCCGAGAGCCATTACCCAAAAGCCAAAACGAAATCAAATTTTCTCGACAGGAATTGCTTGCGCGCGCAATCGGTGCGGCATTCAAGCAGCGCAACACGACTATCGAAGAAATTCATTCGCCCGATGGCATAGTTATCAGCAAAGTTCGGGGGCCATTAGGAACGTATTGCATCATGCGTGAGTCGAACGGTCCCGGTGGCGGGCGGGACCCGTTTCGCTCCAGTCCGCGCGATAAAATGGTTACCTGTCCAAACTAAGCGGATAGCGCAGCTCGATGAGCGCCTCGTCCGGCCAAGTCTTGTCGTGCAAAGGGACTATGAAATTCCTTAAGTTACGTCCCAGATTAAGTGGTTGTTCACGCCCAGCAGTGCGCAAGATTGCTGCGGTCAGTGGGGATGACGCAGCAAACTGCATTTGCACCCGGGAGGAATTGCAGGGCCCTCCGATCAATTTAAGAGCATTGCGGGCCACAAATGATAGATCGTCCTGATCGATTGCCCATTGAATCTCGCATTCGAGACGAAGATCGCCCAAACGTCGCGTATCGGCGCCTAACTCGGGCGACCTGATGAACGGACCCCAGCCGATAGCGTTTTCTCCTTTTTTCTGATTCAAAACCAGCTCAGCATCTTGCCATTGGGGACCGCTTAGCCGCGGCAATTCGAAACTGCCATCGGCTGCAATGGACACTGGTGCCGAGCTGTCAACGCCGACCACCTTAAGCGTCACAGCTGCTATATCGAGACCGGCCTTACGTACCTTAAGCAATAAGCGGAACGGAGCCTGCGGTGCCATCGCATGGTAAATGTCGTAAGCGCGCGCGCCTTTAAGCATAGTCTTATACGGCTTGAAGTCGGGACTTTTCAGTTCCTTTACCTCGACCGTTTGTGTGCTTTCTGCAGGGGCTTCCTGCGCTTGGGCTGTCGCACAAAACAATCCAAGACATAGTACAAGAAATTTTTGAAAAGGTATCATGTTGGCATCTCCTCGCAAGTGTCACTAAATATCAAAATTTCCTTACTTAACATGCTTTTCAAAGCTCCTGGCGTCATACTCGGATGGGCCAAACTACATTCGACTGTCTGTGGACTAACGAAGCCGTCCAGGAAGGCGCTGAAATCAGCAGTGATAAACAGTGAGCGATACGAAGAACGATCAAATAAAAGATACTGTTCCTCATCTAGCTGATACTTCGCATAGCGGCGTTTGTTGAGCTGGAGGCTGGCGTCTATTGGAATTGCTTGGGTGGATGATGGTATAGTCTTCACTGTGCCGGCGTTGCACACTGCCAGTGATTTTTCGACGTAGCGCCAGCTTTCCCATTGTTCAAAAACGGGTGGCATGGACTCTTCCAGGATGTGGTACAGCTTGACAATCGTACTGCGGACATAGCTGCCACGCTCCTGATCGCCCGGATGAATCGGACTATGCCATCGCATGCGGTTTTCCCAGTAGCCGTCGCCGGCTCGGTATAGCATAACCGGCGTCACGCTCGCACCTGTCAGATGAGACAAAAAAGCCACTCCTTTGCGTGCATACATTGTCTGTCCAAGGAATTGCAGCGGCACCATATTTCCTGGATCAGCCTCGTTTCCATTCACGCTGGAATTGCCGTCGATGAACACTATAAGGCATCGTCCTCTTCGCAGCGTGCGCATCATGGCAATCATCAGATTCGATTTCGCCGTATCAAGAATCTCAAAGCGGCCCTCAGCGATTGCTTCAGGGTCGGCACAATTAACGACGGCCCGAAAATCATCGGATTGTTGCAGGGCCACGGCCGAATCAATCAGCATTGTGATAGAAAGTCCCTGGCGAATCAGGTAAGGAATCAACAGACGATAAGAGCCGACGTGATAACTACAAAAGATCGTGGGGGCGGTGTGGAAGGCGCCAAAATCCGGTTGAGGCCCTTCGAAGACCAATTGCTCAATCAACTCGATGTGTTTCTGATCCTTCACCGCCCAACGCTGGAAGAAACTTATCTTATCCATCACATCTTCGTGCTGCTCGACGTCAATGGTAGGCATCAGATTAAATAGGCTGGCAGACATGATGCCGCGCAGTGCAACATCACCTTTTTTATTGGCGCTTTTGTTGGAATACACAGTGTTACGTAACTCCTCAACCTGACTACGGTAGTTGGCGACGGTTTCGATGTTCATGTATTGGCTTTCACACGCCGAGCGAACGCCTGACGCAATAATGGAAAAACTAACCGACCGATTGAATAGATCAGAAACGCCATCCCTGCAATGCGTTGAAACATTTCATGGTAGTGGGACTGATAGATATTTCCGGCATGCCAGGCAGCCGATGCGAATGCGTAGGTATTTTGCAGAAACTCAGGGATTACCTTGACCATCATAACAATAACAGCCGTGATGAATACCGTACGGGCCAAGCTGTAAATAATCAACACCGGCCGGGCAGATTGCGGCCGGAACATTACAAGGCTTTTAAGCCATTTATTGCTGCTCTCTCGCAAATTTGGTAGATGGAATAAATCAGCCACAACCCAGTAGCCGTCGAATTTAAAGAAGGGGGTTAGATTCGTTAAAATGGAAAAGAGGTTGATCAAACCGAGCTGCAACACAAAGCTATGCCAATCAGTAGCAACACCGCTTACCGCAACGCCGATAATGACTAGGTTGGCGAGTAATTGCATGTATACACCAGCCAAGTTGACAATTATACGTGAAGTTGACGGCAACTGCCAAATGCCAGTTACATCAGCGTAAAACACAGGGAAGCAGAGATAGACCCCCATCCCTATTTCTTTCGGCTCAACGCCATTGTGCCAAGATGCAGCAGCATGGCCGATTTCATGACACAGCATCATAACAAACATAGCTATCAGGAAAAGAGGCCATACTGTATCGTATTCTCCAGCAGCAACACTCCAACGCGGTAGTAGGTAGCATAAAGAAACGCTGGCTGACAGAAAAAACAAAGGCCAGAACAGAATGGGGTGAAACAAATGACGTACCACGCTCAACAGCGCGGCGATTTGGTGGAAGCGAAACAGGACAACACGAAGTCGGATATCCGTACCAATTTTTTTTATCATTGTCGTACCAAGACCAGACAGGTCAAGAGGTACTATTTTTTCTTTAATAATCGCAGCAAGTTGTTCGACAGTAATTGGACGCGACAGTAACGCACTACAGTTGATTATCTCGGAAATTTGGTCTAGTGATCTATTTTTTTGAAGTTCGCTAATAATGAGGAATAACAGCCGGCTCACGTACATGACACGACTATCGAGTTGAAGAAAGTATTGATCAGTCGTGCCGACCTGTGTCAACGTGAGAAGCGGGGAAATATTAGTTATCATTGGAGGGGATGTAAAAACGGCCAAAAATGGCCGTCTCTAACTTAATTAAAGCGCTAAAAGCAGCGAATTTATATATTCTCGCCAATCTTGCCGATCAAAGCCAGATGCACTTCATCTAAGGTCTTGACATCGAGCAGCAGAGCAGCAACAACGAAGGGGTTATGCTCTGCTAAGCGAAGCATTAATCTCCAATGCCATCGTAACCGCAAGAAAGCTTGTGGTTAGGATAGTCGCAGCAAAACCAACCCATTTCCAGACGCTGTTCGAGCTCCGTAACTTTCAGACTGTTTTCCAATTCTTTCTCAAAAGACAATTTTTGATTTTCCATTTTTTTCCAATTTTGTGCCTACTCGATCGGTTTTCAGCTATACCGGCGTAAATATTATCACATTGTTACGCGGCGCAATAATAATGCAAGATGTATTTCTTTATCAAGATTTTTTAAAAAAAAAATTTTTTCCTACCACATTATTTCCCTCGATACATCTTACTAGCAGATCTTCCGCCTTTCCTGTTGACTATCTGCTAAAACCCGGTCCGTCTCTCTCCTTTTTCAACCTTGGCCGCACAACCTCTCGCTGCTGCTCCTGGACAATCTTCTCCAATTCGGCCCTGCGTCTCGCTTCACGCTGAGCGAATTCCACAGCTTGGCAAGCCAGCTCGGTGCGGCGATCTGCCTCGATCTTGGCCGCACGCTCGGCCAAGAACTTGACCCGGAGCTCAGCCGCACCACTGGACAGCTGACGATGGGCCTGCTCCATCT
>MWWF01000108.1_pt1 | contig 14420 bp, 11 predicted proteins | sample 1047351 | NCBI WGS metagenome assembly MWWF01 (sample SAMN06349970, study PRJNA376086) | soil metagenome | isolation source: MGM-3 sample Antarctic (ecotone) soil | place: Antarctica
TTGATTTTCTATTTGATCTCTCTATCGATTTTATAGGTTGCACCAATGCTCTGGCAGGCATCTTCCAGCAAAAACAAATTGTGTTCTTTACAAATAGCTTGCAGCGCACCCATATCAGCCATGCTGCCACACATGTGTACGGGCATTAAGCATTTTGTTTTGTCCGTTATTGCTGCCCGTACTGCATCAGGATTTAAGGTTAGGGTTTCATCAACATCCACCAACACCGGCACAGCGCCGACACTTAGCACCGCTTCAAAACTTGCAACGAAAGTGAACGAAGGGATAATCACTTCATCGCCTGCGCCAATGCCTAAAGCAGCCATCGCCGTAGTTAATGCAGCCGTACCACTTGATAGTAGTTGCGCATAACCACAACCAAAACGGTTACAGATAGCTTCTTCTAATTCATTTGCTTTCCAATGGCCGTTACGGGCTCCATCAAAACCATACCGCATCAACACACCACTTTCTACTACGTCCATCAATTCTTTGCGTTCAGCATCGCTCCACAATTCAAAACCAGGCATAGGCAATTTTGTATTTAAGATTTCTAATTTTGTATTTGAGATTCTTGTTCCGGACTCATTACTGATTACTCATTATTCATCAATAAAGGTTTACTTCAGAAGTGTTTGCGCAATGTAGGGACGGTCAGAAGGAAGTTTTAATTCACCGGCTTTTAGGTCTATCAATACATCCAGCGCTTCCATTGGAATGCTGCCAAAAAGTGGTTCAGTATTGCCAGGTAAAACCAGCGCATCAGTAAGTGTACGACGATTAAAAACCTGTACTTCCACACCGGTAACCATCTTCAGTAGTTTTGTGCTGCCGTCAGCAAGTAATACTTCGTGCTCACCAATCACAGGCAACCCAAGTTGTTGCTGAATGTTTTCGTTTATGGACATCATATAAGCGCCACTATCAATTAAAAACGGAACTTCCATTTGCCGCACTTTTCCCTCACTAATGTAGCCTGCCCTAAGTACCGCTAAATCGTTACCATTGATCACTTTTATATTTTGTCTGAAAACACCCATAAAAGCAATTAATAATTTAGAATTAATAATTTAAAATGCGAAGTTAATTACAAGTTGGAATAGCAAGTCGTAAGCTTTAGGTTCGGGGATTTTTAAAACCATCCCTTCTTTCTAAACATGCGCAGCATCCAAACCGGGATTAAAAGCATGGTGCCCACAGCTACCATAAAACCCCATTTATTATGTAGCAGCGGAATGCTTTCGAAGTTCATTCCAAAGATGCCACCAATAACGGTAGCAGGAGCCAGCAGGCAGGTAACAATAGCCATTACTTTCATTACCTCATTCATACGCAGGTTAACGTTGTTTATGTAGAGGTCCTGCATGCTTCCGGTTATATCACGGTAGTTTTCACATAGGTCGTAGGCCTGTACAATATGGTCGTAAACATCTTTAAAATATTTAGTGGTACGCTCATCCAGCAATTCACTTTCACTACGGGTAATGCCGGCTATCATATCTCTAACCGGACCTATGTTTCGTTTTAAAATTATCAGCTCCTTTCTTAGTTGTGAAATGCTGGCTAAGGAACGTTTGTTGCTGTTGCGAATAACTTCTTCCTCTACTGATTCTATCCTTTCGCCCAGCCGCTCCATCACCAAAAAATAATTGTCAACAATAAGATCCAGCATGGAGTAGCAGAGATAATCAGCACCGCGTTGCCGCAGCTTGCTGTTTTGCAATTTTATTTTTTCGCGGAGCGGATTAAATACGTCCTTCTCAGGATCCTCCTGGAAAGTGATGACAAAATTTTTTCCTAGCACGATAGAAATTTGTTCTGTCTCTACACAATCCTGCTTACGATTATAGTACAACATATTGAGCAGGCAATAGAAAATACCCTCCACTTCATCCATCTTTGGCCGCTGGCCGATGCTTAAAATATCTTCGGCGAGCAACGGATGAATGCGAAAATGGTCAGCAATTTTTTCAACATTTGCTTTAATAAGGCCATCAACATTTATCCAACTGATATGATTGTTATCTAAGAACGTAAAGCTTTCTTCTACCAATGTTAGCTTGTCTTCAGAAAATCCCTGCTCGTTATAATCATATACTGTTATGAAACTTTCTTTTGAATCCTGGCGGTGGGCTTCACTGGTAGGGTTTACATTGACAATTTTTTTCGTGCGTTGAGTGCCAAAAAGCAAAGTAGGAACTATGTAGCGTATGTATTGATTTGCCTTCACCGGAAAAAAAATTTTGAGTAAGATAAAACAATGTAGTCGTACAGAAACCGCCGATTATTCGATCCTCTTTATCTAAGCTTTGTCGAAAGGTTGCTGCCTGCCGAAGACGGTTCTTCGTTTTTGCTGCAAATTTTTTATCGAAACTGTTTAAGGGTAAACCGGTTCTTGAATTTTGAATGAAATAATTTCTGTGCACATACATAAACCAAGTGTAAATACGTAAGCCTTTAAGTATTTACGCTATTGCTCTCTGACTATTATTCACATGTGATATAAGGGCGTTTGTACACTTGCTGCAACTATCCCAACAGTTTACTTTTATGGTTGAAAACAATATCCAAATCCTAAACCATAACCTATGAAGAAACTTTACAAATCCTTTTTTATTCAAGCCCTGTTTATTGTGCTGATACTTTATTCTGAAAGTAGTAATGCGCAGTGCAGCGGAGGTAATCCCGGTGGTATAACAGCTTATGATACTACCGTTAGATTTGCTACAGGCGTTACCACTACGCAAATTAAATTTCCCAAGTTTAATCCGCAAACCGGCATGCTCTCCTGCGTAAAATTAATTATAACTATTACAGGTATTATAGATACGGTGGCCATGCAGAATTATTCAGCCTCGCCTCAAACTGCGGACTTTTATTATGACAGAACCGACGCCATGAGCGGCCCGGGTTTAACGCCACCCCTATCAAACACATTTAACCAGCATTATGGCCCGTATAGTCTTACAGCTTATGATGGTATTCCTGGTGCGGGCACCGATTTCAAGCCATTACCACGCGACACTGTTTTGCGAAAAGTAATGGTAAGAACCTTAACCGATTCAACAGAAATATCGCAGTTCTATGGATCCGATAGCGTTACCTATAATTACAATATCAATGTAACCACATCGGCAGTAATAACAGGTGGCAGCAGCTCCAGCCTTGTACTGACATCGGCATACGTGAATTTTAGGTTTGAATATTGTACCTGCCCAATTACTACTTTACCTCTTGGCCTTTTGAATTTTTCGGTGGCTAAATCAGGCAGCAATGGCGTACAGCTTAGCTGGACTGCGGAAGGTGCAAAGGAGGATTTTATTTATGAAATAGAAATGAGCCGCGATGGCAGAAGCTTTACAAAAACAGGAGTGGTTAATAAAAAAGACGGGGCGTTCAATCTATCATACCAATATGGCTATGCAGTTAAAAACAACGAGTGGGGCAAGTATTATTTTAGAGTGAAGCAACGCTGGTTATCCAACGGCTATTCCCGGTTTACCGAAATTAAATCGATTGATTTTGCGAACCCGCTTTTTTCAACTGTTAGTTTATATCCTAATCCTTCATCGGGCATAGTGGGGATAAAATTTGTTACTGTAAAAAGGGGGAAATTTTTGGTGCAAATTTCCAATGCACAAGGGCAGATAATTGAATCGAAAGAAGTGGTGGTAGCGGAAACAGATTATAAAGTGGTTGCTAATTTGCAAACGGGGTTATACTATATTAAGCTAACCGATGTAGCAACAAATACATTCTGTATAAAACAGATGGTCATTAAATAAGTTTTTTTTCAGAACAATCATCCATTCTAAAAAAAATCAGTCCTGCATTCATGCGGGACTGATCTTTTATAACCATTTGCTATTTCAATATTGTTACAGCTTTCCATATAACTCCCTCAACTTCTCTCTTGTCATAATTTTTTCCCAGTCTTTTCCCAATGCATTTTCCCATAGCGGTTTCATGCCCAGCGCTACATTAATCATAGTATCAAACTGGTCTTCGCTTAATCCTTCACAAATGCCTTTTGGAATTTCGATGCCGCCTTTTTCCACCATTCGCTTAAATTCATCAACACCTTGCGGATAGTATTCGTGTAAGTGTTGCATTACAATGCAGTTGCCAATACCATGTTTTGTCCCTAATAAATAACTCAGACCATAACTTACTGCATGGGCTACACCAACCTGTGAATAAGCAATACTCATTCCGCCGGCATAAGAAGCCATCATTAGTTTATCATCGCATTCCGCATCCCAGGCTGCTTTTTCTAAAAATATATAGCGGCAAAGTTCCAGCGCTTTTTCGCCATACGATTTACTGAACTCGTTTAAATACGTTCCGGTTAAACTTTCAATGCAATGGATATAACAATCCATACCGGTGTAAAAACGCTGGTTTGCCGGCGCACCGGCGGGGAGTTCAGGATCTAAAATAATTTGATTAAAAGGAGTAAAGTCTGAGTTCATACCCAGCTTACGCGTAGGCCCGGTTAGTACAGTAGTGCGGCTAACTTCAGCCCCTGTGCCACTTAGTGTAGGAACCCCGGCTTTATAAACCCCCGGATGTTTCACTAAATCCCACCCCTGGTAATCGGCTGCAGAGCCTGGGTTGTTCATCATCAGCGACACAGCTTTTGCAAGATCCATTGTAGATCCCCCACCAATGCCAATTATGCCGCTCACCATTCCGAATTCATCTTTCAGGCTATCCGCAATTGCATCTACATAAGTTGTCTTTGGTTCATAGGTAACATCGGCAAAAATGATCTTATCATCACCTTGTACCGGAATGCGGGCCACTAATTCTTTGTCTTCAAAAAAGTTGTCAACTAAAAATACTATCGGTTGGTTCTCCTTACGGTGCGGTGCCAGTATATCATTTAACTGGTTGAAAGAGCCGCGGCCATATACCACGTAATCAACCATTTTAAAATTGCGAAAATTGCTCATAGTGGCGCAAAGGTGAGAAAGTTTTTTACCCTGAAAAATATTTTGAATCTGGCAGACTTTCTTTACATATTATCTAGCCCCAGAGCTATGCCGGTATTTTAGAAGCAAACATTTTTGACTTGGTTGTTTTATCGTGTCCATATATATCAGGCCTGAAGTTTAGCTTGCCGGTTTCATCTACCCAGGACGTATAATAAGTGATAAAAACAGGACGGGGATTTTTTAATGTAACGGTTTGTTCCTTATTGCTATTCATGGCAGTGATGATTTTATCCGGAGTCCAATCTGCATGCTCATGTAAAAGGTAATGTGCTAAACTATCGGGGTTAGCCACTCTTATACAACCATGGCTAAGTGCCCTGTTTTTTTGGGCAAACAAAGTTTTGTCAGGGGTATCGTGGAGGTAAATATCAAAACTGTTTGGAAATAAAAACTTTACTCGGCCCAATGCATTGTCCCTGCCCGGAAGCTGACGAATTTTAGGCATACTGTCATCTTGTTTTACAATCTCCATGTTATGTTTTTTCAGATAGTCCCGGTCTTTTGCCATAGCAGGCTTTATTTCATTCTGTACAATACTTTGTGGAAGGTTCCAGTACGGGCTAAACACAATCTTATCAATTGCTCCGCTAAAGACCATAGTGCCTGTACCTTCCTTGCCAACAATTACAGGCATCCGCATTACTTTACGGTTTCCTTCATATACATTTAATTCAAGCGATGGAATATTTACGACTATAAGATTGTTATCAGGTGCGGGCTTCTTCCACAGGGCCCGGTTCATGTTAATTACAATCTGCTGTATGCGATCTTCAGCAGGCACGTTTAATTCTTTCAATAATGAGTCGGTAACTATGCCGGTGGCCTGCAGGCCATAGAGTTGCTGAATACTTTTTATTGCAGCCGTTAATGTATCTGAAAAAACATTTGTAGTATCGGCTAATGAATAATCATTGGTGGCCTGCAAACGTTTTTTAAGTGCTTTTACCGTTGCAGACTTGCCTCCTTTTTTTAAGAGATTACCAGTTAGTATGGGTTGCCATCCTCCTGTTTTTGCACTATTATAATAAACAGATAACCGGGCCTTTAAATCGTTGTACGTTTTATTGCCGGCATATAGCATTGTGTCATTTTGTTTGTTTAAAAGCGAATCAGCTAACTGCAAAGGGTCTTGTTTTTTTACCGGTACCAAAAAATAAAAATTCCTTTGCGTAACAGGGCTTTTGTTTTCCGTGGCATATTGAACCAGTTGTGCTGTCAGCGTTAGTTCGGTTTGCATGCTTGCCGTATCTGTACTGCTTATTAGCATTGAATCCTGAACCAGCAGCGTATCCATCTTCTCTTTTATTTTTGCACCCGGCTCGTTCCCTGCAGATTTGTTTTCGCTTGAGTAAAGACTCCACAAGCCTCTGGCTTGTTCGGTTAGCCCATTAGAATTTAACCAGGCAAATTGGTTATTACGCATCGCATAAAAATTGCGCAACGCTTCTGCAGAGGAAGAAGAAAGGATCTCTTTTTTAATATACCCCTCAACTGCTGCACTGTCTAAAAAGAGGTCTGAGTAAGCATTTTCTTTGGTTATACTTTGGTCTCTTGCCACTGCTTTGTTATCAGGGTTTTGAGTTTTTGGAGCTTGTGTACTATCCGGGTCTCCGCTTTTAAACCGTTCACCCACTTGGTTGCAGGAAGCAAAAGAACTTATAAGGAGTAGGCCAATTATTGTCTCTTTCATACGCAGGTTTTACAAACGGTATGCCTATTAGCACTGTGGAGGCTGCTTTCAACAAGTCAGCAAGCCAAAACTCAAATTAATATTTAACACCCCTCCAAAAAAATCCGAAATCCGAAATCCAAAAATATAAGTTCACTCCCTTACCTTCGCCGTCCTTTCACAAAACCAGCGGGTGTGGTACCTGAGGGTTACAACTGAAACAAGCCTGGCTCTCCACAGGCACTTTTTAGAACCGTGAAAAATTAATTTAAAATGAAACGTACATTTCAACCGCATAACCGTCGCCGCAAAACTGTTCATGGTTTTCGCAAACGCATGCAATCGGCTAATGGCCGTAAAGTATTGGCGAGCCGTAGAGCCAAAGGCCGTCACAAGCTGACTGTAAGCGATGAAAGAAAATTGAAATAGACCGGCCCTACTACCCCCGGAGGGGGAGCGGCTAACGCACAAGGCCGGCTTATTTAACGATACTAAAAGCTCTCACACATTCTTTTATGTTTGAGAGCTTTTTAATTTTGGTGAGAATTGATTGTATAAGCGAGGGCTGCGGGTAGGGCTCCCTCCCACCGGGAGGGCGGGGTGGGCAGTAGCTCCCGTACTTTTGCACCTATGGCAAAACGCTTTGGCTTGTCAAAGAAGGAACGCTTAAAAAGCCGCAAGCAAATAGATGGCTTATTTGCAACAGGTAAAAGCTTTGCACAGTTTCCTATCAGGGTTAGTTACCAATTCATACCTGCGGCAAATGAATCCTTATTACAAATAGGTGTTACGGCAAGTAAGCGGCATTTTAAAAAAGCGGTAGATAGAAACCGCATTAAACGGCTGCTTCGGGAAGCTTACCGTTTACAAAAAGAAGAAGTGTTGCTACATTTAGTGAAGGCAAAAAAAAGCGGTGCGGTATTTTTTATTTATACCGATAAAACGGTCGCTCCCTTTTTAACAATAAAAGAAGCAATGGCAAAATGTTTAAAAAGATTGAGTGTTATTGCAGCCAATGAAAACCCTTAATAAAATATTGGCTTTTCCCTTTATAGCCTTGATAAAATTGTATCAGTGGATCATCTCACCGTGGCTTGGGCCGAAGTGCCGCTTTACGCCTACCTGCTCGCAATATGGGTTAGAATCTTTTAAAAAACATGGGCTCGTAAAGGGTTTATGGCTTACTGCACGACGGGTAAGCAAATGCCATCCATGGGGCGGAAGTGGATATGATCCGGTGCCGTAAAAACCTCACCCCCGGCCCCTCTCCAACAAGTTGGAGAGGGGAGTTGGCTTCCGACTGCAGTAAATTCTTTTTAGAATCTTTTTCCAATTCTTACACCATATTGCGTAATTACATCAGCATTGCTATCATTTTGGAAAGAAGCTTTGGCGCCGACAAATAGCTTACTGGAAAAAGTATAGGCATAAGCAACAGAAACAAGATAGCCAACCGTAATGATATTCTGGGGTTCATTTTGACGGAATGCAAACACCGGTTCAGGCAAACCCGTTCTTGCCGGAGAAAAAATTTCGTATCCGCCATCACCCGAAGATTGATAACGAAGAAGCGGTCCGGCGCCAATCTTTACTTCATTCGTTTTTGTTCGCACAGGTGCATAATTTATCCCACCACTTAGTTGAGCACCGGCTGTCACCATACGATAAGAAGCATCAATTGTTCTTCCGCCATTTACAAGTACGCCATCGGTAATTAATATTTTGTATTCATCATGATAAATGTCAGATGATACGGCCCCTGTCAGCTCCAGCTTTTTGCGGATATATTTTCCAACCTCAACTGAAAAGCCAAGGCCATGCATATCGCCACTGCCATTGAAAGACCTTTTAATATCTAAGGATAGCTGTCTTTTAGTTTGGGCATTTACATGAGCAGTAAAAATTAAAATAAATAAGGTAAAATAAAGTTTGATATGCATGGTTTTAGGTTTAGTACCTAAATCTAATTTTTAAGCCGCATAAAAAAACCACTCCTTTTAGAAGTGGTTATGCTTTATGTATAATTTAAGATTACTTATTTCCTTTCTCAAAATGCTCACTTACTTTGTTCCAATTGATCACATTCCAAATTGCTTTCAAATAATCAGGACGTTTGTTTTGATATTTTAAGTAGTAAGCATGTTCCCAAACATCAATGCCTAAAATGGGCTGGCCTTTTACTTCGGCTACCTCCATCAAAGGATTGTCCTGGTTTGGGGTTGAGCTAACTTCTAACTTACCATCTTTTTTTATCAGCCATGCCCAGCCGCTGCCAAAGCGGGTTGTACCTGCTGCGTTCATTTTTTCCTTCAACCCATCTAAGGAACCAAAGGTGCTGTTGATAGCATCGGCTAAAGCCCCTGTTGGCTGGCTGTTATTTGCCGGGTCTAAAATTTCCCAAAAGAAGGAGTGGTTCCAGTGACCGCCGCCATTATTGCGTACAGCAGGAGAAATTGTACCAGCGTTTTTTACTAACTCTTCTAAGCTTTTGTTCTCATGCTCTGTGCCGGCAATGGCTTTATTTAAATTATCTACATAGGCCTGGTGGTGCTTATCGTGATGTATTTGCATGGTTTGTGCATCAATATGGGGTTCCAATGCATTGGGTGCATATGGTAGCGGGGGAAGTGTAAATGCCATAATAATTTAGATTTTAGATTGATAATTTTAGATTTGTCCTAATAGCAAACAAAGGTAAAGGGTGGTAGTTCATACTTCAAGTCTCAAAATAAATTACTTCCTTTCTCGAAAGCAAAAACAGCACATGCAGCATTTGGTTATAGTTTTCTCTCTATAATACTATTGAAAAGAAAAATCTTTTTCATGAGTACGGCCGCTTATGTAATTTTCTGCTTTGTTCATGATTATTTGCTTATCTATTCTCATCGAAAACTACTATTTTCAAGTTAGTAAACAACTGTTTTAACCACAATACTCGCTTTATGAAGAAATCTCTGCTCCTGGCGTGGATACTAATTTTCATCTCTGCGCCCTTTTTAGCTTTTAGTCAAAGCCGGCAAATATCAGGCACTGTTAACGATGAAAAAGGCGAGTCCTTATCATCCGTTTCTGTTCTTCAAAAAGGAACAAAGAATGGTACAGCAACTAATGAAAGCGGCACCTTCACCATTACGGTTACCGGCTCTAATCCTGTTCTTGTGTTTTCTTATTCAGGAAGGGGATCCCGGGAAGTTGCTGTGGGCACTGCTAACACGTACAATATTAGGCTGAACGCTTCAGGAGATTTATCGGAGGTAGTAGTAACAGCATTCGGTATTTCCCGGGAAAAGAAAGCCCTGGGGTATGCAACACAGGAAGTGAAAGCAATAGAGTTAAATCGTAATCACCAGCCAAATCTCGTTAACGCTCTACAAGGTAAAGTGGCAGGGGTTACTATTTCCAGTGTTGGAGGTGGGCCTGGTCAAGGTGCCACTATCCGTATTAGGGGCATTAATTCAATTGATGTTAACCAATCTAACGACCCGCTTTTTGTTATTGATGGAATTATTTTAGATAACTCAACTTCTACTTTGGGATCGGGGTCTGGCTATAATGTGAGGTCAGTCGGTAACAGGGCATCGGATATTAACCCCGAGGACATTGAAACTATAAACGTTTTAAAAGGTGGCGCTGCTACAGCTTTGTACGGTTTAAGAGGCGCCAACGGCGTAGTAGTTATTACAACTAAAAAAGGAAGGGGGAATGGTGTCCGGGTAAACTTTACCTCTACCTACGGTTTCGAAAATATTAATAAAACTCCCGACATTCAACAAACTTACACGGCAGGAATATTGGGCGTTTATACGCCAATTGGTTTAGGGCCGGCATGGGGGCCAACCATTGCCGAAGCAAAGGTTATAGACCCAACGCACCAGGATTTTATTTATGACAATTACAAGCAGGCTTACCGTACCGGCAAACAAGTCCGCAACTCCATCAACATGACCGGAGGCTCTGAAGCTATCAGATTTTATTCTTCCCTTTCTTATTTTGACCAGGATGGAATTTTGCCATTTACGGATTATAAAAATATTTCGGGCCGTTTAAACACGGATATTATCATCAGCTCAAAACTCAAATCGTCCATCAATATGAGCTACACTAACTCAGGCGGGTATCGTTACGATGCGGACCGCTTTGGAGAAAGCCTGGCTTATTTTTCCGGGAGGTGGAATGTGAACGATTACCTGAATCCCGACGGTACGCAATTATGGCGTGGTACCAACAATCCAATTTATGGTGCGGCTACAAATAAGTTAAAGGATAATGTGAACCGTTTTGTGGGCGGCATTTCATTGGGTTATACACCGTTCTCCTGGCTCAATTTCAGCTATCGGGTGGGTGCAGATAACTACACTGACAACCGGTTTCGTACTGCTCCGGGACTAAGAGGAATTACCGGCGAAAGATCATACGATAATTCCGAAGGATTCGTTGGCGAGTACAATACAAATTTCAGGGCCATCAATTCCACCTTTATTGCAACACTTACTAAAAACCTAACTAAGGATATTACATCAACTCTAAGACTTGGACATGAACTGCTTGACAGAAAAATTACATCGAGAGGTGTGCTTGGATCAAAGCTTAATGTTTTTGACTGGTTTAATTTGAGAAACGCAGCCGTATTGGACGCAAGTGATAATACAAGCCAATACCGTCTCATGGGTTTTTTTGGCGAAGCAACTTTTGACTATAAAACCTTTTTATTTTTATCGCTTACAGGACGAAATGATGTTACATCCACATTGAATAAACCCAACAATTCTTTCTTTTATCCATCAGCAAGCCTTAGCTATTTGTTCTCAGAACATTTGAAACTTCCTAATCTTATCAGCAACGCAAAAGCCCGGATTTCATACGCAAAAATTGGTAAGGATGCACTGCCTTACAGTACAGCCACAGGCTATTCTGCTTATTCAGGTTTGCCAGCAGGCACAACCGGTTTTACAAGGGGGGCCAATTTAGGCGACCCGGGTTTACGACCTGAGTTTACCAATACAATTGAAGGCGGCCTTGAAATTGGTTTCTTTAAAAACCGGCTTAGTCTTGATGCAACGTATTACCATTCAATTAGCAAAGACCAGATCATTAATGTAAACGTTTCATCAGCCACCGGCTATGTACGCGCCGCCGTAAATTCAGGCAGCATGCGTAATAAAGGAATTGAATTAGTACTAAAAGGAACTCCGGTAAGAACAGCAAATTTTAGTTGGGATGCCAGCCTAAATTTTTCAGCCAATAAAAATAAAATCCTAAGCATTAGGGAAGGTCTTACTGAGATAAGTTATGGTGGCTCCAGCGGCGGCTATTTAAACTCTCCGGTAACCATGAAGCTGATACCCGGAGAGGCTTACGGAAATATTTACGGAACTCACTACCTGCGTTACTACGGAGGGGCTAAAGAAGATCCTATCAGAACAGATAAATCAAGGCCAATGATTATAGGCGCCAATGGATTTCCGATGTTAGCGCCTGTTTCCAGTCAGAAGCTTTTAGGCAATTCTCAACCCGACTGGATTGGTGGTTTGAGCAACAGCTTCACCTACAAAAACATAACACTTTCAACACTCGTTGACGCACGTTGGGGAATGGAACGGTTTAACCGGTTGGAGAATTTCTTTGCTGCATTTGGTATAGGTGACTTCACTTCCGACCGCAGAGAATTCAAGGTATTTCCGGGAGTGCTTGCCGATGGTACGCCCAATACAAAACAGGTTTGGTTAGGACAGGCAACCGGCCCTGATGGCGTTAATTATGGCGAAGGATATTATCGCACTAATTACCGTGCTATTTCCGAACCCTTTGTTAACGATGCTTCGTGGGTACGCTTACGTTCTGCAAGCATTGCTTATTCTTTGCCCCTTAAATGGTTACCTAAAAATTTCATTCGTACGACATCCCTGTCTGTTACCGGTAATAATTTATGGCTTTACACAAAATATTATGGGTTAGACCCTGAGTCACTTTCCGCCGACAGTGGTAGTAATGTGGATGGTTCTTCGGGCTTTACGTATCCTGCTGCCAGAGCCTTTTTATTCACGCTAAATGTTGGCTTCTAAAATTTATCATCATGCTAAAAAATCATAAATATATTCTTCTTTTGGCGGCGCTGGTATTGGGTATCCAAAGCTGTAAAAAAGATTACTTCGATTTGAGCAAAAATCCTAACCAGGTTACAACCCCATCGCTGGCTTCCCTGTTAAGTACGGCCACACATAAAACAGGCATCAATAATTTTAATGTTGGAAGCATAACGTCTAATTATGTGCAGTACACGGCCAATCCCTCGGCTTCCGCGGCTTCTGATATTTACCAGGAAGTAGATTATTCCGGTACCTGGGATGCCTTGTATTATGCCATGGCCGATATAACTGACATGAAAAAATTAGCTATTGAACAAGGATCAAGTGAGTACCTCGGTGTAGCCAATGTTCTGATAGCTTATCATTTGAATTTAGTGTCCGATCTATGGGGCAGTGCGCCGTTTTCCGATGCCTTCAACCCCAATACACTAACACCGAAATACGATACTCAGGAAGATCTGTATAAAACAAGCAATACTTTGTTAGATTCCGCTATTGCACAATTGGCCATTACTACCGCCACGCTAAAATTATCCACCACCAATGATCTTATTCATAAAGGCGTAAGAACGGCCTGGCTAAAAACTGCGTATGCGTTAAAAGCAAGAAACCTTATTAAGGTGAGCAAGACGACTTCATACAATGCTGCCGCTGTGTTATTAGCAATAGATAATGCCTACACTTCCAGTGCTGATGATGCAGGCATGGCATCATTTTCACTGAGAAATCCCTGGGCGCAGGTTGCCCGCAATAATGCCAGCTTAACGTTGGGGGGCTGGCTTTCCGAGCAATTTATAGATCATTTGAATGGTACAACTTATGGTGTATTTGATCCACGCATCAGGAAAATTACCGACCCTACCGTTCTTCCGGCAACACCGTGGATAGGTACGGTTAATGGTGCCGGCAACAGGCCTCCCGGTAATAATACAGTGAAGGATGAAAATTACATCGCTATTAGTTCTCCATGGACAAGTGATGTAGCACCCATACTGATTGTAACGTATGCAGAATTAAAGTTCATTGAAGCAGAAGCGGCATTGGCTACGGCCCCTGCAAGGGCCTACACGGCTTACTTAGCAGCCATTAATGCAAATATGGATAAGCTACAAGTTCCTGCGGGTGCGGAACGTACTGCTTATATTACCGCCGCATCGGTTGGCGCTGCCAGTCTTACAAGAGCGTTACTATTTAAAGAAAAATACGTCGTTACTTATCTTAACCCCGAAGCCTGGAATGATGCACGCCGGTTTGATTATGCATACAAAGATTTTACCCTTCCGGTAAATGCTACCCTCCCGGGTTTTATTCGGAGGTTGTCCTATCCCACCGGTGAAAGAAGTAAGAACGGAGTAAATATTCCTAACATTAGTTCTTTAAGCGAAAGATTGTGGTGGGATAAGTAAATTTGTCTTGACAACTTACTCGAGAGCCGCCGAGACAGCGGCTCTTATTTTTTTTCTTATTCATTTCTTTTCCTTTCTCTGCCAGTACTTCAACATATCTCTTGTTTCATTTCTTTACTAATTGTTCTAAGCTTTGCCTCATGCCCTATGCAGCAGTGGATGCTTTCAGAAATTTGTTTAAAAAAATATGAGTATGATTACATTTTAGATGCGTTTAATTAATTGTTACTTAATTTAAATAAATTAGAAGTCTTGCAATCTT
>MWWF01000109.1_pt1 | contig 14410 bp, 27 predicted proteins | sample 1047351 | NCBI WGS metagenome assembly MWWF01 (sample SAMN06349970, study PRJNA376086) | soil metagenome | isolation source: MGM-3 sample Antarctic (ecotone) soil | place: Antarctica
GCACAGTCTCGTGGGCTCGGAGAGGTCTATAAGCGACAGGTATTTATCTCCATAGCGTGCTATGATGTTTTTACGTTAGGGAATCACAAAGGAGATAGATACATGACCACGAATTTACAGAACGCAATCGAGAAGAGCCGCAGAATCAAAATGAGCGTCCGTTACTTGGGCAGCCGCGCATATCTCGTTATCACCCCGGCGAAACATGAATACGTTGTGCGCTTTGAGAATGACAGCAAGGGCCTGAGATATGGCCGCTGCACTTGCAAGGCAGGAGCAAAAAGGCTGGCCTGCTATCACCTGCCCAAAGCGGCCTTAGTTGATACGGCCATCCAGACGATCAGCCACTAAAACAAAGGGCTTTCCAAGACTCGCGATCTCGGAAAGCCCCTCAACCATCCCACAAAGGAGATAGTCCCTATGCAACCAAAGAATATCACACCTAACAGCGAGCTGGCCTCATACCTCTCAGCCATCCTCAAGAATCCGGCTTGCCCGGTCCAGATTTATAATTCAATCGTGGATCACATCGCTTCTATGTCGGAAGCGATAGACACAGACACGGCGGAACACATCGAACAGAGCCTTGATGCTTACGCCGCGCGGGAAGAGAAGCGCAGGCAGAAGAGTTGAATTAATTCCCATCGTGGGAAATGAATTAGGGGTGCATCTTTCGGGGTGCACCCCTCTCGCTTTGTTTGGTGAACCCTAAGAAAGCTTGATCACAGCAAAGGCCGCAGCAAAGATAAAACTAATGGCGATGGCAACTATCAGAGCGTATTTGATGATCTGTTGATTCGGGTGCATAAGGAAAGGAACCTCTTTTCTTGCAGGCTGTACTTCAGAAGAAATTAATCAGGAATAATGGCCATAGGCGGGGAGCGCCAGTTCTGCCTTGCGGTATATGTTAGAGCACTTCTTTGGTTAGTACAATGATTTTTTGGCGGGCCTTCACGGGTCCGCCTCATCTCTTTTTCAGACCACTTATTTTAATTCTCTTGACCCAAAACCCAAAATGTATGTATAAGAGGAAGTCCTGCCTCACTCGTCTTACACAGGCCAGCCCTTTAATTTTGCGGAACTCTCTCGTGAGGGATTCGTGTGTTCGGATAAAAGGCAAGCCGATAACGAGAACAGTCCATCAACCATATGTTCAAAAACAGAGAGCCGCACAACACTGCTTTCCTGACAGAGCACGACGAAAGTGCATGCATTGCCCTGCACATTGCTGAGCACAGCACAGATCCGGTAGCGCGTGCGACGGCACTATTGATTGCCGATTTAATCATGGAGAGTAAGATACATGTGAAGCCGAAGGCGCCTTATCTTTCAATCATTGCAAAAATAGAACGTAGTAGTGTCTAGGTGGTGGGCCGGTGAGAGGCACACTAATGAGGTGGAACCTACTGTTTAGGTGGGGCTCACTGGAGTGCTCTCTACCGGTCCCTTTTCTTTTGCATCGTGCTCGACAGGACACTCGCCACTTCTGGTAAGTGCTGATGTGCCGAGCGCGTGCGGAGAACAGCAATGTATTAGTTTTCTGTCTCTGTTAACCAGCCTAAATCAGACCAAATGAGATTGGCACAGATGAGTTCAATCTGGTACATCGATAAGAACCACCAAACCGATGTACTGAGGCGAAACTTCTGTGCCAGGAAAAACGATACTTGAGATACCTGAAGGCAAACAAGCCGCGATGCTGCGAGAACTGCGTGCGACCCGCTATGGCCACTTGCTCGCGCTGCACATTTTGTTGTTGTGTGCACGAGGGGCTACACCTTCAGAGATTGCCACTTTCTTGTTCTGCTCGCGCTCCTCGGTTTACCGTGCGGTCGCCGCCTATCGAAGCGGAACTCTGACGTATGGTTCGGCAGAGGCAGCAGACACCTTGCCGAAGTTGCGCAGTTGGCACCGCTCGCTTGTGGCTCTCGTCAAACGTTCCCCGTCCGGCTATGGGTGGTGTCGCACGCGTTGGAGTTGCCAAGCCCTCTCGCTGGAGTTGAAAGCGCGGCGTGCTTACCGCGTCTCGCGCGAGACTGTGCGGCGTACGCTGCACAGCTTGGGATATCGGTGGAAGCGAACCCGGCACGTGGCGCGCGACGATGATCCGGAGCGGGTCTCGAAGTTGGCCCGCATCCGTCATATTGCTGAGCATTTGCGTCCTTCCGAGGTGCTTCTGTTCATCGACGAACTGGACATCCACTTGCTGCCCAAGATTGGCTACGAATGGATGCCCAGGGGAACGCAAACCCAGATTATGACACCGGGACAGAATCAGAAGCGCTACCTCGCCGGAGCACTCGATCATCTGACGGGGAAGATCACCCATGTCATGGCCGAGCGCAAGGACCGCTTCTTGGTCATCAATCTTCTGCGGGTGCTTGATCGCAAATTTCCGGCAGCCAGCAAGATTTACTTGGTCGCGGATAATTATCGTATTCATAAAGCCAAAGCCGTGCAGAAGTGGCTCTCGCATCATCCGCGGTTTGAGATAGTGTGGTTGCCCAGTTATTGCCCGCAGGCTAATCCAATCGAGCGAGCGTTCGGCGACGTTCACGATAAGTGCACGCGCAACCATAAGCGAGGGCGGATCGCAGATTTGGTTGATGATGTCTTGTGGCATCTCAAGAGAAATGGGCCGTGGTTGTATCAACTCTCCAGCATTTACTACACGCCAGAAGTAGATGCGGCGGTTACCGCATTGCTCGCGGCTGAAAACTTGAAGGCTGCGTAGTGTCCCAATGTTGTAAGTTTCGATTTAGTGTTGCTACGTAGTCGAGCACATCTATTCGGTCTTTAAGTCCGAGGCGCTCCATCGAAGCAATCTCAATCTCCAATACTTCTTTAAGAGAAATATCGAGCCTGTCGGCAATCGTTCGATATGAGTAGAATTGTGCGACCAGGGTTAAAACGTCGCGCTCCAGCGGACGAAAGTTCTGCTGAGGGGTAAGCATAGGTAGGTGCCTCCGCGAAGAAGGGGATTCAATGTGCGTGGTTAATGTGTAAAGATTTCTGGGGCAAAGCATGCCCTACCAGCGGCGCAAACTATCCATATAGTAGGGCAGCGGGCATATTATACAAATATTCTTTTTTTTACAAGCTCCAGCAGGTTGGAGAGGAAGTCATGGGAGCGCACCCGCACTACCGGCTATTACTTTGTCTGGAATAAAAAAGGGCTGGAGAGGTCCCGTCAATCCAGCCCTAAACTTACTTCGCAGTTTTTCACCACTAAGTTTCCCCGTCAAAGTGGTGCTGCGGCTCGGCACTCTATCACTAGAACCCGCCATAGTGAAGCCTACGTTCGCCACAATCAAAGATTCTCACCTTGCCCGCCTCAGTTATCCCCGCTTTCAACACAGGGCAATTCTCGCGCGTCTGAGAACAGCAGCAATCAGGTACCCAGTTTGTAAATCCTTGTCTCTCCGTTAGTCTCTGCACGGACCTTTCTTTCAGAAAGCAGATTACACAGCACTAAGCCAAGATCATCATCATTCAGATGTACCCTTTTGCTGAGCTCTTCCCATGTCAGCGGGCCGTGGAGAAGGAAGTCCGGGATTTGTTTTTGGGCAAGCTTTAGTAGAACCGGATCCCGTTTTTTCTTGATCTTCATTTCTAGTTTCATCCTGGGGTATTTAGAAGTGAGGCTAACTGCCAGTAAGACAATAATCCTATAGTCCCTCGATTAACCTTGAATTGTTCCCAGGGGTAAGTGCGATAAATCTACTGTTATCAGATAGTGCGAACATTCGCGCTTTTCCTGCACTGTTAAAGTAAAACCTTAAAGAGCGACACCCCGACAGTCTGACAGGCCGATTTTCCTTGTCGCACTGTCGCTCTTTCTGGTATAACCCGCTGCCCATGAACAAAAAAGAAGCCGCTAACTATCTCAAAGTCTCAACGCGAGCGATTGAGCGTTACACATCAAAGGGAAGATTGACGCCAGCTTATGAGCCAGGGCGAACCGGCCCTGCTCCAGTCTATGACAGCACGCAGCTGGATGATCTAAGGCGCGAAATGGAAACGGCCCTTACAGCCCCGCCAGTAAAGCTCGACAAGCCCGCCATAAGCGACAAGGGCGACACAGGGGGCGCTCTTGTGCTGTCGCGCTCTGGGCAGTCTGCCGCGCTTGTCGAGCTTGTCGCAGCCATTGAAAGGGCGCGTTCTGAGGCCCGACCGCAAGCCCCACTAGAAGCGAAACTTACCCTCAATTTACAGGAGGCGTCGGCCTTGTCGGGCTTGTCGCGGGGTTACTTGCTAGAAGCTATAAAGGGTAAGAAGTTAAAGGCGCGTATCATTGGCAGAGGATGGCGAGTGAAGCGGGATGATCTTGATTCGTATGTGAAGAAACTATAGAAAAGGCAGGAGGACTTGATGCCAAAGTTCATAATTTACCCAAAAGGTGACGACACAGAGCATACAGTGGTATTTGAACGTTACGCTCTCAAGGATATTCCGAGGCCAAACGATGACGCCGATCAATTTGCCGCTGATGGGTATCTCCACTTCGCTAATATAGCCGCCATTATTCCAAAACGACGCGATCCCAAAATAAGAGATACATTCTATGTTTACCTAAAAAACAGAAAAGACCCGGTCGAGGTGCTTGCTGACAAGGTAGAGGTCAAAGGAGAGCCGCCGTCATTAACTTTCTACTACCTGCTTCGCCCCAGCACGGATAGATATGAAGAGCTTAAAAATGTTTACGTCGCGCTTTCCGAAGTCGTGGCAATTACGCCCGGAGACAAAACCTAAAAATCATAATGACACTATCGGATGTGTAGCCAATGACGCACGTTTCACACTCATCTTGTCACAACAAATTAAGCACTCTCGATAGGTGATAATCGTTGATTTTCAAGGTTTGATTCTGATTCAAGGCTAGATGTGGAACCTTCCGTGCGGACTACCACCTGAAGTTCACAATGGAAAAACCGTAAGCTTTTCTGGAAGATTTTTCATATTCGGCATATCAACCTCATACAAGCTTTACATTGTATTCGCAGCTGGCCTCGTGAGCCTGCGCTTGCCCCGCTCAACTCCACCGGCCAGCCCACCAAACTCAATCAGGTATTTCTCACATTAGGGGGATTCTCCATGTTTTGTAAGCTCTACAAGGCGGCACTCGGCAGTGCTGTCCTTACTCTTGCCTTCACGCTTTCCACACTCACCTCACGCGCCGATACGGTTCTGTTGAGTGATAACTTCAACAGTGAGGTCGGTGCCTTAAACCAAACCACTTTCGCGAACTTCACGGTCAACAGAGGCTCGGTTGATGTAATTGGCGGCAATGGCGGGCAGGTTGTTGACCTCGATGGTTCTACCAGTGCTTCCGGACTCTTCGTCTCGAAGACTGCATTCAACCTCACACCCGGGACATACACACTGCAGTTTGATTTGGGTAACGGTCCTAATAATGCCTTAACGGTTTCATTAGGAAGTGCCTATAGTGAGATATTCACGCAACCAACAGTAGGTTTTACCACTTTTACCCGCACCATTAATGTGTTGTCACCCACAATGGCGAATTTATCGTTTGACCAGTCGGGTGATGACAACGTCGGGTATTATCTGGATAACGTCAGTCTCACCTTAAAGGACGGTGGAAATCCAAATCCGAATCCAGTCCCCGAACCGACTACAATGCTTTTGCTCGGCACCGGACTCGCAGGATTAGGTGGAATGATTAAGCGAAGGCGTCAAGGGAACAAAGATTAATTCAGTAGGCCGGCCGCGCTCTCCCCTCCTACTGGAGCGGCGCTCGCTCTACTGCTGATAAGGCTCGCCAAATTATTGACGAGCCTTATTCTTTTCTGCTTCAAGCACGAGATAGAATTGCCGATACGGTAAGTGTGACTTGCCCCAGAGGAATCTGAGCGGTCACGGAGTAGGCCCGCCGAGTCTGAGGAGATGTTCGGCGGGCCTCTTCACTTTCTCAAGAAAGACTGAACTCCAGCCGATAAGGCAATTGTAGTTTCCTCCTAGATCGTTCTAGCCCGGCTTTGCGTCGGGCTTTTTTCTTGTGCTCATTTTCCGGGAAATAATTTTCTAGCGAAGCGGGGCCTTACTATCTCCAAATCAAGCCGCAATAGCTACACCGGCGACAGGTGGGGCCGTCATTTAAGATGACTCTCCCTCTGCGCTGATGATGGAAGAATAAGCACCACACAGCTTTGAGCAAGCGGAAGGGTGAGGGTAGAACGTTTTGCACATCTGGAAGATATAGCGAATCGCTTCGTTTCTCCGCTTGTACTCATCTTCCAGCGGCTACGCTTTCCATATCGGCGTAAATAAACTTGATAATCTTCTTTTGGCCGCCGCACTCCTGACAGGTATCAGGTGGGCGCGTGTCTGCGTCCGCCGCGTCGTGTGAAGCCATGCCCGATAGATTCCCCTTCGGCCCAAAGTACGTGCGTACGTCTATGTTGCCGATTGCACAATGACAGCGGCCATCTGCTGAGACGCTAACCCGCTCTTCTAATTTCGCGACTCTATTTTCGATACTGTTCATACTTCACCTCTGGCTATGCGGCCTAACATTTCGTCTGACAACTCTGCTGGCGGGATGCCGGTCTGTTGAAAAATGACAGTTTCAAGCTCGGCGTCAGAAAGAAAACGAGCGCCTGTTTGATAGTGGCTGTCGCGCAGCCAGCGCTCCCGCTCAATCGCAGCTTTCGCACGCTCCAAGTTGACCACCCTGCTTTTGATATTTAAGCCCATTGTTTCTTGCTCTCTCTTTCTTCAAGTAACGTCTCCAAGCGTTCAACTCTCTCGGCTAAATCTTCCAACTCAACGGCGCGCAAACTCTGTTCAATGATCGTGCGTGCTGCCGCAACGCGAGCCGATGCCGGTTCGCCAGTGTTCTTACTGATTGATGCCAGCGTCTCTACAGCGTCACCACAGGCTTGCTGTAGCCTGCCGATTGAGCTTTCCACCAGATGCCGACGAGCCGCCCGATAGCGCTGCTGAAAATCCGGCAAATGCAGCCATCTCCAAAGGGTTGTTTCACTTACGCCACTGGCTTCGCCCGCCGCTTTGGTGGTCGGGTGATTCAGTAGCGCGATGATGGCCTGCTCCTGTTTCGGCGTTAATTTCGTCTCAGTGGTTTTCAAAAGCCTTCAAATCCTTTCACGCTGCATCCGCCATTACCCGCTCGCGTTGCTGACGCTCGCGCGCCTGCTGTCGCTCCGACGCTTCACGCGATGCCGCTTTCGTCCGCTGCCGCTCAACTTCATGCGCGTAAATCTGCTCGGCGGTCGCAATCGCTGCTTCGTATTGTCCCGACCGATTCTGAGGTGACAGGCCAAGTTGTCCGCCAAGTCTCCCGGCCTCAGCTCTGAGGGCTTGCTTGCGCTCGATGAACTGCTGCCGGCGGGCAATGTAAGCCTCTATCGCATCGTGTAAGCTCTGCCGTTCTTCCTTGAAAGCGGTTTCCTCTTTTGCCGCCTCATCACGCAACTCAGCAAGGCGTTTCTGGTTGCGTTCGCTCTGCTCATCGGCTTGGGCTGCGCTGAGTTCCGCCCGCTTCTCTTCAATGCGCGAATCAAGCGAAGAGAGCGCCGCCTTTAGTGCTTCGCTTGCGCTGTGGGCTGCTGTGACGCTGGCGGCCTTCGTGGTGCCACTGACAAGGCCATCCTGTGCGCTGCGATATTCACGCTCTGCGCGGTCACTATCTTCGGTTAATTCTCCCCGGCGCCGCTCAAGTTGTTTTAGTTCGTCGTTTAATGTTGCGGCGCTCATAACTGTCCTCTCTTTAATTGATCGTTAAGGCGGTCCTCGCGCTCCCTTTTCTGCTGCTCGCGTTCTCTTGCCTCTCGCCGGATGCGGTCATAAATGTTTTCGTCCTTTTTTTCTTCAGCCATCTTCTTTTCCTTTGCTTATCAGACTAAAATCGGAAATACGCATCCTGCGAGCGCCATACTTCAAGTTATCGTTTAACGAATACATGGCTTTGCTTCTCGCCCTTCACGCTGCCCATTCTTCGGCTCGATCAAGCGTTAGTTCTACATAATGGTTAGTCTTCTCTTTTGCTCGCGGCGAAACATTCAGAAGCATCGCCTTTACCTCTGCTCGGGACCATCCCCACTCAAAACACCGCTTGCACCACTTGGCATCAGCAACGGAATGATCCGGCTCGCCATTCGCTTTTATGTCCGAACGGGAAAGCTCGCGCTCCCATGACGGCCATTGTGTTGGCGTGCTGCTAATGCGCGGGCGAATATCGACAACCTTTTTAGGGTTCTCAATAGCAGGGGCGAGTAAATTCAACTTCTCAAGCTCGACCAATTCCGTCACTCTTCCCATATTGGCGCGCACGATCTGCACCAGGGGGCGCACACCGTCTTCGCTCTCACGCTTGGGTTTGTTGTTAAAGGTACCCGGCCAGCGAAGGGCACCGTAGCTTCCGCCGTTGCCGCCAACTCTGCGGATCAAGCGATTTCGCTGCTCTTTCCACCATTCCTTTTCTTCTCTGTCAGATAAATCAACCTCGTCTGACAGAGCAAGCCATATTTGAAAATTGCCGGGGCTCGTTTCGATAATCAGGAAAGCGACGTCCTTCAATAGTCGTGCGGTTTTTTCGTCGGCATCATCTATCTGCCAGAAGTGACGTTCACCACTTGGACGGACGGCCAGCGAATAAGCCCGCTCTAACGTGCCTTGATAAAACTGTTCTACGCTGTTCATCTCAAGATAGCGGGGAAGGTTTGCGCGGAAATCTTTGGCGCATACCTCTTCATATTCATTTCGCATCTTTTCCCCGTCCGGTGACGGGTCATGCAAAAGCGAAGCTCCAAAATCAAACCCGCTAACACTCTCGAAAATATCAACCGCTGCAAGCTCCTGATGCTCGCCGGTAAAGTTTTCAAGCGGCTCATCGTCGGGGGCAGGGGTGGACAGATCTGTCCATACCCCCTCGGCGCTTTCCGCCCGCTTTTCTTCGGGAAGCTCATCAGCCTTAATTCTGGCGCATATGCTATTCCAAGCCTCTTGCCTGAATTGTTCCTCTTCTGGGGTGGGGGGGTGGACAAATTTGTCCATACCCCCTGATGGGGTGGACACAGGGGGTGACGTGTGTCCTCCTGTGTCCATGCTTTCTTCTTCTGTAAGAGTGTGGACAACTGACGCGGCTTTTCTCTGTTCTGCCAGCTTTCGTCTCGCCTCAATCGGAGTGACTTTGCCGTTAGCCTCTGGGCTTACATCTTCCGTGCCTAGCATGACCGTTTCGGCCTGCTCATAGAATTCTTGCCAGAAGGCTCCAACGTCCTCGCCTTTGCGCTCCAAAATGTTGCGGACTTCTTTTAAGAGCGTCAGCGCTGTTTTCGGGTTTCTCTTGAGAAGGGAGTCATCATCTCGGCGGGGCGAACGAAAGCGGGGCTTAAACGGTTTGGTCTGGGGGGTATCTTCGATAATAACTTCCGCTGCCAGCTCAACCGCTCGGCGCGGATCGCGATGCCACTGGGAAAGACTTTGCGCCTGCGTGACGGTTTCCTCGGCAAGTTTTAAGATGTTGAGCTTATAGCGCGAGTCAAAAGTTTTATTCTGCTCTGTATCCTTGCCGCCCGGGGAAATCTCGATCAAGGCCAGGTCTTTTTTCTTCTGCCATTCAATGAAAGTCTTGCGGGTCCGCTGTACCCACTTCTGCGCGGCGACTCTGCTTGTCGGCTCTGCCTTTGGTCGGGCACAAAGCCCTACTTCGGCGTCATTCTTTTCGATCCACTCTGTGCTTCCTTCTGCGATGCCGATCAGGTAATCAATCAAGGGTCTGCACTCGCTCGGGCAATCTTTCTGAGCAAGCAGTTGATTGATTGCTTCGGTCTGGAAACTGATGCTTACCGGGTCGGTGTGAAATGATGGGCTGTTGTATGCCGGTTGTGCGCTCATGCCGCGATCACCTCCCGCACTTTGGCGATTGCCCAGAGGCAAGTGTCACAGCACATCACTATTTCAACGCGGCCCTCGACGCATTTTACGGTTGCCCTGCGCCCTAATCTGGTGCGGGTGCGCCGGCAAACGTCGCAGATAAAAGGCGGGGTGTTTTCTTTTGTTGTTCGTGGTATAGTTTTCATGTTTGTTGGTCCTATGCCTGCTATCAACAGGAAAATAAGAAACGCTCGGAGCTGCAAACCTCCGGGCGTTTTCGTTTATGCCGCAACAGGCGTCTGCTCGGCCTGCTGTTTGAATTCGCTGATATGACGCGGCGAGTAGAGCACGCGTCCCCACTTCGGCCCGTCATAGTGATAACAGCCGATTTTCTTTTGCGATCTTAAAAGGCGAAGGTAAGAAGGGCTGATGCCTAAAAGCTGCGCCGCAGTCCTTTCGGTATAAAGCGGTTCATCGACCGCTGACATGGTAATCATCGGCTTTACCTCTTAATTGTGGGTTGCTTTAGATCAATAGTTCGGACAGTTTTTGACAAGAAAAGCCAATTCCCGCTTAGATGTGTGTGACCAAACGCACATCGAAGGAGAATTGGCCTCATGACCATAGTCGCACAGATTTTAGACCGCATGAGCGGGATTGCCAAACCCCAACGTAAGTTTCTTTTGAGTTTGTTTGTCACCATGCTTGTCACTCGCGGACGCATCAATTTCTTGAATTTGAGTCGGCATAGTTCCTTGCATGAAAAGACCTATCGCCGCCAATTTCGCAAACCGTTCGCCTTTGTTTCTTTCAACCAGTCATCAATTGCCCGCGCCGTGCCTGAAGCCGCCACCAAGCTCTTTGCACAAGACGCTTCTTTTTCTTCCAAGAGCGGCCAGAAAACTTACGGACTTGACCATTTCTGGAACGGCTCGGCAGCCCGTGCTGAGCGTGGCTTGGAAGTCTCGCTCATCTCAATCGTCGATGTCGAAGCCAACCAATCCTTCGCTTTGTCGGCGGAACAGACCGAGCCGCAGCCCCCAAAAAAGACGACCGAGAAGCGGACTTCGCGCATTGATTTTTATCTTGAGCATCTCAAGCGCACGGCTCGGTACTTTCCCGCAGCGGTCAAATACGGCGTCTGTGATGGCTTCTACGCCAAACTAAAATTTGTGGATGGTGTGCGCGCTTTGGACTATCACGTCATCAGCAAACTGCGCTCGGACGCCCAACTTCTTTATCTCTACCAGGGAGTGCAAAAGAACCGCGGGCGGCGGCGCAAGTTTGCCGGCCGGGTTAATTTCCATGACTTGAGTCGTTTTGAAAAGATTGAGTCGGACGACTCACAGATCAGGCTCTACACTTTAGTGGTGCAATCTGTCAGCTTGAAGCGCACGGTGCGGGTCGTGATCGCGCTCAACAGCAAAGATCAAGAGAAGCCGCGCTATGCGGTCTTGTTCTCGACCGACACCGAGTTGTGCGCCGCAGACATCTTTCGCTTTTACAAAGCTCGTTTTCAGATCGAGTTCATCTTCCGCGATGCGAAACAGTTTGCCGGCTTTAGTGATTGCCAAGCGCGAGACAAAGAAGCACTGCATTTTCACTTCAATGCCTCAGTGACGTTGGTGAACTTGGCGCGCATCATGGCCCAAGAAGAACACAAAACAGCTGCGAAGTTTGTCTTCTCAATGTCGAGTATCAAACAACGATTTTTCAATGAACACTTGCTCAACTTGTTTATTGACAAGTTAGCTTTAGAGCAAACGGCGGTAAAAAGTCATCCGCAGTTTGAATATCTCAGAAATTATGCGGCTATCGCTGCTTAATTCTGTCCGAACCATTGTTAGATAAAAGGCGGGTTATAATGTAGGCATAAGGGCCTATAAAGCCCGCCGCTATCAAAAGCGGCTATGGTCAACAGGGAGTTGCTATCGGTCCGCCAAGACTTTGTGATAGCCTCCCTGTTTTACTTTTCAGGGAGTTTCCCGCCCGTCTTAAATCAGTTTACGCTTTTTGCGTTATATGTCAAGATATAGGCCAAAATTATGGCGCATCTTTTTGAGTGCTAGTAATCTCAGTATCCGCTTTCAAAGTTTTCCAGTCCACTTCAAAGCGTCTCATCAGTTGTCTAAGCGATTCTCCTGAAGCCGGGGCTTGCTCTCCGTGCGTGTTCTTTAGCAAGCTGGCGACGTTGCCATAGGTTCTTTCACTTTTCGGTAAAGCCCTTAAGGAACGCCTCACCGCGTTTGTTAATTTGTATTTTGTCCAGGGGGAGTAGTGGCCGTGTTCTGAAATCTTTAACTCTTCCCTGATCCGCTTAGTCGTTTCCCTAATATGGTTATTGACCAGTTCTTTGCGGTCTGAGTGTTCGATCTTTTGAGTGTCTAGCGTTTCGTTGGCAACGTCGCCAAAGCGCAATAAGGCCTCATGTAAAACGGCGTGAATTACGCTCGTATTGTACGTATTAAAAGCGGTATGAAACCATGTGCGGAGTTGCTCCTCATTTTTGAAAATAGCGGCAGGGATTTTTATTACTCCGGTATGCTCACCGATCTGAAACACGCCACGTCTTCCGATAAGCTTCTGGTCAATAACGACCATCTCGCCTTCGCGTCTTAGCGTAACTTCGCCTTCAATGGCGAGATTGAAATTTAATTTATCCTGCCGCGGTGTGCTCACTCTTTGCTTCCCTTCCTATGCCGCATCCGGCCCGTCGTCAACATCAGGCTTTGGGTGACGCGCCAGTTCATCAAGGATTGATTTTAGTTGTGGGTTGGCGTGTAGGTGTCCCTCGCCAATATCAGGAACAGCGCGCAGGCGATTAAGACGCGCACGATCCTCGCTGTGCATCACGCTGGCGTCTGCGGGTATCTCTGCCATTACTTCTTAGCTCGCACAGTTTTCTTGGCCGTCGTCTCTTTGGCGTGGATTCCACAACACGCAGATTAGACCCAATACTTGCCACAGGAGTCACAATGGCGGCTGCCCTTGTGCTGATGCTTTTCATCACACCGACCGTTACAAGCTGGCCAGGTACATTCTTGGTGGCACTTCTCCCCTTCTTCTATCGTTTTCATTCCCTGCCCCCCTTCTTCATTAGAGCATCATTCCCCGGGCCCAAGAGCGTTAAGTAAATGATCGGACTGAAGGCGTGAAGCGGCAGTTTTTTCTCGTAAACCACGTAGGGCCTCCCCTGATGCTCGACTTCGCTACCTTGTTTTATCATCTCGGTTTTAGTTGACTGTTTCACAACGAGGGATAGAGAGTCTGTCACCTTGTCATCTATCTTGATCGAGCAGGGTTCATGGCGTATCACCTCAGCTTCATCGATATAGATAGTCTCGCTCATTTCTTACTTCCCTTCTTTGGCGGCTAGAAAAGCCAGCTCCCAAATTCGGTCGAATTCTGTTTGCGGCAGATGATAGTCGTTAGTGAATCGGGCTAGAGCCAGACGCCTAATGTGGCTCAAAGCGGCTACTTGCTGCTGCACTGTCGCAAGCTCAAAGATGGAACGTACCTCTCTCGTGTGATCTTCGCGGCTCGCGTTGAGTATACCCTCGCCAAAGCTCAGGTTTTTCTCTGGTTTGCTCACTTCTTCACGCTCGCTTTCCTTTTCCAGACGCGAATTACTTCTTTTTGGCGGCGCTCTTCTTGGCAACGGCTTTCTTCTTTGAACTCGCTTGGGCTTTCTTCATCGCCTTCGGGTCAACGGTTGATTCCGACTTTGGGCGCGACTTACCGGCATTCTGACGCGCATGGATGTTGTCCCATAATCCTTTTTTCGCTGGCATTACTTGTTCCCTTCTTATGCCGCCTCCGGCCCTTCTTCATCATCTGACTTAATCGGCTTCTGCCGCCCGCGCAACTCATCAAGCAATCTCATCAACTCATCATCATGCTGTAACGGTTTCTCGATTCGTCCTGACGGAATCAGGCGCAAGGGTGTGCGCTCTGTTGGGCGATCAGGAAAAGCACGCTTGCCGGGTTTTCTTAATTTGATTTCGCGGCTCACCTACTCCTCATCCTCCTCATCCTCGTCTTCTTCCTCATCCTCATCCTCTTCGGCTTCCTCAAGATCATCTTCTTCAATATCGGCTTCTTCTGCCATTAGGCCACTCATTTAGTTGTTCTCCTTTTCTTACCGTTTGCCTCTGTCTTGGATTTTTCGCTAGGCCGTCCCGGCTTCGGCGGATCAAAAGATTTGACTACATCAACAGGTATGCGCCAGACGGGGCCGCGCTCAGTTTCCTCACGCTCTGCGCCCGCGAACCTTCCCTCACGAGTCCATTGCGCGATGGTTGGATAACTGATCGTGATTCCTCGTTCCTCAAGAATCTTCTGAGCTTGTTTTGTTGTAACCATCTTCATGTCTGAACCTTATAGCACCCTATGAAAAATAATTCAAGAAATTACATAGCACCCTATTGTATTTATCTCCATAGCGTGCTATGATGTTTTTACGTTAGGGAATCACAAAGGAGATAGATACATGACCACGAATTTACAGAACGCAATCGAGAAGAGCCGCAGAATCAAAATGAGCGTCCGTTAC
>MWWF01000110.1_pt1 | contig 14375 bp, 13 predicted proteins | sample 1047351 | NCBI WGS metagenome assembly MWWF01 (sample SAMN06349970, study PRJNA376086) | soil metagenome | isolation source: MGM-3 sample Antarctic (ecotone) soil | place: Antarctica
CTCTACAAAAATGTTGCGGATATACTCAACAGCAGCATCGCTTTCTGCCGAGTTAGGATAGGTGGTGACCAGTGTTTTAAAACTGGCCAATGCATCGGTGTTGTTGTCCAAATTAAATTGCGCAACACCCAACTTTAAGTAGCCTTGCGGGTGTAGGGCGGTGGCTTTTTTGTTGTTGATGATTTTATTTAACGGTGCAATCGCTTCCCGAAAACGCTCCTCGCCCAGGTAAGTATTTGCAATCTCAAGATTGGCACCGGGCACTAAAGATGAAGAAGGATAACGCTGCTCCAGTTGTTGCAGGTAGTTTATCTTTTCTGCGGTTTGGTTACCTGCACCTAATATAATAGCCTTTTGATACAGGGCGTAATCAGCAGCACTCAGGTTATTGGCCATCACGGCCTCATACATTTGTTGCGCCTGTTTGTAATTGCGGTTCATAAAATAGCTATCTGCACTGCGTACATAAGCATCCTGTTCTACCGGCGATGCATTGCTGCTTATTGTTTTGGTAACCTGCTCAAAATAGCCGAGCGCCTGCCGGTAATTTTCTTTAGTAAAGTAAGCATGTCCAAGGTTATAACGGGCATTTGTTACGTTCACCTCGCCGCTGCTTACCGGGTTGCGCAGGTAATTGTTGTAATACTCAATAGCATTATCCGTGTTATTCATCCGGGAGGCTATTTCACCTTTTAAAAAGTAAGCCAGTTGCAGTTGAGCGCTGTTGTTGGGGTCAGCAATTACTTTATTGAGTAGCTCATCGGCCTGCACCAATTGCTGGTCATTTAAGTGCTCAACGGCACGTCCATACAACATACGTGGATAAACACGTTTAACGTTTTCATTCTTCACCCCAAGGCTCTCATAAAGCGCAAGTGCCTCTTTATAATTGTTTGTATTAGCAAGCACATTCACCAGCAATTCCTTGGCTTCGGTAGTGTAGGTTGAATTAGGATAGGTTTTTAAAAACTCCTGTAATTCATTTAATGCAACATCCTGAAACCCTAACTCAAATGAAAGTTTTGCATAATTAAAAACGGAAATCTCTTTTTGAAGCCTGTTGCTGCTATTGGTAGTGCAAAATAGAAATGCACTTCTTGCATTGGCTTTCTGGTTTGTTTTTAGGTAAGAGTCGGCAAGCAGGTACATGCTGTTTTGTGCAAGTGAATCGTCTTTACCACCTAATTCTTTAAAACCGGTAATGGCTTTATTATACTGCTTTGTTTCGTAGTATGTGTACGATAATTCGTATAGGTCTTCTCTCCTCACCTTCTCGGCTTTGCTTACATATTCTTCCAGGTAAGGCAAAGCCTTTGTGTAATTTCTTTTTTCGAAATAAGCATGACCAATAAGCTGCCGCAATTGCAAATCGTAATATTGTTGGCCACCCGCCAATTTATCTTCGCCATACGATATTGCCCTTTCTTTCTCCCCATTGAAGTACAATATTTCACTAATGTAATACGGAACAATTTTCTGATATGTCGGCTGATTTTCTACTTTCCTGAAAGACTCTAATGCAAGCGAATAATTTTTTTCGTAAAAAGAAATAAAGCCAAAATAATAGTTCGCATCCAGGTAATTTGGATCGTCAGGCATTTGCCTTATTGAATTAAATAATGGCTTTGCCAGGTCAAACTTCTGCATGGTAAAATAAGCATAGCCCTGATGAAATTTCATTTCGGCTATTTCACGGTTACTCAAATTTTCAATGCCGGCTTTTTCATAATAAGCAAGCGCCTCATTAAATTCTTGTTTGCGATAATAATATTCACCCAAATGAAAATTCAACATCTGTATGCGTGGCGCATGATGCTCAACAGCAATAAAATTTTTTGCTTCTCCTACAGCCGAAGATTCATTCAACTTTAAACCACAAACAATATTGTAATACCGCGTTTCCAATTGCGTAGTTACAGGCAATTTGCTATAGGATGGCGGCTCGTGCAGTAACCGTTTAAACAGTGGAAAAGCAAGGCTGTATTGTTCTTTTTGGTAAAGTTCTTTCGCCAATTTAAAATCCGCATCCGGATCGCTATTGGCCTGTGTTGCCTGTGCAAATGAAGAGAAGGCAAGGGTGATGAAAAGTGCTGAAACAAAGAAACCTTTTATGGGGTTAATCATGGGTTGTAAGTGATTACAATGAATAATATAATGGCTTACCATTCTAAAATTTAAAGGTAACGTTCACCGCTACCCGAACAAACACCGTTCCACTTCTGTGAATAAAATTTAGGCGAATTAACATTTGTTATACAATGTGCGTAACTCTTTTTGGCAGCTATTCTTATGCACAATATGGAAGTAAAAAGTAAGAAGTACAAACCCTGAATTACGTGTCAAATTTAAGCTATGGCTTCACCAGATTATTTGAAAGGTTTGGAAACGGGCAATATAACATTTGTGAAGCAGTGGTGGCAGCCTGCCTCTATAATCATAGAGGAAGCTCCGTTCGTCTGCACAACTTCTAACAGCATTCTTTATAAAATCTGAACTACCTGCCAACCCGATATCATGGTTTCACTTTAGCTAATGAATGTTTGGAAACGGGCACTTAATCTTTGAGGTCCGGTGGTGGAAACCCTCCGTTTGTTTGCGCTACTTTTATCAGCATTCTTTTTAATACCTGAACTAGTGTTATGTTATTTGTAAATCGTATTTCAAGTGAGTTGTGAACAGTCAGTTGTGAGTGGTTACTCGACTTTGAGAGGGCTTACTCACCATTCTTCTTTGACAACTCACACTTTACTTAACACTACCTGCTAACTGTATATGATGGTCTCACTTTAGCAAAGAAATGTTTGGAGACGGGCAGTTCACCTTCGAGATCGGGTGGTGGCGACGCTCCGTTTGTCTGTATAAATTTTTTCTGCATTTTTTTTTACACCTGAACTACCTGCCAACCTTATCATATGGTTTCACCACTTCCAATAAAATCTTTGGAGACGGACAGTTCATCTTTGGGCTCCTGTAGTGTCAACGTACCGTTGGTCTGCATTAATTTTGCCTTTTTACTTTTTACTTTAATACAAATGTTCCAGGCAACGCACCAGCTACGGGTAAGGTATGCTGAAACCGACCAGATGAATGTGGTATACCACGGCAACTACGCCCAGTATTTTGAAGTAGCACGGGCCGAAAGTATTCGCCATCTTGGATTTACTTATAAAGACATGGAAGCGATGGGCGTAATGATGCCGATAGTTGAATGGCATGCAAAATATATAAGACCGGCACATTACGACGACCTGATTACTATCCACACCATTTTAAAAGAAATACCTGTTGATTACCGGATAGAGTTTCACCACGAGGTATACAACGAGGCCGGAAAACTACTTACCGCGGGCCGGGTAGTATTGTATTTCGTGGATGCAAAAACGAAGGAAAAGACCACTATGCCGCAGGCATTGCTACAAAAAATAGAACACTTTTTTACGCCTGAAAAACCCTGATCTGTTTAAAAAAATTTAACGTTGTTATACTTGTACCAGCGCCAATGATGAGACAGCAGATTTTCACTCCACCTTTTTTAGGTTTTATAAGTACATGCATTTACTACACTCAGTAAGGGATAAATTAGCACCCTTGTATTATTGGTCAATCAGGAAGAAAAGTATAAGAGTGCGACCCCGCAAAAGTGACGCATACGCGTCAACCTAAGAAAAACTTAAATCATGGTGAAACCCTTATCAGGCAATGGTTTGAAGGGAAAACAAACTGTAAAAGTTAGAAAATTATAATTAACAAAATCATTGGAAAAAGTCGCCATAAAAAGATGCGGTACAAGAGAGTGACCCCGCAAGTGTGACGGGGCAGGCAGCAACAATGTTCAATAGAATTCCTACCGTTCGTCCCATAAAAAAATTTCCTTAAGTTGACGCCTATGCGCCTCGGTGGAACCCTTGTACTACATCTTTCATGGGAGTTTTGCCCCCTGAACTTATTACCCCTGGAGTTCCAGGTTCGCTTACTGCCAGGGGCGGGAACAACACTAAATACTTAACCAACCAGGTTTTGGTTCAAACAAACCTTGCTTCACTTGCATACGCCACAGTCGGAAAGGCTGGCAACGTTCATGTTAAAAGTGCTCATGTTTGTGCTGAGAAAATTAACCCGTTACACCAGCAGATTTAACCTGCATGTGGTCCAGCGTTTTGCCGAGCAGCACCTGTTTGCCAACCGTTTTAAACCCCAGTTTTTCGTATAATGCCCGTGCTTTGAAGCTGTCTTCATCCACCAGCAAGCCGAGTGTTTTTTTCCGCCGGTTCACATACTCGTCTACCAAAAATGTCAGTAATTTGGTTCCAATTCCCCTCCTTTGGTTACCTGGAAGTACCCCTAATGAATCGAGATAATATTCACCGGCTTGCGTTTCATCTTCAAGCTTCTTATAAAATCCATAGCAGGTGCGGAGGTAATCAAATACCGGCTGGCGCAGTTCATATAATTGCGCCCCATCGTAAACATTTGCCGCAGCTATCACTACACCTTCCTCCTCTACTACCCAGCAACACGAATAAGAGTACTGGTTTTCTGTAGTGCTTACAAAATGAAACATAAAGTCATACGCTTTACTGTCAGATTGTTCCCCAATCATTCGGCATACAATGCCTTCCATCGCCAATAACAAACAAAGCGTCACTTGTATGGAGTCAGCAGGAGTTGCTTTTCTTATGAGCATTTTCTATATAGATAATAAGGTAGCAATGTACGGTGAACATTGGCACAAACCCACTCAGCAGAACATTTGTACTATGACCAGCGCTTTAGTTATTTAGGTGTTGAAATAATCGTAAATATTAAAGCTGTACCATGCTATTTTTACTGCAAATGCTTACAAAGTTTTTGCAAAAAGATCTCCCCTACCAATCTGCACCGCTTCCCTCAAAATGTACGCTGGAGCCAAAATTCAGAAAAAAACAAATGCTTAAAAATAATATTTAAACGTAATTTTCAAATACTCAACCCTCCCTCTAAATGAATGAAGAATCAAAAAAAATTATTCTTGCAGATGACGATCCGGATGACGTCGAGTTTTTCCAGCAAGCTGTATCTGATGTATGTTCAGACATAGACTTGGCTATTGCCACGGACGGTAGCTTATTATTAGATCTTCTCGCTAAAAAACCTTTACCAGTTGGTATTGTACTAGATTTAAACATGCCCGTAAAATCCGGAAGAGAATGTTTGAGTGAAATAAGAAGCAATACCGCTTTTGATAAGGTTCCTGTATTTATCCTTTCTACTTCTTGCCAAAAACAGGAGATTGATTTTTGCCTAAGCAATGGTGCAAACTATTACCTGGTAAAACCAAGTTCTTACGAGGGATTAAAGGAAATGATTAAAGGTATTTGTACTGTAATGGCTGATGTTAAACTTAATGAATGAGTACATAGATAAAAAATGCAGAAGTTTAAACTGCCCTGTTTATCAAATATTGTCGGAACCCTTTCTACTTTTTACTTACCCTTTTGCCCAATGCCTTTACTTAAGGCTGAAAAAGTGAGACGGGCCGAATAGCATAAAGACTGTATCCCGCAAAGTGTGGGACGACGCAACGGATGCTCCATTTAAAATACCCGTGTGGTCCAAAAAACATTTTAAGTCAACGACATTAATTCTCGACCCCCTTTATGTGGAATAAGAATTGAAGCGATACGTATCTAACCCCCTCTTCATGCAAACACTTATTAATTTTCCGCCCTGGTCAATGGCCATTATCTGGGGTTTGGTGTCAGGATCGGCGTTGGTGCTTGGTGCATTGATTGCTTACCATAGCACTATTTCTACAAAAACAATTGGAGTAATTATGGCTTTTGGTAGCGGGGTGCTTATTTCGGCACTTGCTTTTGAATTAATGGAAGAGGCATATAAGGGCGGCGGCTTTACGGCGGCTGCTTTGGGGTTTATGCTGGGTGCTCTTATCTATACGGTAGCAAATTACCTGCTGAGCCATAAAGGTGCCAAGCACCGCAAAAGGTCTGGCGAACAACAGCCTAAAGAAAATGACACTCCCGGTAGTGGAACTGCGATTGCAATAGGCGCTTTGATTGATGGTATACCTGAATCCATAGCCATAGGAGTAACCATGATACATGGCGGAGCAGTAAGCCTTGCCGCGGTGATTGCAATATTTCTTTCCAATGTACCCGAAGCCCTATCCAGTACCGCGGGCATGAAAAAAGCAGGGCGACCAGCCAAATATATTTTTGGTATTTGGGGCGGTATAATGTTATTGTCGGGTGTAGCAGCCTTTGCCGGGTACTCGCTTTTTAGTGGCTTTTCTCCTGAAGTAATAGCAGCTACAGTAGCTGTAGCTGCAGGTGGAATACTGTGCATGCTAAGCAGTACCATGATACCCGAAGCGTATGAAGAAGCACACCACCTGATTGGAATGGTAACTGCGCTGGGCTTTCTTGTATCTTTCCTTTTGAGTAAAACGGGCAGCTAAAAGGTTGCAGTACATTGCAGCCTGGGGTAGTTATAACTAATCTTAAAAAAGTATTGTAAACATTATACTTAAAACTCGGGTACTATGGAACGCTGGACCTTGTATGCAATTATTTCCATGTTATTTGCGGGGCTTACGTCTGTAATAGCCAAGTATGGAATGAAGGATTTGAGCAGTGATACGGCATTGGCGATTCGTACAAGTGTGGTATTTGCCATTGTTGTAGCCAATGCCTTTTTGTTCAGGAATGCCTGGCAGGACATACAGCATTCCGGGAGTAAAAACATCCTTTTTCTTACTATCTCAGGTCTTACCACTTCGCTGTCATGGATATTTTACTACCGCGCTATGAAGGAAGGGCCGGTATCCTATGTTGCTTCCATAGATAAGGCGAGCATTGTAGTTACTTTAATGCTTTCGTTTCTTATTTTGGGTGAGCCCCTAACGCTCAGGTTATTAATAGGCGCAGGTTTAATTTTATGCGGAATGGTTGTTTTGATTTGGAGGTGAGTAGCGTTGTTGCTATAAACTTTTGCAGTTACAGGGTTAGTATAAACATTAATTCAACCAGTGTTTTATTCCATGCAGGTTTCATTGCCCTTCTTTGCCTGTTTTGTTTTGAAATTGTATAGTAAAGTTCTCCACTACTGCAGGCATTTTCGTTTTAGTTTCCCATTACCCTTACCACATCATCCTTTTCATTGTAACTATACGCACCCTAAAAATCAAGATCGCTGTTCAATATCACTGTCCATTCCTTTTCGCCGGGTATGGTAAACAAACTATAGGAACCGGCCTTGACCTATTCCCAGCAAATACTACTCCCTATTATATTTATGTTCAGTTGCTTATTTGCACCGGTACCTACACCTTACAAAAAGAATCATTTTTTTTAAAACACCTCTCCTCCGTTCTTTTGAGGCCTGCTATACATCACACGGATATTTGCCTCCTCCCCCACTTTTCGGTCGTAAGTAAAATTGTGCGGATAGTAGGCTATGTCCATGGAGCTTTTATAGGGACCGGCAAGCTGTTGTGCAATAGTTGCTATAGAAGTGAGCAGTAGCAAAGGCAGTAGTTTTGTTTTTTGATACTGGTTTTTTTGATATAAAGCAACATGGAAAAAAGAAACTCCCCTTACTAAAAATTCTTTATACCGGGTATTTGTTTGATGGTCTATTCGGATTGACGGGCCGCCCGCCGGTTTAGGTACGCATACAGTACAAAAACACTCTTGCCATCGGTAGTGGCTGTAGTAGGAAATACGGAACCGGTTTCAAAGGCGCTATTGGCAGAACCGCTCCTCCATTTATTTTGCGACGAAAATGATATCACTTTCCCGTTGCCACCACCGGCATTATTCACTACAATCAAATCTTTTCCATTTTTGCTTAGCAGCAAACCATCGGGCCCGGCAAGGGGCGCATCTAAAGTAACAATGTTGTACAATGACGGGTCATTTACCGGGAGTTTTACCACCTGGTTATTTACGTTAAATGCCACCAGCAAAAAACCACCATTTTGGTTCCCATATTCAATCCCGTTGAAACCAAAGCCTGTAGTAGCAAAAGCCTGGTCCTGGTAAAAAATGCTCGCTACACCATCGCGACTAATCTTATAAATGACGGGTGTGCGGCTATTGGTAACATAGGCATTTCCCTGAGGATTCAGGGCAATGTCGTTGATAAATACCAGTGCTCCTGGCACAACTGGTATTAGATCGATAAAGGCTACTCGTGCTCCTGTATTGATGCTGTAGATGCCCACAGTTCCGATGGATGAATTGGATGCGTACAATACTTTTCGCGCTTCATCTATTTCCAAACCAGTGGTACCGATCAGTGCAGGATCTGTTATAAAGGGAGAATAGCTTCCATTTGCAAGTATAAGTCCAATATCGCCACGCGTGGTTGAACTTACATAGAAACGATTATTGAATTTGTCGTACACAACACCTTCGGGAAAGAGATTTTCCTGGGTAAATACAATGTTTTGCATAGTGGCCGGCTTTTCTTTATTTAAAAGGGCACTTTTGTCCACAGGTGTTATTTGTTCTTCGTTTAACGCTGTTTTGGTGCAGGCACATAGTAACAGGGTAGCTGTAAAAGCAAGCGTGTAAATCGTTTTTATAGAGCGATGTAAAATGGTTATAACAAAATAGTTATTACATATGCCTGCAGGTTTCAAACCATAGCCATTGATTAATGTTTGGTCGTTTTGCCTGTAGAATGATAGAACAAGTGAGTATTGAAATGACAAAAGCCTGCTGTGGTGCGGCGGAATGTAGTTGCGGGAAGAACACGGATGATTCGGATAAAACGAATTCAAACTGCTCTAATACAAATTAGCCAGGTAGAAAAATGATCAATCTACTTCACTTTCAAATTAAGGTTTACAGAAAACTGGCGCATCGCACGTTTATGTTGGAATTATGCTAAAGCCTTAGCGCTTAAATTTCATTTGACCAGGCTGGTTAGCCTGAAACTAATGCGCTCCAAAAGGGACTTTTTTGTTAAATACAGTGGCATTAATAGCATTGAGAAAACGACCAAAAGAATTGCAAACTTTATTAAGTTGGATTTAAGCGGATGAGGTAAACGATATATCATTTTGGTGGATCAATTCATACAAAACATCAGAGGCCATCCTCTCCACAAAAAAAAGTTTGAGGTTTGCGTTTAAGAAGCAGCATAAATGGTTGGAAGTATCCCGCAGAATTGTGGAACTCCGCAAAGGCTAATAAGAATGTAAGCCTTAGTTTGGTGCATAAAAAGAAAAAGCTAATCGTATGCTTCCCTTAGCTATTTCACTTCTTTCGAACCCGAAAAAATGCCTTCTGCCACATCACCAATGGCCACTTTGCCCTTCATAGTATTTCCTTCCACAATGCCCGTATATACAACGGTGTATTCTCCCCCGGTGAACGTTAGCCTAATGTCGGTTCCTTTTAGTGTACCAATAACCGTTGTTTCGCCCAATTGTCCCATATAGGTGCCGGTAATAGATTCACCAACCTGCTTAAGCACAAACACCGGTGTGCCATTGCCAACATTCAATTCCACTTTCATGTTCCATTTACCTGTTACGTCCACTGCCTGTACGGCTGCAGAAATGATCGCGGAGAGTAAAAGAAGAAGCGTAAGCAATGAAGTCAACCTAAAAGCTTTTTTCATATTAATGATGTTATGACCAGTAATTTAAGGAGAAAAGGTAAGATGTGCATAAGTGAATGATCTTTTCGGGTGGGTAGTTTCGTGAAATGTTTCGTTCTCTCCTAATGAATGAAGTCACTTTTCTAAAAAGTAGGTCGGCATTTTTATGAGCCGTTTTATGATTTACTGCTGCTTATATTTGCTGCCCACGCAAGCGTTTTTTTGGGTTGTTAGCTCAGTGGTTTAGAGCATCACGTCGACAACGTGAGGGTCACTGGTTCGAGCCCGGTACAACCCACATTCTTCAGTTCTTAATTCACCACCCACTTAGCTAACCGTTTATAAATTTTTAGCCTTGCTACGGCTACACTACCAAAAGCGCTATAGAGTTGATCAGTATTTAAAAAAGAGGCTTTGTACACCATCTACAGGTGGCCCGAGCGGATCGTGCCGATCAATATTCCATCATCGCACTCCCGTAAATTATTACCGCTGTATTGCTTTCGAGTTTCAAAATATTTTTACTTTGCCGCATGCTTTCGCCCAACTTTACTCCATTTCCCACTCTTACCACGCCCCGGCTGCTGCTTCGCCAGCTTACTCTTGCCGATGCCAGGGCGGTTATGCACCTTCGCTCTAATACACAAGTAATGCAGTACATTAATCGTCCCCTTACCCTTACGACTGAAGATGCTGAAGCCTGGATATTGAAGGTGGAAGATGTGTTGGCAAACACCAACGGCATCACGTGGTGCATCTGCCTGCGGGAAGCTCCCCTGCAACACGTGGGTAATATTGGTTTGTGGCGCATTGACAAAGAAAACTACCGCGCAGAAATTGGGTACATGCTGGAACCTGCTTTACAAGGCAAGGGCATTATGTACGAAGCCTTGCAACTGGTACTTCACTATGGCTTTCATTCCATGCAACTTCATTCAATAGAAGCACAACTGGACCCCCGCAATGTTGCTTCGGCCGCCTTGCTTAAAAATGGTGGCTTTGTACAGGAAGGATTATTTAAAGAGAACTATTTTCTGCGAGGGGAATTTTCTGATACAGCGGTTTATTCGATTCTTTCACCGGTGTAAACTTGTAATTGCGGTTTTAAACATCAAGGGAATTCTTTTTAGCCATCAATATTGCCCCGGAATATCGATATTTCCCATATTGGGACTGAATTAAATTCTTATTAAGGATTTGCGACGATGAATTAGTAAGTGAAATAATCTTTGTATTCTATAATTGGATATTATTAATGGATTGAATGCACCTATGTGCAGACGGGTAGTACAACGTCTAATGTTTCAGTTTAAATTAAAATAGCAAATTGGTCATCGGTTTTGGCTCTTAAAAAAAAGCTTTAAAAAAGTAAGATTCGTAGCAAAGACGCGTTTAAACAATCAGTAAGATTATATTAACTGTATAACTAACGCTTTAGCTTTTACCATTGTGGTACACAAATGACGATTTACATAAAATATATGGTGAGCATGCGCTGCAAAATGGTGGTGAGCAGTACTTTGGATAAACTGAATTTACGTTATGTATTTGTTGACCTTGGAATTGTTGAAATGATATCAGCTATTTCACCGGAACAAAGGGAGCAATTGAGGATAAACTTGCTTGCAGTGGAATTAGAATTATTGGATGACAAAAAAACTATATTGATCGAAAAAATCAAGAATGTAGTCATCGAAATGATTCATTATTCAAATGAATTACCGGTTTTAAATTACTCTGAAATTATTAGTAATAAACTGAATTACGATTATACTTATCTCGCCAATATATTTTCTGAAGTTCAGGACACAACCATTCAACAATTCATTATTCTGCATAAAATAGAAAAGGTAAAAGAATTATTGCTGTATGATGAACTAAACCTTACCGAAATAGCCTGGAAGCTGCACTACAGCAGTGTTGCCCATTTATCCAACCAATTTAAAAAGGTGACGGGTTTAACCCCTTCCCTTTTTAAAAAGCTGCAGCAGAAACGCAGGCAGGCAATGGAGAATGTGTGATATGTGTAACAAATAGCCGAAAGTGTGTAACAATTGTTAGACAGTTGACCCGCACCTTTACGCTGCGTGATAATTAATTCACGCTTTATCCAATTCAAATGAAAAATAAATTTTTACTTTCTTTAGTAGCTGTTGTATTGCTGCTATCTGCTCCCCTTACCAACTTTGCACAAGCTATTAATTTAGGAACCGCTGCCAATTTCGTAGTCTTTACTACAGTGGGTGCCATAGGCAATACTGGTGTTTCGCAAATAACGGGCGATGTAGGCACCAACAGCGGCGGCACTACCGGCTTTGGCAACGTAAATGGAGTTATGCACAGTGGCGATGGTGCTACAGCCAGTGCTACCAATAACCTGCTTACGGCGTACAACCAACTTAACAGTGCTATTCCTTCCGCTACCCATGCGCCGCTACTGGGCAATGGCGAAACACTCACTCCGGGGGTGTACGATATCTCTGGCGTTACGGTCATTAGCAACCTGCTTACTTTAAACGCACAAGGCAATGCCAACGCTGTTTTTATCTTTAAAATATCTGCTGCCCTAAGCTCTACTACCGCGACACAAATCAATTTAATTAATGGTGCATTAGCGTGCAACGTGTTTTGGAAAGTAGAAGGCGCTGTTACCCTGGCCGCGTTGACCAGCATGAAGGGCAACGTAGTAGCCCATAATGATCTGATAGACCTGTCGTCGGGAGTGGAAATAGAAGGGCGCTTATTAAGTATAAATGGTGCTGTAACAGTGAACGGGGTAAAGGCCAAAACCCCCGTTGGTTGTGGCAGTGCAGTGCTCAGTGGCCCTGCAGCCCCTAACCTGGGATCAAGTATTTGCTATGCTATTTTCTCGGGCAACGAGAGTGTGTTTAACAGCGGTATCAGCACAATAAAAGGAGATATTGGAACCAACGTGGGCCTAACCACCGGCTATAATGGTTTGTTGGTTAATGGTACAATACATCCCATTCCCGATGCTTCTACCGATGCTGCTGCAGCGGCTTTGCTAACGGCCCGTACCTATTTAAATGCCCTTACGGCCGATATAGAATTGTTGTATCCAGCGCAGTTTGGCAACGGGCTTACCCTTACTCCTCATACCTACGTAATGAACGGGGGCACCTCCTTTACCGATACTGTATTTTTAAATGCCGAAGGAAATGCAAATGCCGTGTTTGTAATAAAGATATATGGTGCACTTACTACAGGCTCACTGGCTACGGTAAAGCTTATTAATGGAACGCAGTCCAAAAATGTTTACTGGATTGTTAATGGCGCAGTTTCAATTTCTACCGGTTCAAACATCGTGGGCACATTCATTAGCAACAACGGCGCTATCAGCCTATCTACAGGTGTGCAATTGGCCGGCAGGGCTATGACCACCAATGGGGCCTTGACTACCGCAGCTGTTAATGTTACTATGACCGAAGGTTGTACTACACTACCCTTATCATTGCTTTATTTTACCGGCAAGGTGCAGCGCAACGAAGTGCTGCTGGCATGGAAAACGTTGAACGAACAAAACACAGCTCAGTTCCAGGTAGAGCAGAGTATAGATGGAAAAACCTATTCTGCAATTGGAAGCGTGGCCGCGGCAGGCACAGTGTACAACGAGAGATCGTATTCCTTTACCAGCAACATTAGTACAATGGTAGCGCCAGTGGCGTACTACCGCCTTAAGATGATGGATGCAGACGGCAAGTTTACTTATTCTGCCGTTGTTGCCCTTCAGTTGCAGCAAAAAGCTACAACCGTTACCTTATATCCTAACCCGGTAAAGCCTGCTACTACACTAACAATAAATACAATACAAAAAGAGCGTATTAACTATAGTATTATCGACTACGCGGGGCGGATACTAAAAACCACGCAAACTGATTTGCTACCTGGCGCCAATACCCTACGTCTGCCTGCAACCAACCTTGCTGCTGGAGTATATACGCTTCATATTTCGGGGGTGTATACCAACGAAAATATTCGCTTCGTAGTAAAATAAACCGTTTATACAAAAAAGCCTCCTGCTTAAACATATTTTGTTTTAGCAGGAGGCTTTTTTATTTGGTAGTATAAGGTTATTCGAGGAGAGGATTATCATGGGAACAATCGAAAATAGCTTCCATTTAGCAAGGATGCCACTTGGGGATTAATTCAGTTGGTACCCAAAACAATCTCCAACATAATACCCTTCTGCTATCTATTTGATGGGAGAATAATCCGTTGCCGCCATATAAACCGACTCAACTTTGGTGGTAAGGGATCCGCCACCTTTTACCTCCGAAGCAGCTTTCACTTTTATCCAATTCTCATCTGCCCTGAAACCTTTCCATGAAGCATCGGCAGCAGACTTATCGTTGTGCGCAATTAAGTATACGAGCACATCCTTATTCTTTTCGTCGGTGGGCTTAAAATAGGCCATGTTGGTCATTCCATATTTCTTAAACAAACCGAGGGTATGATTGCGAAAGCGATCATGCAGGTTATCGATATTACCGGGTGATGCGGTATAGGTTCTCAATTCTATCAGCGAGGCGTTTTTCATAGATGTATTAAACGCGGGAGAATAATCAGTGTTTTCCATAAACGTAGATTCAATTTTAGCAACGAGTTTGCCATTGACCTCAGACGCTTTTGCATCTCCCTTGCTACGGAGTGGATTATCAATGATAACGACAAGCCTTACGACAAACAGGATTGTGAGCAGACAGCCTTTAAACGCCTGGCAGAGAAATTAAAAAAAGACTTTCCACGCC
>MWWF01000111.1_pt1 | contig 14355 bp, 14 predicted proteins | sample 1047351 | NCBI WGS metagenome assembly MWWF01 (sample SAMN06349970, study PRJNA376086) | soil metagenome | isolation source: MGM-3 sample Antarctic (ecotone) soil | place: Antarctica
GAAGTCGGAGAGTAGATTTTTTTGTAGAAAGTAAAGTAAGCGTTGAATTGAAAGCCCTTACAAAATTGGAAGATGTACATATTGCACAAGCCATCAATTATTTAGAAGCATATAACCTGGAGATTGGTCTTTTAATAAATTTCGGAAGTAAACGCTTAGAGTTTCATCGCTTTACCAATAAAAAATATAATCCATCAATTATTCATCATCCCATCATATCCCGGAAATCCTAAAACCCCGGTTCAGACAAATGAAAAAAATATTACAGTCGCTTTTCGAGCATAAATCGCTGGCAAGAGCAGAAGCAAAAGACATTATGCTCAACATTGCAAAAGGCATTTATAACGATGTTGAGCTAACTGCTTTCATTACGGTTTACCTTATGCGCAGTATCACCATTAGTGAATTGCAAGGCTTCCGGGATGGACTGCTTGAATTGGCCGTGGAAGTGGATTTAAGCGATTATGAAGTGATGGATATTGTAGGAACAGGGGGAGATGGGAAAAATACTTTCAACATTTCAACACTGGCTTGTTTTATTGTAGCCGGCGCCGGAAAGAAGGTTGCCAAACATGGCAACTATGGTGCTACATCAATAAGCGGTGCGTCTAACGTAATGGAAACATTGGGTTATAAATTCAAGAACAATAATGATAGTCTAAAAAAAGAATTGGATGAATCCGGATTTACATTTTTACATGCGCCGCTATTTCATCCGGCATTGAAGGCAGTTGGCGGCATACGAAAAAATCTTGGCTTCCGAACGTTTTTCAATATGTTAGGACCGATGGTGAATCCGGCAAAACCTGATTTCCAATTGGTGGGCGTTTATAATTTAGAAATGGCCCGAATTTACAATTACCTGTTGCAGCAATCAGGCAAGCCATTTACAATTATTCATAGCCTGGACGGCTATGATGAAATTTCCTTAACAGCCGATACTAAAGTGATTACAGCTAAGGGTGAAAAAATTTTTTCCGCAGAACAATTAGGTAAGCGCTCAGTGTCAGCAATTGATATTAACGGAGGCACAACAGTGGCAGAAGCTGCAAAGATTTTCACGACAATTTTAAAAGGTGAAGGAACCTGGTCGCAGAATGCCGTAGTACTTGCTAATGCTGCAATGGCATTAAATAGCAGCGACAGTTACGGATCTTATGATGATGCCTACAACACGGCTGTTGAAAGCCTGGAAAGTGGCAAAGCTTACAACTCATTTCAAAAACTTATTTCATTACAATAATACTCCCTCTCAATTGGAGAGGGCTGGGGAGAGGTCTATGAATATTCTGGAAACAGTTATCGCTCATAAAAGGAAAGAAGTTAAACAGCGCAAGCAGGAAGTAATGATTGTTGAATTAGAGAGAGGCAGATTTTTTAATCGTCAAACTATGTCCTTAAAACAAGCATTGTTGGATGAAAGCCGGACAGGAATTATTGCGGAATACAAACGCAAATCTCCATCGAAAGGAATTATTAATAACAGGAATAGTGTGGAGGCTGTAACCAGGGCTTATTCAAGCTATGGTGCATCCGGAATTTCTATTTTAACCGATCATGAATTCTTTGGTGGGTCGCTTGATGATTTAATGGCTGCAAGGGATAACCGTGTGCCTTTGCTTCGCAAAGATTTTACCATTGATGAATACCAGATCCTTGAAGCAAAAGCTTACGGTGCCGATGTGATTTTATTAATAGCTGCCTGCCTTACACCGGATGAAGTGAAAACTTTTTCAGCAGTTGCAAAAGATTTAGGATTGGAAGTATTGCTTGAATTACATGACGAAAAAGAACTGGATCATATTTGTGATGGAGTGGATTTAGTGGGTGTGAATAACCGCAATCTGAAGACCTTTGAAGTGGATTTGGAGCATTCAGTAAGATTGGCTAAACAGATTGATGATACATTTATCAAAGTCGCCGAAAGCGGTATCAATAATGTGGCAAATATTCATTATTTAAAGGAACATGGTTTTAAGGGTTTTTTAATTGGTGAATATTTTATGAAACAGGAAAACCCGATGCAGGCATTTAAAAACTTTTCATACGCACTATAATGAAAGTAAAAGTTTGTGGCATGACCAAACTTGATCAGTTGCACCAGTTGGGTGAAATGGGTGTTGAATATGCCGGTTTTATTTTTTATCCACCGAGTCCACGCTATGTTTTTAAGACCGGATTGACAGGTGCTGATGTAAAAAAAGCTAAATTAAAAGTATATAAGGTTGGTGTGTTTGTAGATGCAAGTTTTGAAGAAATAAAAAAACAGGTAGATGCTTTTGGATTGGATATGGTACAGCTTCATGGTCGTGAAACGCCATTTGAATGCAGAAAAGTAGGAGAGTATATTGACCTGGTAAAAGCGTTTCGTTTTGCTGAAAATGATCATGTTGAGTGGATGATTAAAGATTTTTACAGCGAAGCCGATATGTTTCTATTTGATACCGGCGTTCCGGTTTCTAAAGAAGACCGGAAGAATAAAACTTTATACGGCGGCACAGGTCGTAAGTTTGATTGGAACCGGTTAAAGGGACTTAAAGTTGGCAAGCCTTTCTTTTTAAGTGGCGGCATTGAACCCACTGATGCGGAGCTTGTAAAAGAATTTATGAAAGACCCTGTAGCAAAGGATTTGATGGTGGTGGATATCAACAGTCGTTTTGAAATTACACCGGGAATAAAAGACATGGAAAAAGTGCGGAAGTTTATAGAGGAACTCAACGACCCCCCTGCTCCCCAAGGGGGGAGTGGCTGATGCCAGACCCTTGCTTTTGTATGTGCCAACCAGTAGAATGTGTTTACTTATGCGAGGCCATCCGCTGGCGCAAGCACTCCCTCTCCTTTGGAGAGGGCGGGGTGAGGTCTAATTGCTCGGGGTGGGTTTATATCAAAAACAATGAGTCTTAAATAAAATCAAATGGAAAAGATAAATCTGCTACAAAAGTTTAGCCTTTTTAATGAGCATTGGAATCCAAAAATTATTGGCGAATTAAATGGCCAGCATATTAAACTTTCTAAGTTTCAAGGTGAGTTTGTCTGGCATAAACATGATGATGAAGATGAGGCATTCTTTGTGATAAAAGGAAGCTTTGCGATGGAGTTAAGAGATAAAACAATTGTATTGAACGAAGGCGATATGCTGATTGTTCCCAAAGGAGTAGAGCACAAGCCCGTTGCTGAAAACGAAGTATGGGTAATGTTGTTTGAACCGGCAGGGACACAGAATACAGGTGATGTGGTGAATGAGAAGACGAAGATGAATTTAGATTGGATATAGTTGACAAGTTAATAGGTTAATAAGTTAGTACGTTACCATGACGAATAGAATCATCAAGAGTATTATAGTGCTTATTAATAATTTGAAGTTATGTGGAGGTGATCCCATAAGGGTTCATCCCCTCCTTGGAGGGGCGGACTATGTAAAGTAAAAAATTGAAACGACCCGGGGTGGGTTGCTGCATAGCATTACAAAGCGTACAAGAGTGCGACGCAACAAAAGTTTAATAGTACCACTTCTGCTAAGTCCCAAAAAAATATTTATAAATGAGTTATCACTTAACAAAAAAAACGGAAGATCCAACTTCGGCTTTCGATTACCGCAAAGCGAAAGGAAAATACATACCAGATGAAAACGGCTACTATGGCCGTTTTGGGGGCGCCTACATTCCGGAAATGTTGCATCGCAATGTAGAAGAATTGCGTACTAAATATTTAGACATCATTTATGAACCTTCTTTTCAAAAAGAATATCAGCAACTGTTGCAGGATTATGTGGGCCGTCCAACACCGCTCTATTTTGCGCAACGGTTAAGCAAGCAATATGGTGCACAAATTTTTTTAAAGCGGGAAGACTTGTGCCATACCGGTGCGCATAAAGTAAACAACACAGTCGGACAAATTTTATTAGCACAACGCCTCGGCAAAAAACGAATCATTGCCGAAACAGGCGCGGGTCAGCACGGCGTAGCAACAGCTACTGTGTGTGCACTAAAAGGCATTGAGTGCATTGTGTACATGGGCGAAAAAGATATTCAGCGACAAGCGCCGAACGTAGCCCGTATGAAAATGTTAGGCGCTAAAGTTATACCTGCCATCAGCGGAAGTAAAACGCTGAAAGATGCTACCAACGAGGCTATAAGAGATTGGATGGCACACCCGAACGATACGCATTATATTATTGGCAGTGTGGTGGGCCCGCATCCTTACCCCGATATGGTGGCCCGTTTTCAAAGTGTGATCTCCAAAGAAATTCGCTGGCAGTTAAAAGAAAAAACGGGCAACGAGTTACCACAAAAAGTAATTGCCTGTGTTGGTGGAGGTTCAAATGCGGCGGGTGCTTTTTATCATTTTCTGGATGATATTTCAGTTGAATTAGTTGCTGTGGAAGCAGCCGGCGAAGGAGTGCACAGCGGTAAGAGTGCAGCTACTACACAATTAGGAAGAGACGGGATTTTACATGGCAGCAGAAGCTTAGTGATGCAAACAGAAGACGGCCAGGTTGTAGAGCCACACAGTATATCAGCCGGATTAGATTATCCGGGCATTGGCCCGTTGCATGCGCATTTATATGATAGCGGTCGTGCTAAATTTTTATCGGTAACAGATGAAGATGCATTGAAAGCTTCGTTTGAAGTGGCAAAACTGGAAGGCATAATTCCGGCGTTGGAGACAGGTCATGCTTTTTCGGCACTGAACCAACTTTACTCCCCCTCCGTGGGAGGGGGTCGGGGGGAGGCCGATAACATCGTGATTTGTTTAAGTGGAAGAGGTGATAAAGATTTAGCAACGTATATGAAAGTGATGGAGAACCCCATGTTCCCCTAAAGGGGAGACTTAGGTGGTATATACTTTATAGATAGCGTTTAGAGTTTTTAGAAGAAGGTTTTTTATGGGCCAGGGGGAAGAATATCTATTAAGCTTCAGTGGCGTCGCACTCTTGTACAACAACAATTCTTTCCGCCAGTAACCAACCGGAAAACATAGTGCTATAACATGACCGAAATACTAAATAAAACTTTCACCTAAGTGTCCCCTTTATGGGACAGGAGTTTTTTATGAACAGTAAAACAGCAACATATACCGGCTTTGATTTTGAAGTGGATGGCTTTCCTGCTATAGCCGTTATTAATAAAGACTTGCGTAATGCAGTGGTTCAAGCTACTTATCCAACGTTTGTTTTCATTGAGATCACTCCTGATTCCTATAACGAAATCGGGCAACCGGAAGAAGAAGAATATGATTACCTGATGGAAGTTGAAAAAAAGATGATGGATTATTTAGAAGAGCAAACAGTAACGGTGCATGTTGGGCATATTACACTCTATCGCAAACGGCAAATAATTTTTTATACAAAAGAAGCTGAAAAAGTGGAAGGCTTTCTGAATTATTTTTTATCTACAATTGAACGGGAAAATAGTGTTGAAATTGAAGAGGATGCTAACTGGGAGAATGTTTCCGCATTTTACGAATTACTATGAGCAGGATAAACGACTTATTTGCACGGAAAGACAGACGGGTATTAAATATGTATTGTACTGCAGGTTACCCGGAGTTAGAAAGCACCATAGATGTAATGAAAGCTTTTGTCCAAAATGGTGCTGACTTAATAGAGCTTGGCATGCCTTATAGTGATCCATTGGCAGATGGTCCTGTTATACAAGCCAGCAGTACCAAAGCCTTACAAAATGGGATGACAATTTCAAAGCTCTTTGAACAATTAAAAGACTTGCGCAAAAGCCCCTCCCTGGGAGGGGTTGGGGAGGCCGTTCCTGTTATTTTAATGGGTTATGCAAATCCTTTATTGCAGTATGGTTTTGAAAAGTTTTGTGCAAAGGCGGCAGAAGTTGGTGTGGATGGATTGATTATTCCTGATATACCAATGCATGAATTCGAAGCAGAATACAAAATCATTGTAGATAAGTATGGATTAGACTTTATTTTTTTAGTGACACCGGAAACATCGGAAGAACGTATAAAAAAGTTAGATGCATTAAGCAGTGGATTTTTATATGCGGTGTCTTCATCTTCAGTGACCGGCACAGATAAAGATTTTTCACTTGTTGAAAGTTATTTGCAAAGATTGCAGGGATTGAAGCTTAAAAACCCGGTGTTGGTTGGGTTTGGAATTAAGGATAAACAAACTTTTGATATCGTTTGCAAATATGCAAATGGTGCTATCATTGCCAGTGCGTATATTAAAGCGTTGGAACAAGGCAATGATATAGAAAAGACAACAAAAGAGTTTATTGAAAACGTAGTGAATTGAGCGGAAGACGGGACTCGAACCCGCTACCTACAGCTTGGGATCCGCCTCAGGCGGACTACCAGGTGAGCTACTTTCGCTTGAAAACGTTCACAGGTTTTAAAGTTTACAGTTCACATGTTATTTACGCCAACTTGTGAGCCCGTGAACGGGTGAACTGTAAACTTAAAAAAAATACAATGAATCTTGCAATAATAAAATATAACGCTGGCAATATACAATCCGTATTATCAGCATTGGAGCGTTTAGGCCTGAGTGCTGAAGTAACCAATAATGCCGATAAAATAAAGTCGGCGGACAAAGTGATTTTCCCAGGGGTAGGAGAGGCCAGCAGCGCTATGAAAAGCCTGCAACAAAATAATCTCGATAAGGTCATTAAAGATTTGAAACAACCTGTGTTAGGCATATGTGTAGGGATGCAGTTATTATGCAATTATTCTGAAGAAAATAATACAACTTGTTTGGGCATTGTTCCAATAAAAGTTCAAAAATTCAAAGTTCAAAGTTCAAAGTTGAAAGTGCCGCAGGTGGGCTGGAATACGATTTATGATTTGAAAACTGAGTTGTTTGCAAAGGTTTTAGAAGATAGTTATATCTACAACGTTCACAGTTATTATGCCGAAGACAGTGAATACACAATTGCCAAATGCAACTATGGATTAGAATATGCTGCCGCCATCAAAAAAGAAAATTTTTATGGCGTGCAGTTTCATACGGAAAAGAGTGCAGAAACAGGAGATAGGATCATCAAAAATTTTTTAGAATTACCCACTCACACCCCCGGCCCCTAAAGGGGAGCATCAGCGCTGCAAGCGCCTTTTTAATTTTGTAACATAGCAAATAAAAATGACGAATAAGAATAAAGAAAGTTCAAATCTAAGTTCCCCCACCGGGGGGCAGGGGGCCTTTATTATTCCGGCCATTGATATAATTGAAGGCAAATGCGTACGCTTAACGCATGGCGATTATACACAAAAGAAAATATACAACGAACATCCGTTAGAGGTTGCCAAACAATTTGAAGATGCAGGCTTGCAACGTTTACACTTAGTTGACTTAGACGGCGCAAAAGAAGGTAAAGTAAAGAACTGGAAAGTGCTGGAAGCTATTGCAGGCAGGACTTCTATGGTGGTTGATTTTGGTGGTGGTATTAAAACAGAAAAAGATATAGAGATAGTGTTTGAATCCGGTGCGGCCCTGGCAACCATTGGCAGTATGGCAGTGAAAGAAAAAGAAATTTTTATTCAATGGCTAGAAAAATTTGGTGCACATAAATTTTTTTTAGGTGCAGATGTAAGAAGCGAAAAAGTTACCATCACCGGCTGGACAGAGCAAACCGACATTTGGATTTATGACTTTATAGAAGAATACATTCAACAAGATATCAAGCAAATTTTTTGTACCGATGTTTCTAAAGATGGTGCATTGGAAGGACCATCAACAGAGCTTTATAAAAGTATTGTTCAAAAATTTCCAGCGCTACATTTTATTGCCAGCGGTGGTGTAAGTTCTATAGATGATGTGTATCGGTTAGAGCAAGTCGGGTGCAAAGGCGTCATCATTGGCAAAGCTATTTATGAGGGCCGGGTTCAACTTGATGAACTTAAAAAATTTAGTGTATGATCCTAGAAAATTTTTGGGTGTTTGCTTTAACCGGGTTACTGTTAAACCTTACGCCGGGCAATGATATTTTATATGTAATTGCCCGTAGTTCAGGGCAGGGAACAAAGGCAGGCGTTGTATCTGCACTTGGAATTGGAGCCGGTTGCATTGTTCATATCCTGGCAGCGGCTGTTGGATTGTCAGCCTTGATTACACAATCGGCTACAGCCTTTACCATAGTTAAATACATCGGTGCAGTTTACCTGGTTTATCTTGGAATAAAATCTTTGGTGGCGAAGAAAAGTTCACTTACTGTGCACAAGAAAGTCAAAGAACTTTCCTACAAAAAAATATTCTGGCAAGGTGTTCTTACCAATATTTTAAACCCTAAAGTAGCCCTGTTTTTTCTTGCATTTCTACCGCAGTTTATCACTATTCAGCACGGCTCCCCGGTTTTGCAAATTCTTTTGCTTGGCGCATGGTTTAATGTAGTAGGAACGTTGGTAAATGTATTGGTGGCCTTATTGTTTGGAAAGATTGGTGTCTTCCTGGCAAAGTCTCCAGGGTTTGTTCAATGGCAGGAAAGAATTACGGGACTTATATTAATCGGCTTAGGCATTAAAGTAGCTCTCACTTCAAAAAATTAATATTCAATAATCAATTCTCAATGCTCAATAAAGATTCTAATATTATAAATGACCCGCAGCAGAGCCGCTCCCCTTTAGGGGCTGGGGGTGTGAGTGGCCTGGCAAAGCGAATCATTCCTTGTTTAGATATTAAAAACGGTCGCACAGTAAAAGGCACCAACTTCATTAACCTTCGCGATGCCGGCGACCCGGTGGAATTAGCTGCCAGCTATGCTGCGCAAGGTGCAGATGAATTGGTATTCCTCGACATCACCGCAACCATTGAAAGGCGAAAAACGCTTGCTGAATTAGTGAAGCGTGTAGCTCACACCATCAACATTCCTTTTACAGTTGGAGGAGGTATTAAAACCTTAGAAGATGTTTCTGTGCTGCTACAAAACGGTGCTGATAAAATTTCTATTAATACCGCAGCTTTTCATAATCCTTCAATCATTACCGATATTGCTAATGTTGCCGGTAGCCAATGCGTGGTACTTGCCATTGATACAAAAAAGGAAGACGATGGTGAATGGTATATCTATCTGGATGGAGGCCGTACAAAAACGGATACCAAATGTTTTGACTGGGCAAAGCGTGCCGTTGATCTCGGAGCCGGTGAAATCTTGTTGACCTCTATGAATCATGATGGAACAAAAGCAGGTTTTGCTTTAGAGATTACTCAGCAAATTTCAGACAACTTACCCATACCGGTTATCGCCTCAGGCGGTGGTGGCACAGTGCAACATTTTGCAGATGTATTTATAGATGCTCATGCCGATGCAGCCCTTGCCGCTTCTGTGTTTCATTTTAAAGAAATTGAAATACCTGCATTGAAAAAGTTTTTAGCGGAGAAAAATATTGTTGTCCGGATTTAATCGCGGTTATAAATGATGCATTTTAAATAGTCAATCCGCTGCAATTATAAACACTCCGCCTTGTCATAACGAAGGAGGGATCTGATTAAAATTCTTTGAGCAATGAATGCAATTAGTCTTGCTTTTACATAGTGGTTTTTAATTTATCAATCAGATCCCTCCTTCGTCGGGATGACAACAACCTTAATAAATAATAGCAGCCGACCACTACAATTGTTGATTCTTTGAAGCCCTCTTTGCTCAATATTGTTCTGAACGTACAAGAGTGCGACGCAACGGAAGTTCAATAAATATTCTTTGCCCGGTACAAAAAAAGAAAACTCAATCACAAAGCTGATTGAGTTTTATAAGTTTCGTAGAAAATAAGAGTTTATGCGCAGCACTCCCCTTTAGGGTTAGGGTGTGCGTTGCCTCAATTTACATCCTGTCCTTTCTTCAACTTATCTATCATTGTTTCTACTGCCGATTTGTTTTGCGCATCAGGTGCCAATGGCAAAGCCATCTGTGCATATTTCAAAGCGTTTTTATAATCTGCATTGGCCGAATACCCTCTTGTTATTCCCATTAACGTTGTAAACTGATTCGGGTTTTTTTTATAGTTCGCCTGAAAAACTTCCAATGCTTCTTTCGGTTTTTTCTGCGTCAGTAAAGAACGTCCGTATCCATGCAATTCCTGCATATTTGCCGTAGGCATAGCAGTCTTCATAATGGCGTCTGCTTCAGCCCCCCGGCCAAGCTTCTGAAGTATTTGTGCTTTGGTAGCCAAGGGCTGAAACAACCCGGCACCTCCAAAAAAAGGATGCTTTGCAGAATCAGCCCATTGCAAGGCCTGTTCTAAATTAGTATCATGTTGCAAACTCCACTGTGCTGCCTGGTTCCAGGCCTGCCATGTAAAGCCTTTGGTCGTTCTTAATTCATTTTGAAACGATGCAATTTGGTCCTTGACATAAGCCGTTTCTACTTTAAAAGGGATCATCACTTTCTCCCACTGCAAACCGATGGTAGCCGCATTTTCGGTTTCATTCATAAACTCATACTTCAGCCATTCCACGCTGTTTGGGAGTGGCACTGCCTTCACTTTTACCCGCAGCGCATCTTCGCTCTCATTGTAGTAAAAGCTGCCCCATGATGATGAGTTATTGGAAAAGATGAGTGTTGGTTCTACCGGATTATACGCCACAAAAAAACCATACTTACCTTTTTTTAATGGTTTGCCTTCAATGGATACATCGTTCGAAAACTCTATGGTTGTATTCTCGTTGGCACCCGCCCGCCACGGTGCAGCCTTGCTGCTCCCGAAGCCCTGATCGGTAAACCCGGCAGCGATAAGTTGTCCCCAGATCTTTCCTTCACGTCCTTTTACACCGGGACGGTCGTATTGGATAGTAACATCAGTAAGGCCGATGCGTTCCATAACAGAGGCTTTTTTATTGCCGCCATTCGGCAGCGTGGTTAAGCCTTGCGAAAATGAGTTCAATACAATAGCACTTAGTAGAAGTAAATAAAAATAGCGTTTCATGGCAGAAGTTTTATACTTAAATCTACTGCATTGTATTTAGGCTGCGTAAACTTTTTTATTGATGTGAGGAAACAAAAATGTGGCGGTAAATAAATTGGATGAATGGTTTTGTACGCGGCTGAAGTAGTACTATCATCGTCGCTTGCAAGTTTATGCTAAACCTGTTTCAGTACACTCTTGTACGTTTGGTAACTCTATTGAGCAAAGAAAAACTTTGCTTCATTTACTCTTGATAATGAATTATGATTGGAGCAAGAAGTTGCAATTGTGTTTTTCGATACGAGAAATGAGATTGGTGTTTTACTGAAATAATGGATATTACCAAAGGAGGTGAAATGGCTGTTCAAGAAATGAAAATTGAAATATAAAAGGGACGCAGAGTTCCTCATCATAAATAATGAGCTCTTTATTCCGGAGACGCTCTTGAAGAAACCTTTACCAATGTTTAAACTTTTCTTTATACAAGCTGTCTTTCAATCCAAACAAGAACAAATTAAAGTAACTATGAGAAAACTCAATTTGTGTGTTGTAATCATTTTTTGCATCTTTCATTTTGCATGTAAAAAAAACAATACCAGCGGCAATACCAACAACAATTCCAATCAGGTAACCACACCAACACCTTTACTGGACTTTGGTTCCGCAACATATCGTGGTTTTCAGGGTGGACTTTATCCCAATGGTTCAAATCAAAGACCTGCGGCGCATAATACAGCGGGAATAGCAATAGCTCAAGCCATAAAACCACTGAATGCTTCGGGTGCAATTGATGCAACAAGCGGTGCCATTGTTTGGATGTCCATCGGAATGTCAAACGCCACCCAGGAAACACAAGCTTTCCTATCTCTGATGCAGAGTTATTCAAATAAAAACCCTAAGCTCTTTATGATAGATGGAGCAGAAGGAGGACAAGATATAAATGCTATAAATAACTCAACGGCTTCTTATTGGAATACGGTATCAAATCGTCTTACAACAGCGGCTTTAACAGCGGCACAGGTGCAGGTCATTTGGTATAAAGAAGCTGAAGCACAACCAACAGATACTTCATTTGCTACTTATCCTGGTGCTTTAAAAGTGAAATACAAATCGGTGATGCAGCTACTAAAATCGAAGTTTCCCAATTTAAAGCTGGTTTATTTAAGTGACCGTATCTATGCAGGCTATGCTACCAGTAATTTAAATCCTGAACCTTTCGCCTGGTACACAGGTTGGACAGTTAAGCGTTTAATAGAAGACCAAATTAATGGGGACGCATCATTAAATTACTCCGGAAGTAATCCTTCATCTGCATGGCTTTCGTGGGGACCTTATTTATGGGCTAAAGGAACTACTCCAAGAAGTGACGGACTGACCTGGGTTCAATCCGATTATCAGTCAGATGGAACACATCCTTCAACAACAGGCAGACAAAAGGTTGCTCAAATGCTTTTAACGTTCTTCTCAACAGACGAAACAACAAAGCCCTGGTTCTTAAAACCCTAAAGTAAGAAAGCCTGCCACTACATGCGGCTTGGCATCATGGGTCTTACATAGTGCCTTTCTTAAATTAAATAAAAGTCAACGACTAACGGTCACCTGTAAAAAAGTGGCAGGAATGGAAGTGGTATTCTCAGCACTGCTTTTGTTTTGGCTGTTAAACAAAACTTCTAAATCATGCTGCAGATCCATAGCCTTACCATTCTTTTCAGCTGCCTCAAAAGCGTTCATGGTGGGACCGTAATAGTTTCTGAAATTGTTGACAAATTCTGATGGTGAATAAGTGGCGATAAATGTAAAACTTTCCTTAGAGAATGATATGCTCTCCTTTGCTATGCCGGCACTACCAAAACGTTCAATAACATTACTCTCTACTCCCCACAGCATAGGACTGATAAAACCTTCCGGCGGCGGTGGCGTGTAGGCCGAACTGATTTTTAATATTTGCGCTACCAGGGTGGGGTCTCCGGGTATCCAGTTGCCCATAACTATTCTTCCACCGGGCCGGGTAACCCGAACCATTTCCCTGGCCACATCAAATGGCTTTGGTGCGAACATGGCGCCAAAGATGCTTACAACAAGATCAAAAGTTTGATCTTTCAGTTCATGCAAATTAGTTGCATCCCCTTCCTGGAATTTACAGTTGGTAAGCCCTTTAGCCTTAGCCCGTATGTTCCCAGCCTCAACAAGATTTTTGGCAATATCAACACCTAACACATTGGCCCCGAGTTTTGCTTCCGGTATGGCCGTGGTGCCATCACCGCAACCGAGATCAAGAACGGTAAGGCCATTGGTAATTCCCAATTTGCTTACTAATGCTTTGCCGCTTTCACGCATGCTTTCGGCGATGCGGGTAAAGTCACCTTTTTCCCATAATGCTTTGTTTGGATTCATCTTTTTAATTTTAGAATATCCAAATTAAAATTTATAAATGAGTTTTTTATTTTTTCTATTCCAAAATGTTCTCTGGAAGAGCTAAAGGTTCATTGAAAATATAGAGTTGCTACAGGCGGACAGACGGAAGTACAATTAGCTAAATCGCCAATCATCTTTTATTAGGCACACACGTCCATTATTTAGCTTTCCTAATTATCTTCATCATTGATAAGCCTTCGGTATTTGTTCATGCTGACCGAACACAAAATACCATCCCATCACAAAGCCTATGAACGTTAGTGGTTATTGTAAAAATTCGATTTGACAAATTCTATAATTCATATAAATATATTATCCAAAAAAAAATAAATAATGCAATGCCAATACACAGAAGAAAATTTTTAAAAGGAGCCATATTATTACCGGGAATTTCGTTGGGCAGTCCTTCTCTATTAGCATTCTCTGAAAATCTTTTAAAGGAACAAAACAAGTTTAAAAGAGTCAGACCAAAAGATGCTCTCTGGCCTTCACCTGAAAAATGGGAACAATTAAATAAAGCCATAAATGGTAATCTTATAAAAGTTGAATCGCCATTGGCTGCCTGTAAAACCACTGCGGGCAAGGCTGCCTGTGATGAACTTTTCAAAAACTTAAAAAATCCATATTACATTGGCGATAACCCTGCATTGACCCAAACATCCGGTTGGTTAGATGCCTGGCGTAGTGAACCAAGTGTATATGCTGTAGCGGCAAAAAATACGGCAGATGTAGTAGCCGCTGTGAATTTTGCCCGTACCAACAATTTAAGATTAGTTGTGAAAGGTGGCGGACATAGCTACCAGGGCACTTCAAGTTCTGCCGATTCATTACTTGTCTGGACAAGAGCGATGAGTAAAATTGTTGTTCATGAAAGCTTTATCCCTCATGGTTGTGAATCAAAACAAAGGCCTCAGCCGGCAGTAACTATAGAAGCAGGAGCTTTGTGGCTTCAGGCATACAATGAAGTAACCACAAAGAACGGCAGATATGTTCAGGGAGGTGGTTGTGCAACGGTTGGTGTTGCAGGATTAATTCAAAGCGGTGGATTTGGAAGTTTTTCGAAAAACTATGGCCTGGCAG
>MWWF01000112.1_pt1 | contig 14298 bp, 15 predicted proteins | sample 1047351 | NCBI WGS metagenome assembly MWWF01 (sample SAMN06349970, study PRJNA376086) | soil metagenome | isolation source: MGM-3 sample Antarctic (ecotone) soil | place: Antarctica
GCTTACCAGCGCCTTAACGCTTCTTGTTTTGCTGCCCTCTCATTTAGATGAACATGCAAATTTCCCGGAGCCCGATGCATAAGCAGGAAGCCTGTTGCATAAAAAATACCATTGGTGATTCAATACCATTACGGGTAATACAATAACCAAAAATATATTGAGGACTTTGAAAAAAAATAATTTGATGTACTCAATCCTTGCAATTTTTGTTTTCCTTCTTATCAAAGAATTTTTATCAAAAAAATCTTTATAGTCGCGAATTAATATCCAGTTCAATGAATAAAATAGATACAAAAAAGGCATGTAAATATGCTGGTACTTATAAGATGGTGAATATGCCTGCGTAGAATTAAAGCGCAAAATATTTGTTTGTTGAACATCAATATCCCAACCCGGAACATTAGTGAATGTATGGTGATACAAAACATGACGTTTGCTCCACACAAAGCTATTCCCACCTAAAAAATCAAGCAAATAAGCGGCTCTTTTATTGTGCAGAGGATTTGTAAACAAAGCATGGTGCACAGCATCATGAACAATATTAAAAACAATAAAGGTTACCAATAAACCCATCACAGCATAGCAACTGTAAAACCAAGCAAGGTTGTTTCCTTTAAATAATAGCAACAGAAAAAAAATAATGTAGATAAAGGGATAAGTAAAGAGTTTGATGTTTGAAATAATATTAGCCTTTTTATTTTCTTCACTAATAATTTTTTTTGCTTTGGTTCTTAATTGTTGATAGAAGCCATTCGCCTCTTCCTTTTTAAATTGTGGTTTTGTTCTTGTTCCCATTGCTATAATTTTTTTGGTGATTTGTTGATGATTCAAAACTATATGGATGGACAGGCTGTTGAAAATTGATTTTTACAACGAAACATTAGCTGTTAGTATTTATTACTAAAGAAGAAAAAATAAATTACAAGCAGGTTTCGATACAATCATAAATTATACTTACAGGCTTATCTTTATAGCAATGAAAGAGATTGAATTAGTTGAATGTCCAAGAGATGCCATGCAGGGATGGAAACATTTTATTTCAACAGAAAAAAAAATTGAATACCTCAATTCATTATTGCTGGTTGGTTTTGATACAATTGATTTTGGAAGCTTTGTTTCACCGAAGGCAATTCCTCAAATGCCAGATACCAGGGAAGTAATTACAAAGTTAGAAGTAAGAAATACAAAGTCGAAACTGCTTGCGATTGTTGCAAATGTTCGGGGAGCAGAAGAAGCTGTAACCTTTGATAAAATAAATTATTTGGGGTTTCCTTTTTCTATTTCACCAGCTTTTCAACAACGAAACACCAACAGTACAATTGAAGAAAGTTTAAGCAGGGTAACAGAGATCCAGGAATTGTGTTTGAAGAACGAGAAAAGGATGATAGTTTATTTAAGCATGGGATTTGGAAACCCTTACGGGGATGAATACAATGAAGAAATTTTATTGAAATGGGCAGATGAAATGGTGAAGCTGGAAATTAAAATTATTTCATTGGCAGATACAATTGGTATGGCAACGCCGGAACAAATTTCTTTTTCGCTGGATGCATTAATTCCAAAATATCCAGATACTATTTTTGGTGTTCATCTTCATTCCACTCCAGCCAATTGGAAAGAAAAAATTGAAGCTGCTGTAAATGCTGGTTGCAAACGTTTTGACGGCGCATTAAAAGGTATTGGCGGTTGCCCAATGGCGCAGGATGATTTAGTGGGCAATATGAATACTGAACTGATAATTTCTTATTTAGAAGAAAAGAACCTGATCGCCGGTTTGAATAAAGAAGCTTTGGAAAAAAGTTTACAATTAGCCTCAGAAATATTTCAATGATGAAGCTTCAATTCACAAAGAACAAGGACAAACCACATGTGATAACTTATTATAGAGATAATGGCAGCAACACATGGATGAAGGCTGATGAATATTTTGTGCTTCACGATTTGAGTCATTTTGCTATTGAAAAAAATTTGGATTACAAAACAGCTTTCTATGGTATGATCAACAGGGGAATGGAATTAGAAGATTTTGCAGATAGGGTTAAAAGAAATTCAATGACCCTGACAAACGAAGCCTGGTATGCTGAATCAATGGCCAATATATTTTTAATGGAAATAATGCAGGGAGAAACAGGTCAATTCAATTCGATTCAACAACAAGCTTTTAGGGAAATGGGTCGTGATATTGATGTTTTGGATTTAGATGATGCGACAATAGCAAGAGTAAGAGAATATTTAAAAGCATTAATTCAGCAGTGGAAAAAGATGGATGATGGGGACGCACTACAATTAGAAATTGATGTATGAAATTTCATTTAGAATTTGATATAAAAAAATTAAACCCGCCAATAAATCATCAGCATCAATTGTTTTTGATTGGTTCCTGTTTCACAGAAAATATTGGGGAGAAGTTGAAGAAATATAAATTCGCCGTACTCGAAAATCCTAATGGTATTTTATTTAATCCTGTTAGTGTTGCAGAAGCCATCGCAGATTATATAGAGAATACACAATTCAACCTTAACAATTTATTTAATTTAAATGAAGTCTGGCATAGCTGGAAACACCACAGCCGTTTTTCCGGTTTAACTGTTGATGAGTCGTTGACAAAAATTAATTCTTCAACAACTGCTGCTCACCATTATTTGAAAGATGCAGAATATATCATGATCACTTTAGGCTCTGCATGGATTTATACCTTCACTGAAAAAGCTGCAAATGCAAAACCTGGTTTGGTTGCAGCTAACAATCATAAAGCACCGGCAGATTGGTTTTACAGAAGATTAATGACAACAGAAGAAGTGTTGCAGGTGTTGGACAATATGGTGCATCAACTTTTTCTATTCAACCCGAAACTGAAAATTATTTTTACCATTAGTCCTGTGAGGCATTTAAGAGAAGGCGTGGTGGAGAACAACCGTAGCAAAGCAGTATTAATAACTGCAGTTCACCATTTGGTTGATCAATCAGAAAAGCTCTTTTATTTTCCTGCTTATGAATTGGTGATTGATGATTTAAGAGATTATCGTTTTTATTCGGAAGATTTGGTTCATCCAAACTATCATGCAACCCAATATGTGTGGGAAAAATTTGTTGATGTATGCATGGGTGGAAACACAAAAAAGTTAATGAAGGAAATACATGCAATCAATTTGGCTTATCAACACAAGCCATTTAATTCGGCTTCCGGACAACACAAAATTTTTTTAAAATCTTTTTTAGAGAAAACAATAACATTACAAGGCCAGTATCAGTATTTGAATTTTGAAAAGGAAATAGATTTTTTTTCCACGTAGTTACAAAGACAAAATGGTTCATAATGCTAAACAGAATGTTGCCGTACAATCTATAGCTGATCAAGCCTCTTAAAAATTCTCAACAAAGTTCAAAATTGCAATACAGCTAAATACAAAAAAAAGAGCACCTTATCAGGTGCCCTTACTTATTGTATGAAAATATTTTACTTCAACGTTTCCAATAATTTCTCATTCAATTTTACATAGTCTTCATTTGGTGCTTCCTTTGCCAGCTCCATAGATTTTTGCGCTGTTGTTCGTGCCTCTTGTTTTTTTCCAAGCTTTGCCAACGCATTTGCTTTTTGATGATAAACCCAATATGCTTTTGGATTTTGTTCAATGGCTTTATCGAACCAGCTAACGGCTTGATTGAGGTCTTTACCGGTTTCTAAATAATACATGGCTGCCTGAAAATAAGGATGGTTATCCTTATTCATGGCATTGTCAATTTGCGCCATTATTTTTTTATCAACTTCGGTGCTTATTGGTAACGACACGGAAGTTTTATCCCACATAATCTGCAGGTCAGCGGTGTTTGATTTAACATTGCCAAACTGCATTGTAAAAGTCTCTACAGGTTGGCTGAGCGAAGTAGATTTTGCTTTTACACGAAACAAATCGTCTTCTTTTTTGTAATCAGTGCCCCAGTTAGCCGAACCTTTATTGATAATGATTTCCCATTCGTTTTCAGCCGGAACAGTGTAAATGGCATATTCACCGGCCTTCAAATTTTGTCCGCCTATTGTTACGTCATCAGTAAATTTTATTCGGGTTGCAGAGTTGGCGCCTGTACGCCACACTTTTCCGAATGGAACAAGATCTCCAAATATTTTTCTTCCCTTCATTCCGGGGCGTGAATAAATTAATTCAATGCTTCCAATTCCAAAGTTTTGTTTGATAGTTTGAGTGGGACTTGGCTGAGGTGTTGTTACTGTTTGTGCATTGGCAATAAATAATGCCGAACAAAAAATAGCGGATGCAAGTAATTTTTTAAGCATGGTTATTTGTTTTTGTTGGAAGGCAAATGTAGAGAGAAATTATGTAACAGACTGCATTTCTAATATCACCGTTCCTTGCGTCGCACTCTTGTACAGATGGAATTTTATTCAGCAGAAGCCTCATTAAAAATTGATTGTCACTTTTGCGTTTTTATTTTTCTTTTTCTTCCATTTCGGGCCTGCCTTTAATAACCGGATGGCTTCTTCATCGCATTTATTGCAAAGCGATTTTACTACAGCAATATTTACAGGTTCGCCGTTTTTATTGATGTCAAATGAAAGTTCAACTTCGCCTGACACCGGTTGTTTTATTTTTAATTCTTCAGGCCTTTGAATGTTTGTAGCAATGTATTCATCAAATTGTGCCCAGCCAACTGTTGGCTCTAAAGTGTCAATTGTTATCTCTGGCATTTTTTGTTTTGCCATTTGTCTTTTACCGGGACTTATCACTACCACTTCGGAAAGACCTTCATTGCTTTGCTGCAAAACGATGTTGAGGTTTGTGATGGTATCACTTCTATTTACATTTTGAGATTTACCCTGCAAAACAGCTACATCTTTATCTGTCATTGAATCTTTATTTTCTTTAAAAAAAAGTTTATCAGCTTCAGTTTTTGCCCTCGCATTATTGCTATTATTTAATTCAGGAATGGAGCGTTTTAATGTTACGTCTCTGTTTTGGGTTGAATAATTTGGATTGTTGTTTACGCCAGGTGCAATTGGTTGTACCGTTTTATGTTCAACGACAGAGGGTTTGTAAACGCTTTTACTTTTGAAAGCAACATCATCTTGCACAACTGCATTACCATTTGAAGTGCTTCCATCAACTATTGTTTCTGTTGCTTTCAATTCAGTTGGCTTAACGGTTGAAAATGTAGTTGAAGGAATTTTTTTTATGTCAGATAGCTCGGTATTATTTTTTGAAATGCTTACAGAATCAGAAGCCGGAGTTGTAATTGTATTTGCATTTACTTCATCTTTCACTTCAGCTTTTTGAAGTTTGTTTTCTGTTGCAGTCGTTTGTGCTATTTCATTTTTACCTGAAGATGTTGTCCTTAAAAAAAACCAACTGCTGCCCGCCAGTACAAAAATAATTGCTGCGGCTTTCAACCAATTGTAATCTTTATACAAGAGCGGAACAATCTTTCTATCCTCTTTGTTTTCGGCAAGCCTGCTTTTTAATTTCTCAATATCAGCAAGCGGTGTTGTTGCAAAAGCATAACCTTCCAAAGCATCGGCAAGAAATGGATCTTCCATTGCCGCTTTTTCCAAAGCATGCATTTGCGCTGCCGGCATTTTGCCCGAATGATATTTTTCAATATCTGCCGCCGTGTACCCGTTATTTTTTGATGACTGCATCATTTTCTGCTATTGATTTTGCTTGTGCACTTTCCATGCAAATTTTAAGATTGCGTCTTCCATTTTGAATAAAGCTTCTTACTTTATTCCACTCAATTCCCGTAATGGCCGTTATTTCATTATAACATTTGCCTTCGAGATAAAATAATTCTATCACTTTTTTTTGTTCATCCTGCAATTGCCCTAAACAATAATCCAGCTTTCTGAAATTCTCTTCTTTGTCAAACTCGCCATTCAGATGCACATTTTCTTCTGATTGCATAAGCTCCACATCAAAATTTACAGTAACACCTTTCTTTTGGGAACGAAGCCTCATGAGGCAATGGTTTTTAGCCAAAGTGTAAAGCCATCCTTTAAAATTATCTACCTCGTGTTTTAAAAGTTTTGGTACCAATTCTTCATAAATGGCAATCACACTGTCCTGTGCATTTTCCGGATGTTTCAGGTATTTAAGACAAACGCCATAAACCAGTTCCATATAGCGTTGAAATAATTCAGCTACTACATTCTGGTCGGCAGTTTTTTTGTAAAGCGCCACCAGTTCTGCATCGGAATTGTTACCTGACGATATGTTTTTTAGGAAAGCCAATGTTCTAAAGTAAGAAGAAATATTTTTTATAAAAGGATTATGCAATTTGTTAAAAAGCTGCATCATAAGAAAACAACATTGAAAAAATTAAAATCAAAAACCAATCGGCATGAAAAAAATTAACCTCACCATTCCCAAGCCTTGTCATGAAAATTGGGACGCAATGACCAAAGAAGACAAAGGAAGATTTTGTGGCTCCTGCCAAAAAACAGTAATGGATTTCAGCAGTATGAATGACAGGCAGATTGCTGAATTTTTTAAAAAACCGACAGGTTCAGTTTGCGGCAGGTTTCATACAGACCAATTGGAAAGGGAGATTTTGATTCCGAAAAAAAGGATTCCCTGGGTCAGGTATTTTTTTCAGTTTACATGGCCAGCATTTGTGTTGTTGTTGAAATCTTGTGGCTTGCGTGGAGAAACAATGGGAAAGATGCAAATTAATAATGAAATGAGTATTGATAATTCGACAAATAAAATTGCTCTATTGGGTGATACTGTTTCTTTCATAATGCCGGTTGATACTTCAAGTACAATTGAGATGCTAAAGACAAGCTGTGTTGTAGAAAGTTCTACGATAGGAATAATTGCGCCTTCATACGTTGAAGATGTAAAGGGTGAAGTAATTCAACAAAAAATTGAAAAACCTGTTGAATCAACAATTGATACAACTGAAATAAATGCGAAACCGATGGATACTTTATTGGTTAAAACAATTAATGAAAATTACAGGCAGGGTATGATAATAGCAGGCTCTGTAAAAAAAATTACCAAATGTGAAATAGAAAAAACGACTGAGAAAACAATAAATATTGAGCAGCTTATTAGGGCAAATACGGAAAGCAATTTCACTGTATATCCAAATCCTGTTCATGCAGGATCTTTACTCACTATTTCTTTTTCAGATAAAGAAGATTTTCCTGAAACAATACAGCTCATTTCTTCTGCCGGGCAAATAATTTCTTCTGTCAAACTAAATGTTTCCGAATATTCATCTGTTGTGAACATTAGCATTCCTCCAAATACTGCGGCAGGAATTTATTTTGTTCAGGTTCTTAAAAAAAATAAAATCGTGAAAACCACAAAAGTTGTTGTAGCGAAATAAGATTTAAATTCTAGAATATGAAAAATATTCAATTATCAATTCCTGAAAAATGTCACCAAAACTGGGAGCAGATGACGCAGGCTGACAAAGGAAAATTTTGTAAATCCTGCCAAAAGACTGTCATAGATTTTACAAACATGCATGACCGTGAGTTAGCTCAATTTTTTAAAAAGCCTGCAGGCTCAGTTTGCGGACGTTTTCCTCCCGATCAATTGGAAAGAGATATTTTTATTCCAAAAAAGAGAATTCCGTGGATAAAATATTTCTTTCAGTTTTCTATTCCTGCATTTTTGTTTTCAATGAAAGGAAGTGCCCAAGGTAAGGTGGCAGTAAAACGAGATACGCTCATTTCTATAACTCCGATTGAACAATTAAAACCACAATTGCCTGATGAAAATCTGTTAAAAAAATTATCAGGAATCGTAACGGATAATTCCGGTGTGCCGATTGCTGGTGCCACTGTTATGATCAAAGGGACAAAAACTGGTGCGGCAACAGATATTAATGGCAATTTTATATTGAAGGCTAAACAGCAAAACGAATATACTCTCATCATATCTTCTATAGGGTTTAATGCAAAACAGGTTTTGGTTACTCCTAATGGTATTGATATTATAATCCCATTAACTCAACTCGAAAATTTAATGTTTGGGGATGTAATCGTTACTAATAAGAAAAAGAAAAGAAAATCATTGGCACTAATCAGTTCAGTGATTGACACAGCCTTCAAAAACTTTTCAGTTTATCCAAATCCAATTCAAACAAATTCAATTATTAAAATTGATATGAGAAAACTGGCGGTGGGTGAATATTCTATTTTTCTTCTCAACATATCCGGCGAAACAATTCAAACAAAAGACGCAACACTAAAAAATAAAAAGCAGGTTATAGATATGCAACTTGCTGAGACCTCAGCAGGCATTTATTTTGTCCGGGTAATCAATCGTAAAACTTCGGCCTCTTATTCAGTAAAAAAAATTATAGTGCAGTAATTATTTAAACCCCGGGTGAAATTGTTCCAGCGTCTTTCTTAAAAACTCTCGGTCAAGGTGTGTGTAAATTTCAGTTGTAGTGATGCTTTCATGCCCAAGCATTTCCTGCACGGCTCTGAGATCGGCGCCGCCTTCTACCAAATGCGTGGCAAAGGAATGACGGAAAGTATGTGGCGAAATTGTTTTTTTAATTTCGGCTTTTTTTACAAGGTCTTTGATGATTAAAAATATCATCACTCTCGATAATCTTTTTCCCCTGCGGTTCAAAAACAAAATATCTTCTTCACCACTTTTAATTTTCAGATGAACACGGGAAGTATTTGTATAGATCAAAATATATTTGATGGCACTTTCGCCTATTGGCACCAAACGTTCTTTATTTCCCTTGCCGATGACTCTTATAAATCCAACATCGAAATATAATTGAGATAGCTTCAATTCCACTAACTCACTTACCCGCAAACCACAACTGTAAAGCGTTTCAAGTATAGCTTTATTGCGATGCCCTTCATCTGTGCTCAGGTCAATTTGTGCGATGATATTTTCAATTTCATCAAAACTTAAAACATCGGGCAATGCTCTTTTTTGTTTCGGCGTTTCAAGTAGAGTTGTTGGATCAATTTTAGAAATATCTTCCAGCAAACAGTATTTATAAAATGTTCTGATGCCGGAAATAATTCTTGATTGCGAACTTGCTGTCATTCCCAATTCTGCTATCCATTGAGTGAATTTTTGAAGGTCTTTTAATTCAACTTCAGAAGGATTTTTTTTAATACCGCTTTCCTGCAAAAATTGGGTGAGTTTTTCAATATCATTTCCGTAAGCTTCAATGGAATTATCGGCAAGTGAACGTTCTAATTGCAGGTATGCCTTGAATCCTTTTTTATATGGTTCCCACACGGAAGAAAAGTTTGTAGTTTGTAGTTTGGAGTTAAAAGACCGGTCAGTATGTTGCTCAAATATCATTCTTTATAAAGCAAAATGTCAGAAACAAAAATAGATTTTGAGGGTTTTTTTAAAAATAGTTTTCATTGCTGGTAAACGTCTTCGATAAAGAAAAACTCGGGCTTGGCATTTTTAGGCGCCGTGATAGATAAAACATCAACACGAAAATTTTTGTATTGCGGATGCTTGTATAAAAACTCATTCACTGCCTGGAATAAAGATTTCAATTTTTTCTTGGTTACACTTTCTTCAGGCATTCCAAAATGTTGGGATGTTCGGATCTTAACTTCTACAAAATGTGGTAAATCATTCTTTATAGCAATAATGTCAATCTCGTAGTGGGAGTGTCGCCAGTTGCGGTGCAAAATAGAAAAATCATTTTCCAGTAAATATTGCTCTGCTAATTCTTCACCGAGCTTACCCAAATCATTATGGTCTGCCATGTTTATCTTTATCTCAAAATAAACAATAATGGCGTTGTCTCAGACCATGTATTTATTAAAAGGTGTTGTTCAGCATTATTCCTGGGGTGGATATAACTTTATTCCAGCTTTGTTGGAAATAGAAAACAACGAACAAAAGCCTTATGCAGAATATTGGTTGGGTGCACATCCCAATCACTCTTCTATATTAAGTGGTATTGACAAACCATTAAATGAATTCATCAATAACCATTCTTCAATTTTGGGTGAGGCTGTTATAAAAAAATTTTCTTCACTGCCGTATTTGTTTAAAGTTTTAGATGTAAGGCAGATGCTTTCAATTCAGGTGCATCCATCTAAGGAATCAGCAGTAGAAAATTTTAAAAAGGAAAATAGAAAAGGAATTCCTGTTAATGCTCCCAATAGAAATTATAAAGATGAAAATCACAAACCGGAATTAATGGTTGCGTTAAATGATTTTTGGTTGTTGCATGGATTTAAGGACGAGATCAACCTCGGAATTATTTTCGATGCCACACCGGAATTAGAACCTTTGAAAAAAATATTTGAAGAAAAAGGTTATAGGGCTTTGTACGAAGAAGTAATGATGATGGAGCAGGAGAGAGTGGATGAAATTTTACAACCATTGATGCAAAGAATAATTCCACTGTACGAAAATGGAGACCTTGGGAAAAACGAAGAAGATTTTTGGGCAGCAAGAGCAGCTTCTATTTGTTGTAAGGACAATCATTATGACAGGGGAATTTTTTCCATTTACTTTTTCAACTTACTACAATTAAAAAAAGGAGAAGGAATTTTTCAGCCTTCGGGAATGCCGCATGCTTATCTCGAAGGTATGAATGTGGAAGTGATGGCCAATTCGGACAATGTGCTTCGGGCAGGCTTAACCAATAAATATGTTGATGTAACAGAGCTGATGAAGCATGTAAAGTTTGAACCAACAAATCCAGGCATTTTATCGCCTGCCGAAAAAAAAGAGCATGTCATTTTTAAATCACCGGCAGAAGAATTTGAATTGCATCTTTACCGGTTAGCTGAAGGAGATGATAAAAACATCGTCACAAATTCTGCAGAAATATTTTTTCTTTTTACAGGCTCTGCTGAATTTATTTGCGGTGATGAAAAAATAATTCTTCAAAAAGGCCAATCTCTTTTTATTGTTGCCGAAAGCTCAGTGAACATTAAAACTTTGTCAACAATAAACTTATTCAGGGTTACTGTTCCTGCAGGTGCAAAAAACTAATTTCAATAAATTATTCTGCTTTATTTTTGCAGCAGATAAATTTGAACTAATGAAATTGAATAAACCTGTTTTGCTTGCTTTTGGATTGTTGATCCTCGCTGCTTCCTTGTACCGAGTATGGCCCGATCGTCCTTTTGGATTTGCACCTCAATGGGCAATGGCTGTTTTTGCAGGAGCAATTGTGAAAGATAAAAGATGGGCTTTTTTATTGCCTTTGTTGTCTATGTTCATTTCCGATACTTTGTACCAGCTTCTTTATCGAAACGGGGCTACGCAAATCTGGGGGTTTTATGAAGGGCAAATATCCAACTACATTTTATTCTGTTCCCTGGCAGTGTTTGGCCTTATGATAAGAAAGATCAGCTGGATTAAAATATTGGCCGCTTCCGTGGCTGCACCTTCTGCTTATTTTTTGATAAGTAATTTTCTTGTTTGGGTCAGTGGCGGTGGTTATCAGCGTCCCACTTTAATTCAGGCTTATGCTGATGGCGTTCCTTTTTATCAAATGAGTTTATTGGCCACACCTGTTTTTTCTGTCCTCATGTTTGGCGTGTATTTCCTGATCAGTGAGAAATCGCTTGCACTAAAAAAGCAACTTATTTAAGAAAATTCTTCCCGGCCAATAAGCCGGGATTTTTTTTACATCAATAATTGGTTTGGATCCATTTCATATCCTTCATCAACCAACAAATCTTTTCCATCTGCAGCAGAAGTTGCCAGTTCATCGCAACGGTTGTTATGAGCATTATCTGCATGGCCTTTCACCCAAACAAGTTTGACATTGTGCTGCTTGTATAGGTTATAAAATTTTACCCAGAGGTCTTTATTCTTTTTTCCTTTTGCAAAATTTGTTGCCAGCCATTTATTCAGCCAGCCTTCTTTTATTGCTTTTACAATGTACTGGCTGTCGGTGTAAACAGTGATGTTCAATCCTGTTTTTTTCATGGCTTCCAATGCAGCAATCACTCCCATTAATTCCATTCGGTTGTTGGTAGTATGCTTATAGCCTTGCGATAATTCTTTCCGCCTGTTTCCGCTTATTAAAATAGCGCCATAGCCGCCGCGACCTGGGTTTCCTCTCGAAGATCCGTCTGTGTAGATGATAATTTCAGTATTCATAATAAGCCCCATCGGGGCATAATATTAATAGTTGTAAAAATTGGTATTATGAATCATAGCTCCGTAGGAGCGATATATAGAACAGATCATGAATAAAATTCAAAGAGATATTCTTCATCGTAATTGATTTCAAATTTTTTAAGAAATTCCAAATATTCTTCTTGAAAGGTTCTAATATTATGATGCTCAGGTTGATTTAAAATATATTTCACAACAGGATCTATTTGGGATTTTGAGTAAGAAAAAGCACCAAAGCCTTCCTGCCATCTAAAGGAAGGCAAATCATTTTTTTTCTGAACAAAAGAAGATGAATTTGCTTTTATGTCTCTCACTAAACTTGAAATAGTGCAATCCGGCCTTATGCTGATTAAAATATGAACATGATCTGGCATGCAATAAATAGCGTAAACTTTTTGACCTTTTTTTGTTATAATTCCGGTTATGTATTTCTGTAACTCGTCTCTGAATGATCCTTTAATAAAATGTTCTCTACCTTTTACTGCAAATACAATCTGGATATATATCTGAGCGTAAGTGTTAGGCATGAATGCTTTTGATTTATATGCCGCTCCTACGGAGCTAACTTTCAAATATCATTCTTTCTGAATGTTGTCTATTAATATATCGCCACTATGTGGCTATACCTGGAAAACTCCCGTTTTAAAATCATTCATCACTGGTTGGTGATTGGCTGCATTAATGGCTTCAGAAATTAATTTTCTTGTATCTGCCGGATCAATAATGGCATCAACCCATAATCTTGCAGCAGCATAATAAGGAGAGGTTTGTTTTTCGTAACGGTCTTTTATTTCATTCAGCAATCTTGCTTCGTCTTCCGGCAAAATTGTCTCTCCTTTTGTTTTTAATGCCGCTACCTGAATTTGCAATAAAGTTTTTGCAGCCGCTTCGCCTCCCATCACTGCAATTTTTGCTGTAGGCCAGGCATAAATAAATCTTGGATCATAAGCTTTGCCGCACATGGCATAATTTCCTGCGCCATAAGAATTGCCAATAACAATTGTAATTTTTGGAACAACAGAATTAGCAACTGCATTCACCATTTTTGCGCCGTCTTTAATAATGCCTGCATGTTCGCTTCGGCTGCCAACCATAAAGCCTGTTACATCCTGCAAAAAAACCAAAGGAATTTTCTTTTGATTGCAATTCAAAATAAAACGGGCTGCTTTGTCTGCACTGTCATTATAAATTACACCACCCATTTGCATTTCACCTTTCTTACTCTTCACAATTTTTCTTTGATTGGCAACAATGCCAACTGCCCATCCGTCAATTCTTCCATAACCACAAATAATTGTTTTGCCATAATCCTGTTTAAACTGATCGAATTCTGAATCGTCAACAATTCTTTCAATCACTTCCACCATGTCGTAAGGTTTGGTGCTGTCTGTTGAAACAAGTGAATAAAGATCATCAGCAGATTTTTGCGGTTTCTTTGATTTCTTTCTGTCGAAACCAGCTTTATCTTTTTCACCAATTTTGTCAATAATTCTTTTTACCTGGTCAAGACATTCCTGCTCTGTTTTAAATTTATAATCAGCAATACCGGAGATCTCAGTATGCGTAACAGCGCCGCCCAAAGTTTGTGTATCTGCATCTTCACCAATAGCCGCTTTTACCAAATAAGGACCTGCTAAATAAATAGAACCTGCTTCTTCCACCATCAAAGTCTCGTCACTCATAATAGGCAAGTAAGCGCCACCTGCAACGCATGCACCCATCACTGCAGCAATTTGAATAATGCCTTGTGCACTCATGCGGGCATTGTTGTAAAAAATGCGTCCGAAATGTTCTTTGTCTGGAAAAATTTCATCCTGCATGGGAAGGAAAACTCCTGCGCTGTCAACTAAGTAAATAACAGGCAAATTGTTTTGCATGGCAATCTCCTGCATGCGCAAATTTTTCTTTCCTGTAATGGGAAACCAGGCGCCTGCCTTTACCGTTTGATCGTTAGCAACAATTACACATTGGCGGCCGCTTACGTAGCCTGTTCCGGCAACCGTTCCACCTGCAGGACAGCCACCTTGCTCTTCATACATTTCGTAACCGGTAAAAGCGCCGATCTCAACAAAGGTTGAATCCTTATCAATTAAATAATCAATTCTTTCACGGGCTGTGAGTTTGTTCTTTTCTTTTTGTTTGGCAATTGCTTTTTTACCGCCGCCTTTATAAATTTTTTGAAGGCGTTCTTTCATTT
>MWWF01000113.1_pt1 | contig 14205 bp, 1 predicted proteins | sample 1047351 | NCBI WGS metagenome assembly MWWF01 (sample SAMN06349970, study PRJNA376086) | soil metagenome | isolation source: MGM-3 sample Antarctic (ecotone) soil | place: Antarctica
TAATTTTTCTAATGGTTTGGCGGCAAAAATTTTGAAGCTGAATGAAAAGGCAGATGGCAATATTGCATTGATACTTGAAAATGGAACACCTGCAGTAATTGGTATGCTTGGTGTATTAAAAACTGGTAATGCATATGTGCCTTTGGATATAAATTATCCTATTGATCGGTTAAAATATATTGTAAAAGATACAAACTGTAAGTTGATCATTGCAAGTTCAGGTTCATATAAAAAAGCGCTTGAACTCAAGGATGCAATGAAAGAAGGCCTTGTTATTAATATAGATCAGGATGTCATCCCAACTTTGTTCAATGTAAAACCCATTGGTTCCTCTAACAGCATAGCTTACATATTATATACCTCCGGATCCACAGGTGAGCCCAAAGGGGTTATACATACTCATAGGAATGTGTTGCACTTTACAAGGCTTTGGACTAATAATCTTCATATCAATGATAACGACAGAATAAGTGTGTTGTCTTCCTACACTTTTGATTCTTCCGTTCAGGACATATATGGTGCGCTGTTAAATGGGGCCACCTTATTTCCATACGACATGATGCAAAAGGGAATAGAATTTTTGGCAGCATGGATAAAAGAAAATGAAATTTCAATAGTTCACACTGTGCCTACATTATATCGTTATTTTATATCCACACTAAAATCAGCGGTATTTAAGAATGTTCGGTTGGTTGTTTTAGGTGGAGAAGCTACTTATACGAAAGATTTCGAGGATTTTAAAAAGTATTTTTCGGAAGGAGCAATCTTTATAAATGGTTATGGAGCTACTGAGTCAAGTATTAACCTTCAGAAATTTCTTAATCATCACAGTATTTTAGATAAAAAAATCATTCCTATAGGTTTTGCCGTAGACCACACAGATGTATATATATTAAATGAAAATGATCAGGAGGCCGACATACATGAAAAAGGTGAAATAGTATATAAAAGTGACTATTTAGCTCTAGGGTATTGGCATAAAAAAGAACAAACGGAAAAAGTGTTTACTATAGACCCTGTAACTAAAACAGGCCGGGTATACAGATCAGGAGACTTCGGTATACGGCTGCCGGATGGTGAAATTGAATTTGCCGGAAGAAAAGATGATCAGGTTAAAATTCGGGGACAACGGATTGAACTTTCAGAAATAGAGCGAAACATTATTAGCATTCCAGGAGTGGAAGGAGTGGCTGTTGCAATAAAAAATGTAAATAATGAGGATAGAATTGTTGCTTATGTTCAATCTAACGAAAAAGTTAGCCCCGGTAATATTAGGGACGCTTTAATTAAAATTCTGCCCGGCTTTATGCTTCCGGATTTCTATATGTTTATAGAAAAGTTTCCATTAACACGTACAGGAAAAATTAATCGTAGGGCTTTGCCGAATCCTGATATAACAAACCATTTTAGCAAAGAATACATAATACCCGACACTGAGGTCGAAATAAAGTTGGCTGATATTTGGAAAGAATTATTGCAACTAGATAAAGTAGGTATACATGATAACTTTTTTGAGTTGGGGGGACATTCTTTGTTGGCCATTCGTTTGGCGTCGGCAGTTCGGAATAAACTTCAGGTGGAAGTTACTGCCAGGGAAATATTTTCTTTCCCTACCATATCGCAATTGGAAGCACACCTGCAATCGCCGCAAAATGGATTGCTATTACTACCAATTGAAGCAGTGCATCCCCGGCCAAAACGTATTCCCTTGTCCTTTAGCCAGGAATGGTGGTGGTTTGTTGATCAATTGGAAAGTAGTGTACAGTATCATATACCAATGGTGTTGCGCTTGAGCGGAAAGTTGAATAAAGAGGCGCTAAGCTATGCATTACTTGCCATTGTAAATCGCCACGAGGTATTGCGTACAGTAATAAGAGAAGAAGAAGGAGTGGGCTATCAATACATTAAAGATCAAACGGACTGGCGCCTACGTTTTATTGATGGTTCACAGTATCAAAATGATCTCCGGAGTTTACAACACCATATAGGTGAATTAATTAAGGAACCCTTTGATTTATCGAAAGATGATATGTTGCGTGCTGCTTTAATCAGCCTTACCGGCGAGGAGCAGGTGTTAGTAGTTACGATGCATCATATTGCATCAGATGGATGGTCGTTATCAATTTTAGCAAAAGAATTAGCAGCATTATATGGCTATTTTACAACGAGTGATATAAGGCCACCTGAGCCTTTAGCAATACAATATGCTGACTATGCCCTCTGGCAGCGATGCTACCTGCAAGGCGAGATTTTAGAAAAGAAGATAAATTACTGGAAGAATAAACTACAGGCAATAACGCCACTGCAATTACCTACTGATTATCCAAGGCCGGCTGTGCAGAGTACACGAGGTGCTCTTGCGCGGTTTAATATAGATAAATCCGTGGTTGCAAGCCTTCAGGCTCTAAGCAATGAGCAGGGTACTACATTATATATGACAGCGCTGGCCGCTTTCAAGGTATTGCTGTATCGTTATAGTGGACAGGAAGATCTTTGTGTGGGTGGTGTAATTGCCGGAAGGCAGCAACATGAAATAGAAAACCTGATTGGTTGTTTTATCAATACGCTGGCCCTGCGCAGTGAAGTTAAGGGAGAGGCTACGTTTATTGAGTTATTGCAAAAACTAAAAGCCACAACACTCGAAGCATATGAACACCAGGAAGTCCCTATTGAAAAAGTAGTGGAGACCGTAGCCAAACAACGTGATCAAAAACATCCATTATACCAGGTAATGTTTATCTGGCATAATATAGTAGAGGTTCCGGAAATAAGTTTAGGAAATGTCAATACACTTTCAGAAGGTAATACCTATAATCATAATATTAATATCGCACAATTTGATATCACGTTTACAATAACAAACACCCCTCACGGCCTGGAAGGAGAAATATTATATTCTCCGGACTTATACAAGTCAGAGACAATAGAAAGAATGATGGAGCATTTTATGCAATTGCTTTCTTCCGTTATTAAAGAGCCTTTTCAAAAGGTAGGCAAGCTTTCTATGCTTACATTTTCGGAGGAACAACAAGTAATAGCGGAATTTAATGATTGCACAGTTCCTTATTCCAGTGTCAAGACTGTGGTAGAGCTTTTTGAAGAGCAGGCAGCCAAAACCCCGGATGAAATAGCAATAGTTTTTGGAGAAGAACAACTCACTTATCAGGAATTAAATCAAAGAGCCAATCAACTTGCTTACTTACTTAAAAGTAAAGGCCTGAAAGAAAATACTCTTGTTCCCCTATGCCTGGAGCGAAGTCAGCAAATGATTGTGGGAATACTCGGCATTTTAAAAGCCGGTGGTGCATATGTGCCCATTGATCCCGAATATCCCGTAGACAGAATAAAATATATGGTTATGGATAGTCAGGCTGCTTTAGTTGTAGGCAGCCCTGAAACCAAATCGACACTAAAAACTGAAACTCAATTTGATATCATAGAATTAGAATCGAAGTGGTCGGCGATACATAACCAGCCGGTAAATAATGTACATCCGAATACCCAGGCAGATCAGTTGGCTTATATGATTTATACTTCTGGTTCAACAGGCCGCCCCAAGGGAGCCGCTGTACGTCACCAAAATCTTTTAAATTTATTACAATGGTACATTAAGGAGTTTAGTATTACAGGTGAGGATAAAAATATTATTATTAGTTCATTTGCTTTTGATCTTACCCAAAAAAATATTTTTTCTACTTTAATAACCGGGGGAACGCTGATACTGCCGGCCATGCGCTATTACGACAATGAATCTATAGTAAACCATATACGCCAAAAAGCTGTTACCATTATTAATTGTGCACCTAATGCATTTTATCCGTTAGTTGCGGTTAACACATCTTTAAGTGACCTGAACTCGTTGCGATTGGTTGTTTTAGGAGGGGAGCCTATTCATTTGAAACATTTAGAAAACTGGATACTCCGTGATGATTATCATTGTGAAATTGTAAATAGCTATGGTCCTACTGAATGTACTGATATAGCCGCGTTTTTCCGGATGAAGAACCCAAAGGATTATATTAATAAAACAATACCCATTGGTCGTGCTAATGATAATGTGAAACTATTTGTGTTAAATAAATTAGATCAGTTACAGCCCGTAGGTGTAGCCGGTGAAATTTGTATTGCAGGGGATGGTGTAGGTGTGGGCTATCTAAATGATATAGAGTTAACAGCCAAGAAGTTTATTGCAGATCCTTTCAGCAGTGATGGGGAATCGCGATTATATAAAACAGGTGATTTAGGAAGATGGTTATCAGATGGCAATATAGAATACCTGGGAAGAAAAGATGAACAGATAAAGATTAGAGGTTACCGTATTGAACCAGGGGAGATAGAAGGCTTGTTAAGGGAAAGTGGTTTAGTAAAAGAAGCATTAGTGTTGGCAAAAAAAGACTCTAAAGGAAATGATCTATTGGTGGGGTATATAGTTTGTGATGAAGCGATAAATAAGGAAGCAATAAAAGATTATTTGAAGGATAGGTTACCCGAATATATGATACCGGCAATATGGGTTGAGTTGGATAGGTTGCCACAAACTCCAAATGGTAAAATTGATAAAAATGCTTTACCTGAAATAGATATGAGTCAACTCGTAAGCGAACGATATGTTACACCGCTTAGCGAGGTCGAAATAATATTGGCTGATATTTGGAAAGAATTATTGCAATTAGATAAAGTAAGTATACATGATAACTTTTTTGAGTTAGGAGGCCACTCGTTGTTGGTCATTCGCCTGGTGTCGGCCGTTCGAAAAAACCTGCAAGTAGAAATTACCGTCCGGGAAATATTTTCTTTCCCTACCATATCGCAATTGGAAGCACACCTGCAATTGCAGCAAAATGGATTGCTTTTACCACCAATTGAAGCAGTGCACCCCCGGCCAACACGTATTCCCCTGTCTTTCAGCCAGGAATGGTTATGGTTTATCGATCAGCTGGAGGGTAGTGTACAGTATCATATTCCTATGGTGTTGCGCCTGAGTGGTGAGTTAAATAAAAAAGTATTAGAGTCTGCCTTGCAAACCATTGTACTTCGTCACGAAATCTTGCGCACAGTAATTCGGGAAGAAGAAGGAGTAGGTTATCAATATATTAAAGAACAAACAAACTGGGAGCTAAATTTTGTTGACGGTTCACATTACCAAAAGGATCCTCAGGGATTACAAGACTATATACGGGAAGTAATTAATAAGCCCTTTGATTTATCAAAGGATAATATGCTGAGGGCAGTTTTGATCACCCTTACCGGGGACGAGCAGGTGTTAGTGCTTACGATGCATCATATTGCCTCAGATGGATGGTCTTTGTCAATATTTACAAAAGAGTTGGTGGCATTATATAGTTCATATACAACAGGTGATATTATGCCACTTGAGCCCTTAGCGATACAGTATACCGATTATGCTATTTGGCAGCGTAATTATTTACAAGGTGAATTATTGGATAAAAAGACAAGGTACTGGAAGCAAAAGCTAAAAGGTGTAGAATTATTACAGTTACCAACTGATTATCAGCGTCCCTCAGAGTGGAGCAGCCACGGTGCATCATTGCAATTTAATATTAATAAACTGTTAACCGATGAACTTCATGCCTTAAGCAAGCAGGAGGGAGCTACCTTGTTTATGACATTGCTGGCTGCTTTTAAAGTATTGCTTCAGCGGTACAGTGGTCAGGAGGATATTTGCGTGGGAACCCCTATAGCAAACCGGGCACAGAAAGAAATTGAAGGTTTAATTGGTTTTTTTGTTAATACCCTGGCTCTTCGTAGCGAAGTAAAAGCGGATTTATCTTTTAAGGAATTGTTGCAACAGGTGAAAGCTACCACTCTGGAAGCTTACGAACACCAGGACGTACCATTTGAAAAAGTGGTGGAAGCCGTGGTGAAAGAAAGAGATCTGAGCCGGAATCCTCTCTTCCAGGTAATGCTGGCAATGCAAAATACGACAAGAAATCAGCCGCTTGGTTTAGGGGAAATACAATTATTGGATGAGAAATATAAACACGATACCTCACACTTCGATATTACATTTTACGTCACAGAAACAAATTATGGTCTGCAAGGTTCAGTAGAATACGCCACAGACTTGTATAGTGAAGCTACAATCAGCAGGATGATCGGCCATTTTAATACTTTACTTGCTTCTATTGTAAAGGCGCCGGAGCAAAAGATAGATGAGTTAGCCATACTTAGCAGGGAAGAAGAGCATCAGCTGCTTTATGAGTTTAATACTACTAAAGCAGAATATCCTAGGGATAAAACTATTTTGGATTTGTTTGAGGAGCAGGCAACAAGGACACCTGATTCAGTAGCAATTGTATTTGAAAAAGAGCAATTATCTTACCAACAACTAAATGAAAGAGCCAATCAATTAGCTCATTTTTTACAAGTCAAAGGCGTAAAAGAAGAAACACTTGTACCCATCTGTATTGAGCGGGGATTTAATATGATAATAGGAATTCTGGGTATCTTAAAAGCAGGTGGTGCTTATGTTCCTGTTGATCCCGATTACCCGCAGGAGAGAATAAACTATATGCTTGAAGATACAGCGGCTTCCATAATCATCAGCAGCAAAGCAAGTAGAACAAAACTGCAGAGCTCAAATAGTTTTGAAGTAATAGAATTAGACACAGATTGGTCAATCATTCAAAAGCAGCCAAGGGCTGATCTGCAAAATAATATTGCTCCCTATCACCTGGCATATGTTATTTACACTTCCGGTTCTACGGGTAAACCCAAGGGTGTAATGATAGAGCATCGCAATGTGTTTTCGTTCATATCCTGGTGTATGGAGGAATTTTCAAAAAGTAATTTTGAGATCGCATATGCAGGTACTTCCATTTGTTTTGATCTTTCAATCTTTGAAATGTTCTATCCTTTGATCGCAGGTAAACGTTTACGGATTATAGAAAGTGGATTGTTTATCGGGAAATATTTGCCGAAGGATAGAAACGTTTTGATCAACAGTGTTCCATCTGTAATTCAGAATTTATTAAATGAGGAAACGGATATGGAGCACATAAGTGCTTTGAATATGGCAGGAGAACCTATACCGGTCCAGGTGCAGCAGGCATTAGATGCGGACAGAATAGAGATTCGAAATTTATATGGACCAACAGAATATACAACTTACAGTACAGTACATATGTTAAAGAAAGGAGAACCGGTAACGATAGGGCATCCTATCACTAATACCCAAATCTACATTGGAACAAAGGAAATGAAATTGGCCCCGGTTGGTCTCACAGGCGAGATATGCATAGGCGGTGAAGGCCTGGCAAGAGGATATTTGAATAGAGCCGAATTAACTGCAGAGAAATTTATTTCTAATCCTTTTAGCAACGAACCAGAAGCAAAAATATACAGGACAGGGGACCTAGGCAGGTGGCTACCGGATGGAAACATTGAGTATCTGGGAAGGAAGGATGACCAGGTAAAAATCAGAGGTTATCGTATAGAGTTGGGCGAGATAGAAAGTGTACTGCAACAGTGTGAGGAAATAAGTGAGGGAGTGGTACTTGCCAGGGAAGACAGAAATGATAATAAGGTATTAATTGGATATGTAGTACCAAAAGGACCATTAAACCGTGAGGCAATAAAATCTTATTTGCATAGCAAATTACCAGAGTATATGATACCGGCTATGTGGATTGAGTTAGAAAGATTGCCCCTAACTCTAAATGGTAAAATTGATAAAAATGCATTACCTGAATGGGACCGTTCAATAATAGTTAATGAGACATATATAGCACCCCGCAACGAAGCAGAGAGCATGCTTGCGAAAATATGGGAAGAAGTATTAGAGATTGAAAAAGTCGGAATAAATAACAACTTTTTCGAACTCGGAGGACATTCTTTAATTATTTTAAAGTTAGTTGGCAAGGTTCGTAAGTTGGGTCTTAAAATAGAAGTAAAAGATTTTTTCAAGTATCAAACAATTGAGCAACAATCAAATTTTATTAGTACTTCGTTAAAACTATTCAATGCTGCCGGTGAAGGGAAGTTTGTAATTCCAATTCAATCGAAGGGCAATAATATTCCGTTATTTGCAATTCCGGAGTTTTTACTTTATTTAGCCATCGGTGAATGTATTAATAAACAACAACCATTTTATACAATAGAACGTTCTCCATTCAATGATGTTAAGGAGATTGTTAATCACTATATCTCGGAGATAAAAAAAATTTATCCTCATGGCCCTTACATACTGGCAGGCTATTGTAATTGGGGTAATATAGCTATAGAGATGGCACAAACATTAATTGCACAAGGCGAGCAAGTACCTGTTTTAATATTCATTGAATATTATTCTTCGAGCATTGAAATATCCCGGACTTCTATAAAATTCATTGGCAATAAAATTAAGTTTATTATAAATAAATTGAAAAATAGCATTTCATTTACGGACAAAAGAAACTTTTTTTCTGAAGAATTAAAATATGCATTAAAATATTTTAAAAAGCAAATTACAGGGTCAGGTTTAAAAAATTTCAAGTCTGCTAAAAAAACTTACACAGGTAAAGTAATTTTATTTCAGGCAAGTGAAACATATGGATTTAAAAATGATTCACACATGGGTTGGAAAAATATATTTACAGGTGAAGTAAATAAATATATAATAAAAGGGGAGCATTTAAATATCATGAATGGCTCTGCTGCAGCGCAAATAGCTGAAATCTTAAATGAAGAATTAAAACCGGATTCGATAACTAAACATATTCCTTTGCGTGAGCCGGAGCTAATAAATAGCTGATAAATGTTAGTTTATGTTTAAAAAATTGCATCATAAAATGAAAACACATAAGAGTGTGGAAGTGCGAGTACTTCCAAAAAATAAATGATCGTTTTTCGGACTTTAAAATGTTTCAGTATGACTATTGTTCAGCGCTATTTGTTCTTGCGGAATCACTGACTTTACTCTTAGGTATCGTAAAATTTTTTCAAGATTAGACTTTAAACTCTCATATTTTTTTATTCCAAGGAATTTCACAAAGATAGAACTAAGCTTCCTCTTTTGCTCTAATGAATTCAAATCAGAAGCAAGTGAAAAATTTTTTTAAACATCAAAAAAGAAGAACTTAGCAATTTCAATAGGCATTATAAATTCCTTTGTGAATTTATCTGCTGGTATATCGTTTGTTAGTTCGTTTGCTCCGCCATCAATCAGAATTTAGGGGTCTTCTTCAATTCCCTTATCAATTTTATACCTTCTCGTTATTTTTATTTCATCACATTCAATTGTAGGAATTTGTATTTGTTTGAGGGTTATCGAAACAAAAAAACTGTGAACTATTCAGTCTGGCTAAGTTATTCACAAATTTTGTTTATTTGCAATTTAGAACTTAAAGAAAAAATAGCGGAAGTTGAAAAAATGTTTTTTTGCTTCGTAATGAGAATGCGGAGTTGAAAAGGTTATTGCAAGGCTTTAGATAAATTGAATAAGAATAGCAGCAACAGCAGTAAGCCGCATTCCACAGACATTGTAAAAACTAAGAGCTTACGCATTAGCACTGGTAAAAAACCAGGTGGATGAAAAGGGCCATTAAACCATCACATACTGAGTGATGTATTTTACCTGGAGCAGCAAATACCGCAGACCGAAGCATGGGTAAACAATGTAGCCGAAATAATCAAAGGTTATAATTAGCGAAATATATTAATCATATACTTACACCAGCAATACTCGCTTTGGCGGTGCTGACTACTGTTGCTTCTTTTGCTTTTACAGTACTCATTTCCTGCAGGCAATATGTTGAGCAACGCGTAAACAATAAACCACAACCTCTCCCTGACTGGTCGATTCCGGTGCCTGTAACTAGCTGCGATAAAAAGCAATGGGAGGTATGAAAACAATTTTTAGAGTCGCCACACCAACAGGTTTTTTACTAAGGTGTAAACCAACAGGAAAGAAATGAAATGGAGCAGCAGGCAATTAAAAGGCTCCCTTTTTCCCTAAGTCAGCACTTCGTAATAGTTGCGGTAGGGATGCAATTTAATATTTGGGATAAAACCGGCCGTGCCAATACCAATCGCAGCTATTTGTTTTTTGAAACGCTCCACTTTGAATTGCTATTCCAATATCATAGTTTTATCTCGGACAGCCGGTAAAAGGGGCCTAGTGCAAAACCGATGTTAGTGGCTGACTTCTTTCATGGATGTGTAACTTCAATACTTGAAAGATTTAAATTTGTTGGGCGTTTGACATCTATATTTGAACCTGCTGTTAATAACAATGTGTCTGTATCTACTTCTATGAATCCTATGATTCTTTGTTTTACTTATAGCTCTCAAGCTGTAACTTCTACCACTTTATTAATTTTGAGGCGGTCTTTAACGAGTTATGTTTTAATAAATTGTTTAGCAATTGTTTTGAAGAATAACTTCCTGTGTGGTAACAAAAAATTTTCAAAAGAGTGGATCACTAACAAACCCAATGATAACAATGGCAGTGCAGGAAGCTTTTTCAAACCCTACTCAAACAGAAATTTACAGTTACTGGAAGCAAAAGCTTGAAGGTGTAGCGCCTCTTGAGCTTCCTACAGATTATACGCGACCTGCTTTTCAAAGTAATCTTGGAGCTATTGATAGCTTTATGATCGACAGAGCGTTAACCGAAGAATTACAAGCGCTTAGTCAACAGCAGGGGTCTACGTTGTTTATGACAATGCTTGCTGCCTTCAAGGTGTTATTATACCGATATAGTGGTCAGGAGGATATTTGTGTTGGAACTCCGATTGCCAATCGTACACGCCAGGAAGTAGAACCTCTGATGGGGTTTTTTATCAATACTTTGGCCCTACGTAGTGATGTAAATGGTAGTGATGCTTTTATCTCTTTATTAAAGCAGGTAAGATCAACTACACTTGAAGCTTATGAGCACCAGGATGTACCCTTTGAAAAAGTGGTGGAGGCAGTAGTAAAGGACAGGGATACAAGCAGAAGCCCTCTCTTTCAGGTAATGTTTGTATGGCAAAATACGCCGGAGGTTCCCAAACTGCTTTTAGGAGAAGTTCAGTTATCCAGGGAAGCTTTTGCACACAATACTTCCAAATTCGACTTAACCCTTTTAATAACTGAAACAGAATTTGGTTTAGAAGGGGAAGTTGAATATTGTACTGACTTATTTAACAAAGAGACTATTGGACGGATGATGAGCCATTTTAAAGAATTGCTTTATTCTATTGTAGCAGGTCCCTGGCAGAAGATATCTTCCCTTACAATGCTTACAAAGAAAGAAGAGCATCAGTTACTGGTAGGTTTTAATAATACTTTTATTGAGTATCCAAAGGATAAGACAATTGTAGATTTATTTGAAGAGCAGGTTTTAAAGGCACCAGAAAGGATAGCTGTAGTGTTTAATGAGCAACATTTGACTTACAGGGAACTTAATGAACGTACAAATCAATTGGGACATTACTTAAAGGGTAAGGGAGTAAAACCGGAAACCCTGGTACCAATAATGGTGGAGCGCGGTATAGACTTGATTGTAGGGATATTAGGGATATTAAAAGCAGGAGGTGCCTATGTTCCTATAGATCCAGATTATCCCCTGGAGAGAATAACATATATGCTGGAGGATACAGCAAGCTCTATAATAATTACGAGTAATCAAAGCAAGGCAAAGCTACCACCGTTAGCAGAGTTTGACATTTTGGAAATAGATGGGGATAGCCACCCTTTGTGTAATCAGCCTCCAACTAATGTACAAACAGTTATTGAACAACACCACCTGGCTTATGTAATCTACACCTCTGGCTCAACAGGTAAACCTAAGGGAGTAATGATTGAACATGGCAATGTTTTTTCATTTATACATTGGTGTCAAAAGGAATTTGTATCAAGCCATTTCAACATTGTATATGCCAGCACGTCAATATGTTTTGATTTATCAATATTCGAAATTTTTTATCCTTTAAGCATTGGTAAACCTTTTAGAATAATAGAGAATGGATTGTATATCAGCAAGTATACAAGTGAGGACACTCAAATTTTGATTAACACTGTTCCGAGCGTAATACTTCATTTATTAAAAGAGGGATCAGATTTAAGCAATATTAGTGTAATAAATATGGCAGGTGAGCCTATTCCACTACAGGTTCAAAAAAGCCTAGATGCAGATAAAGTTGAGATAAGAAACTTATACGGCCCTTCAGAAGATACTACCTATAGCACAATGTACCGGCTAAAAAATGGAAGACCACTGTTAATAGGTTCTCCCATCAGTAATACGAACATTTATATATTAAGTAAAGACAAGGCGTTAAGCCCAATAGGTATTAAGGGAGAAATCTGTATAAGTGGAACGGGAGTGGCAAGGGGTTATTTAAACCGTCCTGAATTAACAGCGGATAAGTTTACACCCAACCCTTTTAGCAGGCAGGCAGAAGCAAAAATGTATAAGACCGGAGATGTAGGCCGATGGTTACCCGATGGAAATATAGAATACCTGGGAAGAATAGATAACCAGGTGAAGATGCGCGGCTATAGAATAGAGCTTGGAGAGATAGAATCAGTTTTAAATCAATACCCGGAAATACAACAAACAGTGGTTATAGCACATGAGGATTCGCCTGGTAATAAACGTTTAGTAGCTTACGTTGTTTCAAATATAAAAAATATTCGTATCAGCGATATTCGTATTTTTCTAACCAAGCAGTTACCACATTATATGGTGCCTTCCCTGTTTGTATTTCTAAAAACTTTACCAGTAACAACCAATGGAAAATTAGATCGCTCAGCTTTACCTGCTGTTGAACAGGAACGGCCTGAAACTGGAAAAACCTTCGTTGGCCCACGAAATGATATAGAATTTACTTTTAAGAAAATATGGGAAGATTGTCTAAAAATTAATTCAATTGGGGTGCAGGATAACTTTTTTGAGCTGGGAGGAGATTCTATTCAGGCTGCCCAAATATTCTCTAAAATCCGAAGGATATTAGGAAAGCAACTTCCTATGGCAAGTCTTTTTCAAGCGCCAACAATTGAGCAATTAGGTTTTTGTTTTCGTGGGGATATTGAATATGCTCTTTCCTCATCATTAGTAGCTATTCAATCAAAAGGGACAAAACCGCCTTTGTTTTGTATGCATGCCGGAGCCGGAACAGTGCTTCTGTATCGCAGCTTATCGCAACATTTGGGAACTGAACAACCGATTTATGGATTACAGGCAAAGGGCTTAAATGGAAATGAACCTCCTCATACTCATATTGAAGAAATGGCAGTTCACTACATCAAGGAAATTCGTACTATTCAAGCTGAAGGTCCTTACTTTCTTGCAGGGTATTGTTTAGGTGGAATTCTGGCTTTTGAAATGGCACAACAATTAACTCGCCAAGGTGAAACTGTAGCATTATTAGCCAGCTTGAATGGTGTTTCGCCTAATTATACCGATCCTTCGAATCTTCAAGATATAGAAGAAGAAGTCGGCCTAGGTGTAAGCCCTGATAACAATCCGGTTAATGTAAGCTGGCATTGGAAAAATTTTAAGCTTTTGGGTTTCAAAGAGAAATTTATCTATCTCTTAAAAATACTCGTAAAAAAAATGTTCAGTCATAATCAACGGTATACCATTAAAAAAATTTTGTATCATTTTTATATTTCCCGCAATCGACCCCTACCTGAAGCACTGAGCAAGTCTTACTTTTTGGAGACTAATGCTGCTATTGCACGAGCCTACAAACCCAAGCCTTATCCAGGAAAGATGGTAATTTTTCGCTCGCCAGGAATTTATTCAGACCCTCATTTAGGATGGGATGGACTTGTAACCGGTGGTATAGAGACTTGTGATATTCCTGGCAAACATCGGAATCGCAGAGAAATTATGAACGAACCTTTTATTCAACATACAGCTGAAAAACTTAGAATTAACCTGGAGTTAAGCCAACCAAACTACATAATTCAATCAAATAACTTAATTAAGGAATATCAGGATGCAGAATAATATAGAAGATTATATTGTAAAACAGCCAAATCAAAAAATAGACTAGTATCAATACTAACAGCATCTGAAAAACAGCAGTCTTTGGTTGAATTCAATAATGTGGAAAGGAATATTTTGTTGCGCCTTATATGATGATCATGTATTCTCTAATTAAAAACAATCATGTAAATGTTGTTTCTGATGTGGTAGAAAAGCTGACCGGGAAATTACCAACGAGCCTTTAAGGAGTAATGAAAAGAGATTTTAGTGAACAATAAATTTTTCCC
>MWWF01000114.1_pt1 | contig 14192 bp, 15 predicted proteins | sample 1047351 | NCBI WGS metagenome assembly MWWF01 (sample SAMN06349970, study PRJNA376086) | soil metagenome | isolation source: MGM-3 sample Antarctic (ecotone) soil | place: Antarctica
GAGTAAATCTTTCTCGGAAAAATATGCTTGCCCCTGCGTTAGTTTCTCTACGGCACTTATAACGGCGGTTTGTTTGGCAACTTCCCGATCTACGGGCTTCCGCTCTTGGTCTCTAACCTGAGAGTAAGAAAAGTCGTGCGCCTTCCCTACCTTCTGCCACTCGGTAAACAGAACCTCGCGGGCGACGTGTTCTTTCTTTTCTCTAGTCGAGCGCGTGAAGTGAGCCGCCCGCGCTGCGCCGTGTGCGCCTGCCTTTTTCATCGCGGCCTCTATCTCTTCACGCCGTTTTGAAAACTCTTCGATGATCCCGCGCCCGACGCCTTTAATCTCGAAAGCGTCTTTAGTTTTTTCGACGGTAAACCCAAGCTCCGTAAGCTTGTGGGCTAACTCGGCTCGGTACAATGCTCCGGCTGTCATCTTGTGCCGAAAGATCGGTTTTGTTTCTAAACCGCCCGTCGTGCCGTCGTCTCTAATTCCCACGTTCAAAAGAACGGCGTGCGTGTGTAGCTGCGGGTCTTGCGCTCTTGATGTGCCATGCTCGAACGTGGCAAAGATAAGTTTGCACCGCTCAAAATCAATTCCGCCTTTGCCTCGCCGCGTATAGGCGGCTTCCTTTTCCATGTAATCGAGAGCTTTCTTGACCGCTTCAAGCTGCGCCGCTTGAAGCTCCTGCCGCGTGTTCGGGTCTGCCTGACTCCATAAAACCGAAACGCTTTTAGGTGCTGAAAAAGTTAAATCCCAACCCGCCCGGTGATTCTCTTTTCCTGCGTTCTGTGTGAGGGCTTCGCTGTCTGGTGAAAAGCCGTCGCATAAAGTAAGAAACTCTTCCCTTTCAACCTCGCCCGCAAACCCGAAGAACTCAATTCCCTTCCCGTGCCACACTCCGGGCGGCTCGCCGCCAGCGTGATAGTAATCTTCAGTGGCGAGCGAAGCGTAGTAGCTGCCCTGTGCTTGACCAATCGAAAGCACGGCTTTACCTCTTCCGAATGTTAGCCGTCGTCCAATCTCGCGCTTTGTCTTGCGGATACTTTCCGGCAGTAATCAATATCGCTTCGACTGCATCCGCAAGCTTGAGCCTTAAATCTTCGATGTCCTGCCTCGCTGCTGAAACTTCCTCTTTGACTGCACCGCGCTCGATGTCGTTTAAGGCGGCGATCACAATGCGCCTTGCCTGTTCGTGAATACTCGTTTTGTCTTTGGCTGCTCGTTTCTCAAGCTCGGCTAAGTAATAATCATCGAGCCGAAAACCTACGGTGTAGCTCTGCTTTTTCGCGCCTTTTTTCACTGCTAACAAAAACCGCCTTGTGAAATCACTGAAACATTCGCTTTATAAGTCTTTTTGTTTGCAATTTGCAAGCAAAATCAAGCTATTGGAATAATTAAGTTTAAGGTAGTTAAATCTATAATCTTGTTAGCAAAAAGGTGCGTCAGGTGTGAAGAAAACCTATTTGATGCTGTCGGCGGCGGCTCCCTATGGAATTTGTGGGCAAAGCAGTTAGCTTGCGGCAAAGAAAAAGCTACTAATGCCATCGCTCTTGTGCTATTCGGGCGGCATCTATTTGTCTTTCAGTGGGGATGCAAAGACGGAACTTCGTAGCACAAGACATCAAGCGCCAGACAGTAAGCGAACGGTAAACTTTCAATTGGGGCAAGTGGTCGCTACGCCTGCTGCGCTTGAAACCTTAAAAGCGGCGGGTGTTGATCCGTTGGAACTACTCTCCCGCCACGATGCGGGCGACTGGGGCGATTTGAGCGACGAAGACCGAAAGGCAAACGAAGTCGCGCTGACTATGGGCGAACGGTTGTTATCTTCTTACAAACTTGGAAACGGTGAAAAGGTTTGGATAATCACAGAATGGGATCGGTCTTATTACGACCATCTTGCTACCGGAAGATTACTAGACGCGGGCGGCTATTGCGTGCCGCGCTCGGCTCTCATCATTTCTTCTATGATGGCGGCTTTCGCTGCTGAACCGATAAGGGTCATAACGATGTTCGGCTTTTGGTTCGCCCACTCCGGTGATACGAGAAGTTTTGCCGTTGACTCTGCTAATAACTTTTGGCGTTCGCTCTCCGGTAAGGTTGAAAATTTCTCTTCTGCGCGTCTCATGGTCTCGCGTTCGGCTGCTGCTCTTGCCCGTTTCGTGTCTTCTTCCTGCTGCCGCTTCGTGGTCTTTTGTTTGGCTTCCCTTTGCTTCAAGATTTCAAGGTACAGAGTCGGCGGCGGATAGCCGCTTTCGCCGTACTCGACGGCGGCTATCAGCCAGCCTGCGGGGTTCTTCTTCTCCTCGCCTATAGTTCGGTATGGAAAAGCGGCTAATTGCTCCTCTACGGCTTGCCTGCGGCTTTTAACGAGGTGTCTAGCCTTCTTCTCAGCGATCCCGTAGCCCTTGAGTTGTGAGACTAGGGTTTCTTCCTCTGGCAAGAAGGCTAGTGCGGGTTCTGGTAAAAGTTTCGGCAGTTGCTCTGAAAAGAGCGGGGCTTGATGTTCGTTCTTCTCAATTCGCTTTGCTCTTGGCAAAGGCTTACTCATCGCTAGAGCATGATCGCCCTTTGCCTTCTGACCGGGAATGTAAATCATTAACCAGTCAAGTGTGCCGTCGTCACTTCGTTGTTGTTCAAAAGCAACTCTTTCAATGTAGCCGCTTGCTTGGTGTAATTTGTGAATCCTGTACATCTGCGGGCGCACAAGTTCCCAATCAAAAAAACGAGTCTGCGGGGCGTAAGTACAGAACTCAGAGTAAAGCATTTTAGCAGTAGTCTTGTTCTTGAGTGCGGCGAACATTTGATAGCTGATAAGTTCATAAAAGCGTTGTGCTGCCGGTGTGAGTTCTTTTAGGTAATCGTAATCAAGTGGGCGGGTTGGTGCGCTGTTTATAATCTCTCTGTAAATGTCGTGAAGTAAAATATAGGTCGCGTCGGCTTTGCTGTCATTGGGTAGCTTTTCGCCTGTGAAGATGACAGCGTAACGAGTATCCGCTATTTCAATCGTTCTTTCTGTTCCGTCTGTGGTTTTGTAGGTGAACTTTGCTTTGATTCCAGCAAAGGCGTTTTGGAGCAAGGCTTTTTTTATGCGCTCCGTATTTCTTGAAATAGCTTTTCTCTTTTCCTTCTCTTCCTTGCGCTCTTTTTCTAATCCAAGTTCTTCAGCTATTTCGTTAAGGCTTCCTAATCTGAGAAGTTTGGGAACGGGCTTCCCTGCTTCCTCGATTCTTCGATTAACAATTATCGTGTCAATTTTGTAGGCAAGGGGGTCTGGTGGATTCTTGATTTCCCAACGTGCTTTTAGTTCTCCGTTCGGTTTAAGGGTTTTGATTTCGATGGAGACCTTACCTTTTTTTGAAAGTCTGTGGATCGGAAAACGGGATAAAGCCGTTTCCGATCTTATGACCTCTTGGGGTATTAGTCTCTCTAGTGCCTCATTCATGTTAGCTTTAATTGTAGCCTAAAAAACAACAACAGCAATGCTCTTGTTGCTGTTGTTAATAAGTTAATATAGTTAATAAGTAGTGAGTCCGATAAGCGTTTAGTTTCAATAGTTTAACCTTGAAATCCGTAACTCAAAGTGTGAAATCCCGTAACTCAAAGTGTGAAATCCCGTAACTCAAAGTGTGAAATCCCGTAACTCAAAGTGTGAAATCCCGTAACTCAAAGTGTGAAGCTATGGCTTCACACTTTGAGTGCTTTCATTTTTTACGAATTTAAGGTTTCAAGGAAAGCCTTAAATTTCTGCAAAATGCTTTTCTAAAAGAGCCTGTATTTCTTCCCTCATTTTTACTTTTCTAAGGGCGCATTGGCTCTTAATTCTAGCGTGGAGATCGGTCGGAATATCAATAGTAAATCTCGTGGTCTCGACCGCTTCTTTTTCCTCACGCTGCGCTGCTCCGCCGCTTACCCACTCATCCGGCGTCATGGGTCTTTCCCCTCTAGGTTTCGCTCCGAAAGCTACCTTCTTAGCCATGCTCAATTAACTCCATTATCTCGCTTGTTAGGGCTTCAATTTCCTGACTCGCAAGGCTGCTAGGCTCGGTCTCTAAAACCGTCTGCCCGCGCCCTGCGCTCTCTGCAAAGCCTACGCGCTGGCACACTTGGGATTTAAGAACCGGAAGCTCGTATTCTGAGAGAGCTTCGTTTACATCACGTCCGATAGCCGTATTTACAATTTTACGGTTAATAACAAATACGCTTTTAAGGTTTTCCTTAAAAGGTTGCACCTCGTTAACTAAATCAACAATTTCTTTAGCTGCCCACACGTCATAAGGGGAGGGCTGAACAGGTATTAGCACAAGATCACTTGCCATAACCGCAGAGCGCGCCACGTCGTACACGCGCGGCGCTCCGTCAATTACGAAGTAATCATAGTCTGCTGCCATCTTCGGAAGTTCTTTGTGAAGCGTAGCCTTCGGGAGACCAATAACCGGGAAAGTTGTTTCAGTCTGACGGCTGGCCGCCCAATCAAGTGCGCTTCCTTGTGGGTCGGCATCGATCATTAGCACTCGCTTTCCTCGTTGGGCGAGGGCAGTAGCGAGGTGAACGGCAAGGGTTGTTTTACCTACACCGCCTTTTTGATTGAGCAAGGAAATTATCATTTCTGGCTTTACGGTTTTAAGGATTTACGATTACGCGGGAAAGAGTATTTTCTAACATCTTCTTATGTCAAGCTGATTTGTGTGTCTTGGTGGTTTTCTTCATGCTAAGATTAATGGTGAGGTTAGAAAGGACTATGGAACTAACAATTTCTGTCTCCGATAAGGCGAAAATCATTCTTGAGCAAAAGGCAGCCGCACAAGGGCAAGACGTGAAAGCTCTTATAGAAGGACTTGTAGAAACCCAAGCTTCAACGCTAGATGAGATTTTTGCTCCTGTTCCTGATACGTCAGATTTTGAGGCTGACATGCTGGCGTTTGCAGAAGGCACAGAAAAGATACCGCCTTACAATGGGACTTATTCACGAGCAGATATTTACTTTGACCACGACTAAATGCCCTATCTTTTCGATACTAATGTTTTCTTGCGGCTTGCAAGTCAGAACGATCCGCAACGCTCAACGGTTCTAGGCGCGTTGCAGAATCTCCGCGCCCGGAATGAGGTTCTTTGCTACACGCCACAAGTTTTAAGTGAGTTCTGGAACGTCTGTACTCGTCCCGCCACATCTCGCGGCGGTCTTGGGCTTTCGCTGTCCCAGACCGAAAGAAAAGCGCGAGTAATTGAAAGATACTTTCGGCTCTTACCTGACAGCCTAGCAACCTTCCAAGAATGGCGGCGGCTCATTGTGGCTCATTCAGTCATGGGCTTACAAGTCCATGATGCGAAACTCGCCGCATCAGTGCTGACCTTTGGGGTAACTCATCTTTTAACCTTCAACACTGACGATTTTCAGCGATACACCGGTTTCACTACGGTTAATCCGGCGAATATGTGACCTTAAAGCAGTAAATGAGGATTTAAGGATTTAAGGCCACTTTGTTTATCAGACGTGCCTGTCGGTGATCCGCTCGAACAGTCGCCGCGTCTCGTACAGCGTGAAAAACTTTATGGTCTCTGTCCGCCGGGCGCGGCTCTGGCGTTCGGTTGCGGTCGCTCACATTTGCCCTGTAAGTGGCTTTTCGACGCTTGCCCTAATCTGTTCGGGCATAGCTCGGTTAAAGGCAGTCTGTACGATTCACTCGCAAAGATGCCATGCTCCCATAAGATTTGTTGAATGCTCTGCCTGTAATCGAAAAAGAAGCCATACGTTTGATAAGCACTTTCACTGACGACTACTCGAAGCGAGTCATAAGGCGGCAGCATTAACACTTCAACATCGGGGGCAAAGGCTCGCTGTAATACCGCGCTTAGATGCTCGAACACTGCGGGGTTACGCGCTAAGGCGGCTTTTGTATTCCAGATGTAGAGCGGTTTCGGTCTGACGCCGGCAGCACTCATAAATAATCTCTTCTTACACGACGCGCCTTAACGAAGCTCTGAAGGTCGCAAGCCCGTTAGCATCTCAAAGCTGCTCGCCGCTTGCCCTATAAACGGTTTTTCGCTGGTGGGCTAACCTCTCGGTATCCTTCTGGCTGGTCGGGTGGCATCTCGTATTGTTTAAGGTTAAAGTCCACAATCTTTTGATCTATGACGGCAAGGGCGCATTCAATTTCTTCAACCTCTTTTAGTATCGGCTCGCTCTGCATCTGTTCGCCAAGTGTGCGAAGCCATTTAGCCGCTTTTCCTATGCGGTACAGGTGCGCTATATCAACTTTCTTAGTGAATCCTTCGCCGCGCCCTCTGTAAAACTTGCCCATGTAAGTTGATGTATCTTGTTTTCGTTCGGACATCAACGGAATTCTTAAATTCTAATTCGCTCTATCTCATCAAGATTGATGGTGTCGTCAAGGCGATTATAAAGCTGTGTTGTGCGTGTGCTTTCATGTCCGGCAATCTGCGCGGCTCTCTCAAGTGTTCCGTCATTCCTCAAGTATTCAGTTATACCTGTTGCTCTAAAAGTATGACAACAAATCGCGGCTGAAATCCCTGCGTCTTTAGCTCTGCGCCTTACCATGTACCAAACATCTTGGCGGCTCATTTCGTTCTCTGTTAGCTCTCGCGTTCTTCCTATTGAGGTTCTAAACAGAGGCTTGTTTTTTTCTCCGGCGATTCCCGCCGCTTCTATGTAAGCGTCTAAGTATTCTTCGGCTAAGTGGTGTACGGGTAACTCATGAAACTTCCCGCCTTTTTCATGTAGCCTTAGCCAGTAGCGTTTTCCGTTCTGATAATAATCTTTAACTTTCATTCCAATAACTGCACCTACTCGCGCAAAAGAAAAGACCATAAGCCCGATTAACGCACGATCTCTCAAACCAACAACGTGGCGTGTATCAATCGAGTCTAAAAGCATTCTGCAATCTACGGCTGATAAGACAGGCGTTTTTCCTTTCTTAATCAAGTAGCGCGGACTTTTTACAGATGAAGCGGGATTAAAGGGAATAATCTGACCAACTACTAGCCAATCAAAAAGCATTCGTATTGCAGCTAAGTTTTGTTTCACGGTAGGCGCGGAGTGACTGTCTTGTAACTGTTCGACATAAGCGGCAACATGAAGCGGTTGAATCTGTTTTAGCCCTATGTTTTGTCCTTCACACCAAACAAGAAACGCGCCAACTGCTCTCATATAAGCGTGGCGCGTGTGTTCGTTGCGGATATTTACCGCGAAGAACTCAACAAACCGGGTCTTAGTCTTTTCGTCTTCGCTCTCAATAATTGACGGCAAAGGCAAAGACGGAAGAACAAGCGGACTATTGTCATTTTTTATTAGTGCGTGTTGTGGTGTCATAAGTTTTCTTTGAACTAAATTTTAGTTGTTATAAAGGACGTTATGACGTATTATTACCATATTACTAGGATGAATAAAACAACAAACTGCTAAAGGCGGTTTCGATGTTTCGGTTTTGTCCCTGCGCCTTCAATCTCCCCGAACGAGCGTAGAGAAAGCGAGGTTTTAATGCTTGCCCCAACACTCTACCCTAGGGCTAACACCGTGCGCTGGTTTCTATTTAGTGTTCTTCTGCTTGTTGCTACTCTTTCCTTATCCGCTTGTGAAGCCTGTGCGTTTAGAAGAACTAACACACCGCTAACTAATCCTTCTCAATGCCCTACTGCTATCTCAGAAGATGAAGCAAAGCCTCAAATTGAGGAAATGCTTTACAAGTCTTTCAATAGGTGTAGCAACGACCCTGATTTAGTTTATGGAGTAAGTGGGCGGTATCTCCATGAAATGAGAAGCGCACGCATCTATGACATAAGCGAATCTTGGACAAGACCAAGTGAAGCCGATTTATGTAACGGCATTCGATGGGTAGGAACTGCCACAATTACCGCAGAAGTGTATAGACGTTATGATATTCCCAATCGACAAAAATTAGCTGCCGGTGAAGGCGCGGGGCTTCCGCAAACAACCTTTACAGTGATGCACCAAAACGGCGAATGGGTTTGGGAACTATCCCAAGCCTACACTACGCCATCATGCGCTGACGTACAAAAGGTTTTGGATTCTGCTGACCGTTAGATCGAGAGGAATCTAAATACTATGGCTGATGCTGAGGGAACAGGCGGATGTGTTGTTCTTATTGTTGTAGCTCTTCTTGTAGGCGGCTTTGTCAAACACTGTACGGGTGGAAAAATTCCGCCTCCTCAGCCAAAGTGCAATTACACAATTACAGAGCAAAACGAAGCAAAAGACGTAGTAGATAACCTCGCCAAGAATCGGTTTTGTATTTGCAAATACAAAAAAGAAACGAAGTGGTTTACGCTTTATCATAATCGGCTGTTCGAGTTCTCGGAATTTGACGATAGAGACTGGAAAATTGAATCAATCTGCGTAGCAGATGTTGATGTAAAAAATAGTTATCAATACAAAGGGAAGTTTTCGCTTCTCTCGCAAGGGGCTTATGTAAAAGAGTACAACGTACAAAGTGAAAAATGGGAACGTGATTATAGAAAGCTAGAATTTGGGCAAATAGGCTTTTCTACGGAATTTCAATTCAACAAGCAAAACGGTAATTGGTCACTCCCAAACTTGTCTTTTTCAAAGCCTAATATTTCATGCGAGGAACTTTTAAGTGGAAAGAGTCTAGCTAAATACATCAAAGCAGAACCATCGCCTACGCCCATACCATCCCCTTCACCTTCTCCAAGCGAAGATAAAGATGTAGAGGTGAACAATCCAGAGCCAACACCTACGCCTATTCCGCTTCAAGCAGAAGCCGAAAGAGAAGGTAATGCTTATATGCGACGGATACTAAGCGGAAGTTGTAAAGCTAGCTCGTACTATCTCAAAGAAGTTGAAAGTAATGGTGATTTTATTGTTTATGAAATCAGAGACAAGAAAGACATCTCGTGGCAGGTAGTAATTGAACGTGAACTTACGGCTGCTGACATAGATAATGATGAGTGGCAAGGCTTTATCATCATTGGTGATAGCGGTAGTGGTAAGGCACGTTATAGACGCTCTCAACCTTGCTCGGAAGATCAGGCTGATAATGTTTCACCTTGCAGCGGTAGAAAATACGAATGGGGCAAATTTATACCGCAAGTACCTTTTTCCCATTACAATGGTTGGCGCATTCGATGGGTTAAAGAAAAGCATCGCTGGCAAGAACCTTCTGATTATAAGCCTGTAACTTGCGACGAAGTAACTAGCTTGCTTGGGTCGCTCTAGCGCGTTTGTTCGTAAGCCTGTTGCTGCGTTTGCGTTTCTTGCTTACGCTCTGTCTCTATCGTTAGAGTCTCCCCCTGCTTCATTGATATTAGTGCCTGTACATTCTTCTCGTCCGCTAAATAATCCTCTAAAGCTTGGTCGGGATTATCGCCCTCAATCTGAATGTGATAAATCTTTCCGTCTATTTCGACATCGTATTTGTGTGGCTCAGGCTCGTAAGCAATTTCTTTGACTCCTCGCGTAACTTCTTGATGAATCTCTTTTAGTGTTTTTTGTCCAGTTTCATATTCGTTCTGCAACTCCTCTCTTGGTATCTCGTTAATATGAGTAACTTTGTCGTTTTCGAGAAGGGTTGGTAATTCCTTCTCAAGAAAAGCACTATCATTAGTTGCGGCTAGGACATAGCAGTAAACTTTACCCTCTACTTGTTCCGCGTATTTCTCAGACGCAACTCCCCAGATTTCTTCTACATCAGGTCTTGATAATCCATATCTACCACCTTGATTCCAAAGGTCTAAACTATCTAGTGTTTTACCTCCTTGTGTTTGTTCAATAGTAGAATAATTATGTCTATTGCATGACTCCTCAGCCGTTTTTTGATTCTGTCCTATGAGACCAGAATAAAACACACACGCATCTTTATCTTGCGGACGGCTAAAATCAGCCTCTCTTTTTATCCAATCAAGAAAGTCTTGTTTATCCTTAAATTGTTCAAAAGGCTCACTCAATACCTTGTTGCTTTGAACACGACATCTTTATTAGGCGTTAAAAGGATCATTGCCTCTCGGATATTGTTCATTATCCTTCCCAAGTCTTCGATTGATAATTCTTCGTTATCGTGAGGTTTCTCCCATCGCATCCATTTATGAAAAAGAATGTATTCGTTCTTACTGCCGCCTTCTGTTTCTAAGAGCATTGTGCGTGCGCCTTCTTTGTAAGTTAGCTGGTACTGTCCGGTGCTTTGCAAAGAAACTTCATTTTCGTCTTCTGCTAACATTGAGTGAACACGCCGGAACATATTTTGCCTCGCTAAATCAATCTCTTTATTAACTACATAATCACTTTTACACTCAAATCAAGATGTTCGCTTCGTGATTTTAATTTTATGTTTTCCGCCCCCAATATGGTCGATCTGATTAACTTCCTCTTTCGGCGCGTCTAGCTCTCCATGCGGCGGTGACTTTATCCCTTTAGCTGTTTTTTCCTGTTTGATAAGCCCCAACCGCTCTAAGTCCCTCTTACTACACCGTAAGAACTGATAACCGGGTTCTGTATCCTCGCGGTCTATAAAGTTTTTCTCAGTGGGGCTATAAGCCCTAGCCCCTTCAAACTCTGACCAATCTGTATGAAATTTCCAAATCATTCCTTCAACGTAAGAGCTAACGGCATAGCCTGTAATGCCGTTCTCAGGGCAAGGAAGCAGCAACGCTTCAAAAGCTTCTTTCCTTACTACATCACGTTCAACTCGTTTGCGATGCCGTGTATAAGTGTTTGTATCTGACCAGTTCTCGTTAGTGGTATAGCCGCTTGTTGAAGATGAATTATTCCAGCCGCTTGTAGAGCTATTGCTTTCGGCTCGGCTGCCGCCGTGTGTCGTACCTGTTGCATAACTATAATCTTCTTCCCAACGTAACGCTTTGCCAATTAACTCGGCTGACATCTTAGCTGTTGCGCTATTGCAGCGCAGAAAGATTTTAGACGCGCATTCGCTAAAGATAACGCTTGCCGTCTCTTCGCCGTAACCTTTCTTTACATCATCGTAATTTTGGAAAGCCAGAGCCACACAAATGCCCTTTGACCTTCCCTTCTTTAATAGTTTGGCGATGTCTTTATTTTCTAGCTCGGCAAATTCGTCCAAAATAAACCATGTGCGTCTAGGGTCTGATTGCGTGATGTCTTGTCTTTTCAAAACAATCTGAATCAACCGCCCTATCAGAATACGGTTAAGGCTTGTAAGTGCCGCTTCTGATTCGTCGTCGCTTCCAAGTACGAGTATTGAGCCTTTCGGGTCGTCGCACCATTCTGTAAGGCTAATGGCATCTGCTTCTTTACCGTCCCAAGCGGCGGCAATTGAGAAAAGTGGGTTAAGATGTGTGCCTATCTCCGAAAGCACGTCATTGTGTCCGTCTTTACCTGAGCGGTCTAAGTACAACTTGATGTATCTCCCTGTAACGTCGGGATATGCGCCTAAAATGATTCGCATACACTCCTCATCACAGAGAGCGGCGCACACTTCTTTAAGCGTCCATGTAAGCGGTGGTTCTCCGCGTGACTTTCTTTCAAGCGAGTTGAGGATAAACGCCTCTAAGACGCCTTGCAAAAGGTCATGCGCTGCGTTTCTGAAAAACTTTTGCGACGCTTGCTTATCTTCGGGAACAAAAAGATTCGCTATCGTTTGCGCGTGCGCTGGCGTGGTGATGTCTTTCCACATTTTCCATGCAACGCCGCGCGGATCAAAGGGATGGAAAATCTTAATTGCATCCTTTGGCACAATTACACTCAGGAAAGAGATCATATCCAGCTTCGGGTCATAGACAACTGCTCTTTGGTCTCTCCCCAAGCCGACAAATTGCAGACATTGAAGCATTAAGTCTTTTAGCAGGGTCGTTTTTGCGCTGCCTGTCTCTCCCACAAAAAGAAAATGGGTCGTAGTTGCTCTTGGCGGCAAGAAAATTTCAGCCCACTCAAGAACGTCAATATCTTCTTCTAGGTATCTCATCCTTTACTCTATTCGGCATTTTTTGAAATGCTATCTCTCTTGCTTTTGCGGGTGTTACTTGTTTTCTCCCTTCAATGAAATCCGGGTCTTCATCAGTAAGCGCAAGGGGGTCTTGAATGGGGGGCTGGTAAGTGTCCTCGTTAATCCAAATGTAAAAAATCAACAGTAAAATGAAGCCCAAGACAATAAGAGGCCAGTGCCATGAAAGAAACTGTCGCAAGACAGCGTAAGCAAACGCCAGAGCAATTATCGCAAGCGGTATTTTTGCAATACTTTTCATCTTTAAGAATCCTCAACATTCAACATAGCCGAAGCAATGAACGCAACCATCGCAGCGACAACAACAGCAAAGATAAGCCGCGTTGTATGTGCCATTGGAAGAATGGCTTTAAGAATTCTAACAGCTATAAACCAACTAAATACAAAAGTAAGAAACGTGAGAATAGGTCTCACGATCATATTTGCTGCGCCTTTCGCTGCTTTGCTGGCGGCAATAGGGTAAATTCTCGACTCGATTGCTTGCTGCTTGCTTCGGGTCGCTAACTGTTCTTCCCGCTCTTGCTGTTTAATTTGTTCTTCTATGTACCGCTCTTTGACGCGCCTTCGCCGCTCCTCAACAGCTATGCGTTCAGGTGGTATATCTTCAAACACTCGCTCAACACGGCTTGTAATTGGCTCGGCGTCGGCTTGTAAATTCTGTCTGCTCATCGTTGTATTTCACGCGCATAGCTAATGCTTTGCGTGTTTTCTCTCGCTCTAAGTAAGAAATCTTGAGCAAGTTCTTTTTGCCTTGTGTGGCTCATCTGCTTTGATAGCTCGGCTATCGTGTCGCCCACCTCTGCCCGCTCGGTGTAAATCTTTGTCTGCCCTTTGCTGCGGCTCATCTGCACATAAGAAAGCTCACGGTCTTGCATTGATCCGCCCGCAAAGATGTAAGCTCGCTCAACGGTTGCGCCCTGCGCCTTGTGGGTCGTGACAGCATAGCCAAGTTGTATATGCTCATAACTCGAAAGCGGTACTTTGACGCGCTCGCCGCTATCGAGTGAGACCGTTAAGACTTGCCGGAATGGGTCAACCTCTTTGACCGTGCCGAGGTCTCCGTTTCTTACTCCTAACGGTTTTTTATTCCGCGTGAATAAAACGCGGTCGCCTTCAAAGATGGTCTCTTTATTAACCTCTATGCCTCGCGCTTCGTTTAGCTCTCCCCTGCTCCGGCGTTCGTCCTGCGCCAAATGATTAAGCCGCGAAACTGTTGCTCGCGTACCGACAAGGATGAGTGAATCTTTTAACTCTCTACTGCGTTCGTTATTCCAATCCGCGATAAGCTGCGCGGTCGCTTCCTTCCTCGTGTCGCCTACGAAAAGCAATTCTCTTTCTGCATACGCTCTTAACCCGCGTTCGGCTTCTCCTCGCGCAAAATCTTTGACGGCATCGCGCGCCCAACTCTCGCGCTGGCGTTTAATGTCCGTGAGTTCGCTTCGTCCGGTTCTTTCACCTATGGCTTTGAATGGGTTTCCGTGTTCGATAGGTTGTAACTGTTTTTCGTCGCCAACTAAAACAAGCCGCGCGCCTGCTTTCGTCGCGGCGTCAATAAGCCCGATCATCTGGCGCGTGCCGACCATGCCCGCTTCATCGATCACTAAAACCATTCTGCCGGTGAGCGTGAGCCTTCCTTTTTCAATGTCGAAAAGAGTTTTATGTATCGTCTCACTCTTGATCCCTGCGCCTTCTTGTAAGCCTTTCGCGGCGACGGCGGCGAGGGCTGCGCCCTTCACTTCAAAGCCTTGTGCTTCCCAAGCTTCACGCGCCGAACTTAATAGCGTGGTCTTCCCTGTGCCTGCCATGCCGGAAACTACTTTGATAGCTCCCTGCTCATCCGTGATGTGATACAGGGCTGCTTTCTGCTCGGCATTTAATCTCTGACCGACTTTAACCGCGCGTGAATCCAGCGGCGGAAAAGTTTTTGCTTTCGCGGCTTCGACCTGTGCGAGCATCCGTTTTTCGAGCGCGTCAATCTCTCGCGTCGTGTAGTATCGCTCTCCATCTCGCCCGCGTCCTAAGCTAATCGCTTCATGGGTCAAGTAATTTGAAACTGTCTTTTCCACATCCCCGGCGTTAAGTTTTCCTACCGCTTCCTCTGCTGTTCTCCTGAGTAAATCTTTCTCGGAAAAATATGCTTGCCCCTGCGTTAGTTTCTCTACGGCACTTATAACGGCGGTTTGTTTGGCAACTTCCCGATCTACGGGCTTCCGCTCTTGGTCTCTAACCTGAGAGTAA
>MWWF01000115.1_pt1 | contig 14160 bp, 13 predicted proteins | sample 1047351 | NCBI WGS metagenome assembly MWWF01 (sample SAMN06349970, study PRJNA376086) | soil metagenome | isolation source: MGM-3 sample Antarctic (ecotone) soil | place: Antarctica
AGGTTTTAAAAACTTAAAAGATTTGGAAGATTTACAAAAACAATTTGAAGAACAACTTTATCCCGAATGTAAAAAATTGATTGAGCAATGGCCACAGCTTGTAAAAAAATACACCGCCGATTTTTTTTTAAAGTTTTATAATTAACCCACAGAGTACTGTCACTCACAAACTCATATTTGTTTCGATACTTAAAATTTTCTTTCTGTGTCTCCCAAAATGAAGTTCGCCTTAACGGTGCGATATTACAATCAGTAAAACAAAACAAAAGAATTACAATTATAAGACGCATAAAGTTTAATAAATTTTACAAAGACTAACTGCACAATGCCCAATAAAATTCCTTCTGTACAAGTGTGCGACGCAACAAAAGCCTAATAGTAGCAATACTGCCTGGTTCAAAATTCTACACTTCTTTTTTACTCAACGGATTCTTCCAATCCTTTTCTTCCTGCACCAAATGGCGTAAATCAATCTGTACTTTGTATTTATTGCGAAGATGCCTTGCCAATGCATCGGCGGCATACACACTGCGGTGTTGGCCTCCGGTGCAACCAAAATTTACAGAAAGGTTGTTGAAGCCACGCTTAATGTATTCTTCCACGTTAATGTCAACCATATCAAAAGCACTGTTCAAAAAATCCTGCATGCGGGTTTGTCTTTCTAAATATTCCATCACCGGTTTGTCGCGGCCATGAATTTCCTTGAACTCATCATGTCGGCCCGGGTTATCAATGCCACGGCAGTCAAAAACAAAACCGCCGCCATTGCCATCTTTATTTTGTGGAATTTCTTTTTTGTAAGAGAAGCTGCAAATTTTTACAACCAATGGAGTGTTTTCATCAGCTTGTACAGGACTGAAGCGTTGAATAATTTCATCTTCCACACAAAAACTTAATACTCTTTTAAATTCAGGAACAGTAATTCCGAGACTATTATTTTCTATAAACCAACGCAGGTTTTTTAATGCAGATGGAATGCTGGTTAAAAATTGCGACTTGCGTTCAAACAATCCCCGAAAACCATAAGCACCCAACACCTGCAACAAACGTATCAACACATAACCATTGTACTGGCTTCTGAAAACATCTTTATCAATGGTGTTGTTGATGATTCTTTCAAATGCTTCCATATAATCTTCCAGCAAATTATTTTTCCACTCATCGGGCAGGTTGGCTCTTGCCTGCCAAAGCATACTTGCCACATCGTATTGCGGCGCACCTTTCATGCCTCCCTGGAAGTCAATAAAATGAACCGTTTTTTCATCGGTTACTAAAATATTACGGCTTTGAAAATCACGGAACATAAAATATTTATATTCGGTGTGAGAAAGATAATTACTCAACGCCTCAAAATCATCAATCAGTTTTTGCTTGTCGTATGGTTTGCGTAAGCCATCTAAAAAATAATATTTGAAATAAAGAAGATCGGCCATGATGGCCTGCTTGCCAAACTCCACGTTGGTAAGGCATTTGGCATAATTCAAACCCTCATCGCCTTTTACCTGCAGCCTTGCTAACTGGTGAAGGCTTTCTTTAAACAGCTCATAAGCCTCATGCGAATAACCTTTTTCTTCCAAAACATTTAATAAAGAAACATCACCAAAATCCTGTTGCAGGTAAATTGTATTCTCATCGTTTATAGCAAAAATGATAGGCACCGGTAAATTCTCGTTTTTAAAATGATGCGAAAAATAAATGAAGGTTTCATTCTCCACCGTGTTAATACCATGTGTGCCAATAACTGTTTCGCCATTTTCATTATGCAAACGAAAATACCTGCGGTCGCTGCCCGACTGTGGCAACACATCTACCTGCGCAGGCATTTTGCCACACCAGTTTTTATACACCTCCGAAATAGCATCTATCATTTGCTGCATGTGGCAAATTTAGTTTTTAGTTTTATGCAAATTGAAAATTGAATTTTTGTACTAAGCTGTATTACTATTACCATCGTTCCTTGCGTCGCACTCTTTTACTTTTGTTCTTTATTCAGCATTTTGTATGTGACTTTACAATTTTAAAAAATCATCAAGAAGAAAGTATCAGTTCCCTCGTGCTTCGGGATGACAAGGCAGAAACTTAAAATCTTTTAGTCATCAAATTTATTTGAGAGTACTGAATAATAAAAAAACGAAAACAATTGCAGAGACAGCCCCAAAATAAATGGATTGGATTTTGATAAGTTCCACTACTATTAACTTTGAACCGGAATAAAATAAACATAGATGAAAGCAATGATCTTCTCAGCCGGCCTTGGCACCCGTTTTAAACCCTGGACTGACAAACACCCAAAAGCATTGGCAGTGGTAAATGGCAAAACTTTACTACAACGCAATATTGAATACCTGCAACAATACGATATAAAAGATGTGGTAGTGAATGTGCATCATTTTGCAGACCAGATCATTGATGAAATAGAAAAGAATGATGGCTGGGGAAGCACCATTACCATCAGCGATGAATCAGACGAGTTGTTAGAAACTGGTGGCGGATTGTTAAATGCAAAGCATTTGCTTTACCGGGAAACGCTGTTGACAATTAATGTTGACATTCTTACCGACATTAACCTCAAATATTTTTTAGCGCATCACCAACAACAAAACTCTTTGATCACTTTGGCGGTATCTAATAGAAAAACTTCAAGGTACCTGCTGTTTAATAAATATAACAGGCTTATTGGCTGGCGCAATACCAAAGGCTGGCGTGATAACAAAACCGGCGAAGAAAAAATTGTAATACAGGCAAAAGATATTTTCGAAAAAGCATACAGCGGCCTTGCCATTTTTGAACCGCAGGTTTTTGATCTCATTCCCTTAACAGGAAAATTTTCACTCATTGATGTTTACCTTGCGCTGGCTCCGCAAAATAAAATTGCAGCCTTCGAACATAGCGGCGAAAAAATAATTGATGTAGGCAACACTGAAAGTTTGCTGGAGGCAGAAAAAATGTTTTCTTAATTCACACTGTCTTACAACACAGAACCGGCATTTGCAGTAAATTACAACCTTCAATAAAATACATCAATGAAAAGAGTTTGTTTGTTTTTACTTGCCAATTGTTTTTTAATCATTGGCTTTGCTCAATCAAAATATGATCACAAAAAGGTTTTTGATCCTCAATTTTATCCTCAAGGTGGAAATGATTTCAGAAGTTCAAGCGGAGAGCCTGGCCCAAAATACTGGCAGAACCGTGCTGACTATAAATTGGCTTGTACTTTAGATACAGCAACACATACAGTTACCGGCACAGTTGAAATTACTTACACCAACAACTCGCCTGACAACTTAAAGTTTTTATGGCTGCAGGTAGATCAGAATATTTATAGAACTGACTCCAAAGGTTCATCTACTACAACACAAACCGGCGGCCGATGGGCCAATGATGATTTTACACAGGGCGATGTGATCAAATCAATCTCTATAGAAGCAGACGGACAAAAATATACACCGCAAACAATTACATCAGATACACGCATGCAGGTTTGGTTGCAACAGGCAATGAAAGCTGCCGGCAACAAAGTGAAAGTGAATATTGCTTATCAATTTAAAGTCCCTGAAAAAGGCACCGACCGAATGGGAAGGTTGATGACAAAAAACGGCTGGATATATGAAGTTGCGCAATGGTTTCCACGCATGGCTGTGTACGATGACATACAAGGCTGGAATGTGTTGCCTTATGTTGGTGCAGGTGAGTTTTATTTAGAATATGGCGATATTGAATACAGCATTACAGCGCCGGCTAATTTAATTATTGTTGGTTCCGGCGAAATGCAAAATGAAAAAGAAGTGCTGACATCAACACAACAAGCAAGATTGAACACAGCAAGAAACAGCGATAAAACAGTTTTGTTGAGAAGTGCAGATGAAGTGAAAGATCCAAAGTCAAGACCAACAGGAAATCTTACCTGGAAATTTAAAATACAAAATACAAGAGACGTTGCATGGGCAGCATCAAAAGCATTTGTGTGGGATGCTGCAAGAATTAATTTGCCATCAGGAAAAAAATCTTTAGCCATGAGTGTGTATCCTGTTGAAAGCATTCAAAAAGACGGATGGCAAAGAAGCACCGAATTTGTAAAAGGCAGTGTTGAACATTATTCAAAACAGTGGTTTGAATATCCTTATTCTGTTGCCGTTAATGTTGCCGGTGTTGTAGGTGGAATGGAATATCCCGGTATTGTTTTTTGCGGACATTCAGATTCCGGCGGAGATCTTTGGGGCGTTACTGATCATGAATTTGGACACACCTGGTTCCCAATGATAGTTGGCAGCAACGAAAGAAAATATGCATGGATGGATGAAGGCTTCAACACATTTATAAACGGGCCTTCAACCCAAGAATTTAACAAGGGTGAATTTTCAAAATTTTCTTTTTTTAATATGGATGAAGAAGTGAGAGATGCCTTCAATCCTGTGATTGAACCACTATGGACCATTCCTGACGTGGTACAGCAATACACACTCGGTATTGTTGCCTATCAAAAACCAGCAATGATGTTGAACGCTTTGCGAGATGCCGTGTTGGGAAAGGAAAGATTTAATGTAGCATTCAGAGAATACATTAAGCGTTGGGCATTCAAACATCCAACGCCATGGGATTTTTTCCGTACGATGGAGAATGTTGGCGGTGAAGACTTGAGTTGGTTTTGGAGAGGTTGGATATTTAATAATTGGAAGTTAGACCTTACAGTAAAAAGTGTTGAATACATTGACAACAATCCTGAAAAAGGTTCTTCAATTGTAATTGAAAATTTAGGGCAAATGGTGATGCCGGTAACAGTGTTGGTGAAAGAATTAAATGGAAAAGATCACCGCATTGAACTTCCTGTTGAAGTATGGCAACGTGGTTCCGGCTGGACCTTTGATGTGCAAACAACAAGTAAGATCACTGATGTAATTCTTGATCCTGATAAAAAATTGCCTGATTTTGACCGGAAGAATAATACATGGAATTCAAAAGGTTTTTAGCTAAGAGAAGAAGAAAGAGAAAAGATAAAACTATTAGTTGTTTTCAGGTAAGAGCCGCTCAATTTTGAGAGGCTCTTATTTTTTATTCAGTGCTTCTATCAGTTCTGCAAATGAAGCTTCTTCTAAAAGAATTCTTGTTGGAACATTATCTTTCACCAACCATTTTATCAACCGGATGCAATCTGCTTCTATTTCGATACCTGTAATATCGCCATCGTTATTACAGCAGCAGCCGCTATTAAAATAAGTGGGTTTTAGTTTTAGATAATCGGGTGAAATATTATTGTATTCAAACTTGCGTGATTGGATTTCTTTTTGAAGAGAGCTAATGATGCCATTGTCTTTTATTTCCTCTGCAAATAACAGTTGCCTGTATAATCTTTCAATATAAGTGAGTGATTCAAATACGGGTTGGTGGGTATGTCCTGTAATCAGGAATAAATTTTGTTGTTCGGCACTCCATTCATACATCATGCTGTTGTGCAGGGTTTTTAGTTGTGCATCGTAAGCAGGTGTGTTTGGATTGATTTTTAAAAACGATTGCAGCGGTGCCCATATTTTGGAAATAAAAAATTTACTAAACCAGTTGCCATCACTTACTGCATCGCCTTGATGGCCATGTGTACAAAAAATATTTACAGGATTATTGTTTACAGAAGTTTGTAACAGCACACCTTCATAAATTGCAACATCGCAACCATAAATTTCTTTCAGTTGAATAGAAGCAAAGGGATCGTTTTGCCAATACAGATCATGATTACCAAATATTTTTACAAAACGGTTTGCTTGTGCAAATTTTTTTTCTTTTTCAAAAGATGGCTGTTGATTTTTTTTTATTGAAGACAGCATATTCTCCCAAAGTTCCTCGCAATCACCCAAGGCAATAAAGAGAAATCCTTTGTCAAAATAATGGTCAAGTGCAGCCAGGTAATTTGGCTCGCAGATCATATAATCATCAGCGCCGTTTTTTGCACCTTTGTGCTGGTCAGAAAAAATAATGAACTTGTCTTTGCTGATGTCAAAAGAAATGATGGGTCCTTTTTTCTTTTCTTCTTTTATAATGGAGTCGTGAAGGGAAGAGAGTGCTTTGTATATTCTTTGTCTTTCTGGTTTTGAAGAAAATTTATTGGAAGCCCAAAGTACAGGTTTGAATAATAGTTTTCTTAACCAGTTGAGCATCTTTTATGATTGTATTAATGGATCCTTTATTAGTAAACTTCCTGCTTGTAATTAAAAATTTGCATTTTTCATTGCTCCCGCTTTTACGCAGGACCAAACTCCCAATTGCTTATCGCCTATTTCATCCCAATCATGCTGATCTCCACATTCACAAACTTTGGCAATGCAGATACCTGCACTGTTTCCCTTGCAGGAAATTCTTCAGTGAAATATTTTCCGTAAATGGCGTTGACCTCACCAAACTGGTTCATATCCGTGATGAAAATAGTTGTCTTAACAATATTGCTAAAACTCATTCCTGCTTCTGCTAAAATACTTTTCAGGTTTTGCATTACCTGGTGTGTTTCTTCCTGGATATCATTGTTCTTTAAACTACCTGTTGCAGGGTCAATGCATATTTGTCCTGAAATATAAATCGTGTTGTCAACAACAATTGCCTGGTTGTAGGGACCAATTGGCCCAGGTGCATTTTTGGTATTGATAATTATTTTTTTCATTCTGCAATTACACGAATTAATCTCGAAGTTTTGGGGGAATTACAAGATTTTTTTGATGATTAGCTAAAGGATCACTCAATTAAATCAATGAGAAGATTGTACTAATTATCCTTCTTTGCATTTCAGATTTGTGCAAGTGGCTCAAATTCATGTAATTCGTGTTTTTAAAATTGGTGTTATTCAATTATGCAAATAGTTATTATAGCAGATGAACCTTTAAGGCAGGAGTTATTAAGTAATGGCCTTGCTGATGGTGTGGAAATAGTATGGAAAGACAGCGAGTCTTTTTTGTATGATCATACTTACGCAGATGCCATTATTGATCTTCTTTTTGTAAATGATACAGAACGTATTCAAACATTAAAGCAATGCCTGCCTAAGTTAATCGTCATTAATAGTGTTCAAAACAATTTATTGGAAACAGATCCTGCGTTCGTACGTATTAATGGATGGCCTACGTTTTTAAACTCAAATTTAATTGAGGCTTCATTTAGGAATGAAGAGTTAAAGCAGAAAGCAGAAGAACTGTTTTCATTATTCAATAAAAAGTTCGAATGGCTTCCCGACGAAGCAGGCTTTATAACACCAAGGGTTGTCAGCAATATTATCAATGAGGCATTTCTTTCTCTTGAAGAAGGAGTGAGTACAAAAGATGATATCAATACAGCTATGAAGCTTGGCACCGCTTATCCTTATGGCCCGTTTGAGTGGGCTGAAAAAATTGGCGTGCAAAATATTGTTACACTGCTGGAAAAACTCAGTAAAAAACAAAGCCGCTACAAACCAGCAGAGTTATTGGTGCAGGAAACCAATAAAGCTATTTAGTGATTGCAATTATTTTTATAAGATTGGTGTTTGCTAATTTTTTATTTGCGGCTGCCTTTTCACAATCACTTTACTTTATACATTTCTTCCCAACGTGTAGTATATCGTGGCGATTGAAAATCCTTTCGCATCTTCCAATCTCTTTTTGTACCCGATGATGCAAACTTCACTACATCATTGCGCATGCTGAAATTGATATTATCAATCTGCTCCATTAAAAACCGTCCAACGCCTTTTCCTTTTTCAAACAGGTTGCCTTGTATAGAATCATCCGGCACGATGTGGCTTAATATCACACCTGCTTTTTTATATTTTTTTCCCTGCTGGTAAAGTTGTTCTGCAAGAGCTACCGCAGGTTTTATTAACTCATTGGTTTGCGAAGTTGGATATGGTAAAACTATATGAGTATTAAAAGTGAGGCCGTGCTGAAAATGCGAACTGGTTTTTTCTTCATCTTTTTCATTACTCACTACAAATACATTCAACATGCCTGCCGCACAATTTTGACGGCGTAATTTTTCCGCGGCTCTTGCGGTGTATGTTGCTACGGCTTCTTTAATATCGCCCAGTTCAGTTACTGCATTGCCAAACATGCGTGTAGTAGCAATCATTTTTTTGTCTTTGAATTCATGCATCACTATTGCTTCCTCACAACGTAGTTCCTTTATCAGGCGAACGCCTACAACACCGCCTAAATTTTTCCGGGCCCATTCTTCCGGCATTTGGCGTAAGTCCCAACCGGTAAAAATTTTTAAATCAAAAAGTTTTTTAGCCGACCGTCCACCAACACCCCACAGGTTTCCAACCTGCGTCATTTTAAGTGCCTTGATTATTTTTTCATGACTGTCAAGCACTGCAACGCAATCTGTTTGCTGTTTATGGTCCTTGGCAATTCCATTGGCAAGTTTGGCTAAAGTTTTTGTTGGCGCTACACCAACAGATACTTTTACTCCTGTCCATCTTTCAACCGTTTCTCTCAACTCTAAAGCAAATGTTCGCAAACTATTTTGTGGTATAAAATGCATACTTACAAAAGCTTCATCAACCGAATACACTTCTACGTTGTCTTTGCCAGCCAATTCTTTCAGAGTATCCATTACCCGGCGGCTCATGTCTCCGTACAAATTATAATTGGAAGAAAATACTGCTACGCCATGCTTATCAATTAATGGCTTCGCTAAAAAATAGGGACCCGCCATGCCGACGCCAATTGATTTGGCTTCATCACTTCGGGAGATGATGCAACCATCATTATTGCTTAATACCACTACTGGTTTTTTATCCAGGTGAGGTTTAAAAACCCGTTCGCAGGAACAATAAAAGGAGTTGCAATCAACAATGGCGTACATAGTTATTAGTTAACGTTATGTATAACATACGTTACCACGCCCCATAGTTGTAATCCATTTGCCGTTATGTCAATGGAACTTAATTTTTGATTGGCTGAAAGAAGTATTGTTTTCATTTCAGTCATCTCTACTTTTCTTATCAGCAGTTCACCATCAACAACTGCAATCACAATCTTTCCATTCTTCGCTTCCAATGATCTGTCCACAATTATCACATCACCAGCATGAATGCCTGCACCATCCATTGCATTGCTATTGACCCGCATAAAAAAAGTAGCTGGTTTATTTTTTATGAGTTGCTCATTGAGGTCAATACCACGTTCGGCATAATCATCGGCAGCAGCGCCGAAGCCGGTTGCATTTGCTGTTTTTATATTTTGCTGTGTAAAATCTTTTGTACCTGAATAAGCTGCATGATAAAAGTTTTCCCCATCCATGATCATTGGTTTTGTAATGCTAAATTATTTAGTAATTTTATAGTAACGAAATTTCTTTATCAACAATTAAAAACCAATCATGCAAAAGCTGATTACAAGTATTCCGGGTTATAGTGTGTATGAGTATTTATTAGTGCTGTCGCCGCATGAAGAATTATACAATCAGATTCAGTCACTTAAAAAAGAGTTTGTCAGCAAGTATAAAGCACCGTTGGCAAATTATACCAAACCGCATATTACACTCGTTAATTTTCTGGCTTACCAAATGACACAGGAAAGAATTGTCAACCGCCTTGGAATTATAGCCACGGGCATTACACCTTTTAAGATTGAATTAAATGGTTTCGGTTCTTTTCCAACACACACTATCTATATAAATGTCACCACTAAACTTCCTGTTCAGGAAGTCGTAAGAGAATTGAAGTCGGCACAGCAACTTATGACATTGAACAAAGAGCACAAGCCGCATTTTATAGAAGAATCGTACCTCACTATTTGCCGCAAATTAAAACCCTGGCAATATGAACAAGGCTGGATGGAGTATTCTCACACTCATTTCACCGGACGTTTTATTGCGGATAGTATGGCGTTGCTTAAACGACCTGCAGGCCAGCAAGGATATAAAACCATTATGAAATTTGAATTTCAAAATTTAGCAGTAAACACTAAGCAGGGAAATTTATTTATGTAGCCAACTGCATTGCTACTATCATCGCCTGTTATGTCACACTCTTGTACGTTCTGTAATTCTATTCAGCAAATAGAACCACTAACACACCAAGACGCAAAGTTGCTTAAAGCCTTTGTGTTCCTCCGTGTCTTTGTGCCTTCGTGGTTCAAAAAAAATAAAAAATCAACATCATGAAAGAAAATGAAGAAGCCAAAGAAACAATTGATACCTACAAATACGGCCGCGGCGCACAATACAATACAAAAAATAAATTCATCAAAAATGAATCAACGAAGGAACACATTGAAGGTATTGATGAATGGATTGAACCCGATGTAAAAACACAATACATCGAAGTGTTTCCAAAAACGATTGTCAACAAAGTGGAGAGTCCCGACGTTGGTATGATGTACAGCATGAACCCTTACCAGGGTTGTGAGCATGGCTGCATTTATTGTTATGCAAGAAATTCATTTGAATATTGGGGTTACAGTGCCGGACTGGATTTTGAAACGAAAATTTTAGTAAAAAAAAATGCACCCGACTTGTTGCGCAAATTTCTAATGAATCCAAAATGGGAACCAGTTCCTATTATGCTGAGTGGCAACACTGATTGCTATCAGCCTGCAGAACAAAAATTCAGACTAACAAGAAAGCTGCTGGAAGTCTGCAATGAATTTAACCAACCCGTTGGCATACTTACAAAAAATGCATGGATACTTAAAGACAAAGATGTGTTGCAGGAAATGGCGAAGAAGAAAATTTTATCGGCCATGGTTTCCATTACATCGTTTGATGATAGTCTGCGGCAGGTAATGGAGCCACGAACAACTACAGGCAAACAACGCTTGCGTGTAATTGAAGAACTAAGTAAGGTTGGTGTTCGCATGGGCATTATGATGGGGCCAATGATACCGGGCTTGAATGAACATGAAATGCAAAACATTATGAAATCGGCTAAGGATGCAGGAGCAACATTTACGGCTTATACTTTCATAAGATTAAATGGTGCCATCAAATTATTATTTCACGACTGGCTCTATAAAAACTTTCCAGATCGTGCCGATAAAGTTTGGCATCTTATTGAAGCAGGCCACGATGGAAAAGTGAATGACAGCCGTTGGGGTGTTCGTATGCGTGGCGAGGGGAACATGGCGCAGATAGTGGCGCAGCAGTATAATAAATATGGAAAGCTTTATGGCATGAATGCAGAAAGATGGGAATTGGATGGAAGTAATTTTAAAAGGCCGGGAGAGCAGGGGAAATTGTTTTAGAAAGTTCTTTTGTAATTACTTATAACAAAATTTCTGGTGCATGTTTATCCATGTATCTGAATTTTTCCATCTTTTTTCAATTAAATAATTTAGTTCAATGGTGTCAGCATCTGTAGAAGATTCCAGAGTTCAACCGGATAGATTATCTGCTGTTCAAACTAAATTTCATTTATGCAAACATTTGATTGGTCGTCATTCCCTAAAACGGTATAAACTATTCATACATCACCTGTTCATCCGTATAGTAAGTCAAAAGCATGCCTCGTTCTGCAGTAAGTATTGGCTTGCCTGTCGGGCTTTCTGTCTTCTTCTTGGTATGAATTTGCAGGTAATCTTTTACCTCGCTGTTAATTTTACCGGGATGATTTTTATAAATTTTTTCAGTAGCCTTTTTTAAAACTTTTTTTATAGTGGTAGCGAGTTCTTTTATTTTTTCATCGGGTATTGCATTCGCTTTTGAGAAAGGTGAAATTCTTGTTTCCCATAAAATTTCATCGGAGTAGGAATTGCCAATGCCCCGTATGATGTCCTGGTCTAACAGAACATTTTTGATGGCAGCTTTCCGGCTTAGAATTTCTTTAAGCGTTTTATAATTCAGGTCAAGTGCATCAATGCCTGCTTTGTCAACGGGATTTAATTTGAAATTTGCATTTTTCATACGGTCTGTTAAAGCAAGGCCGGTACCATCTTTAAACTGCAGCTCCACAATTGTTGATTTGCGTTCGTTGGATTCTTCAAAGAAATGTAAGTCGCCGGTGAGCATGAGGTGAATGCCAAGCAAAACGTTTTTAGAAAATTGGATACGTAGCTCTTTGCCTGAACGGAAAATGTCAAGAATTTTTTGACCTTCTAAAGCTCCTGAAAGTTCTTTGGCTGTGTCCTTTAATTTTTTGCCGTTGACGGTTTTGACTTTGGCAACTTGCTTGCCGGCTAACAGCTTTTTCAGGTTCCGGGAGAACACTTCAATATCTGGAATTTCAGGCATAAATAGAAGTTGAGTTGCTAAAACTATGGCATAGGAATTTGAGCAATGTCCTTATTGGTTTTTATGATTAGGGAAGGTATTTAAAAAATTGTTGAATAGAATTACAGAACGATGAATGGATTGATTATCATTTTCATTCCACTCGGAAAAAAATGATAACAGAACAAAATTCGCAACGAAAAATTAATAGGAGCCATGCAGCCGGAAAGTAATGCAATTATGGCCGAATAAGCAGAACGCAGATTTTTATGATTGTCATGATTTGTGTAGATCTTATGATTCATAAAATCTGAGTTCTTGTTTTTAAACTTTTATATAAATTCTTTTCTTATCCATCCACCAACAAATAGCCCACATAAAAAATATTACGGTCAAGGCAAATAATAAAGAACCAATTCTCGGATCGCCGGGAATCAATTTATATCCTCTTTCATAAATAAAATTCCACGGGCTTATATAGGTTGCGTCTCCTTTATCATTCAAACCATTTGGAATGCGGATCAAACGCAAACCTCTTGGTAAAAAAGCACTCAACGCAAAAACAAACAAAGCATTTTTTCCAAAAACATCAAAGAATCTTGTAAGCCAGTTATTGATTCTTTTTACTTCAATGGCATAAATAAGCGTTGCTAAAATTGCAGTTGCCATGCCTGTTGTCAGCACTACATAAGAGCTTGTCCAAATTCTTTTATTAACAGGGAAACTTAAATCCCAAACATAACCGGTAATTAAAAAAGCTATCGCCGCAACAAATAAAATGGTCAGTGTCTGGTAAATCTCAAAACCTTTTACTGCATTATCTGTAAGCGCTTCAATATGCTTTCCTCTTTTACGAATATAATCACCTATCAAAAAGCCAAAAAGCACATTTACAATGGCAGGTATGGTGCTCATCAATCCTTCTGGTTCAAATGGGTGAAATACACCATCTAATTTATAAGGTTCCCCTCCGTACATGTGTGTTGTTGTAAGAATATTTTCATCAATGCTGTTACCAAAATAACCTGCTGCACTGTAGGGGTCAGAAGGATCGCCAAGCGAAAATGTAAGCAACCAATAAAGCAGCAATAAAATTAATCCTGCTAAAAAACTACCCCTCACCTTCAAATAATAAACGATGATAGAGCCAAAGAAATAGCAAAGTGCAATGCGTTGCAATACACCCAAAATTCTTATTCCAACAACCTTCCCTTCTGCATTTATCCATGTCCATCCGTTGCCCACTAATTCATTGTTTTGCCAACGAATAAAAGGCCACCAGTTTAAGAAGAGGCCAATTGCATAAATCAATAAGGTTCGAATAATTATTTTTTTCCAAAAAAAACCCTCACCTTTTTCTTCCATCCGCGGCATTACAAAAGCCATTGCATTACCAACAGCAAATAAAAAGAATGGGAATACCAGGTCTGTTGGGGTCAATCCATGCCACTCCGCATGTTCTAACGGGCCGTAAATATGTGACCATGAGCCTGGATTATTTACAAGGATCATTAAACAAACCGTGGCCCCCCGGAAAACATCGAGAGAATAATATCGCTGTTTCAAATAAGAAGATTTAGATTAAATGTACTGCTTTGAAATTGAATTAAGCATTGACTATCAACCGTAAAACCGATTCTGCTTTTTATTTAAAACTATTTGATGGTTCAAAGAAATAACTTCTTATAAATCTGTAATTTTTGAAGTCTTGCCAGTCACATTGCAAAACCTATATTTGCAACATTTTAAAGGAAGAAGTCACGAAAAAAATTTTTTATTGTGACTGAGGTGGCGAAGCTATGCAGAGAATGATACAAGGAACTAAGGAAAAGATAGAAGCAATAAAATGCCTGTTCTTAAAATCTCTTTCGAAGTGAGTTCAAAATGGTACGCCATATATTCTAAACCGCGGTTGGAAAAAAAAGTTTCCATCTTGCTTTTGCAAAAAGGCCATGAAAGTTATTGCCTTGTAAACATGGTAAGGCGTAAAAGAACGCA
>MWWF01000116.1_pt1 | contig 14135 bp, 9 predicted proteins | sample 1047351 | NCBI WGS metagenome assembly MWWF01 (sample SAMN06349970, study PRJNA376086) | soil metagenome | isolation source: MGM-3 sample Antarctic (ecotone) soil | place: Antarctica
AAACTAACACCACAAGGCTGGAAACAATAAAAAGGTCGGTTTACTACAACTGACCAATGGCGAAGCCTTGCCTCATATGTTTGAACTTCGCTGAGGTCAATAATTTAAATTACTCGCCGAAACGCTGTATATTTTCGTTCATATTGATTCTCCTCTAAACTTTGATAATCTCCGGCACTCAATTATTGCGATCTTGTTTCAAGTTCAAAATTCTATTAGCAAAAAGGGGTCTGGGCATTAATTTACTATCGGGTGGGTAACAAGATTTGATTACGCGTGTATAGGTAATATAGCATCCAAAAGGGTAAATTTGTTTATTTCCTGCCTGCTTCGTTCTTAAGTAGTCTTGCTAAGATTGCTTAAAATGCAAGGATACATGGCACCAGCCTGCTATGGTTTAGCCTAAATTTACCCCGAACAAATCCTTTAATCTTCAATTTGCTGCCTCATGAAAAAATGGATACTCTTGCTCTCGATTGTATGCTCGCGACCTGCGTTTACTCAAATTAAATCTCCTTCTATCACTATTATAAATTCATCCGGCGAGGCCTTTAAAGACAAGGTTGTAGCCATTGACTGGCAGTTGATCTTGCAACGACTGGGGACTGTTGACACTATTATGTTTTCAGTTATTGATGCTTCTTTAAAAAAGGAAATACCGCTTCAATTTGAAACCCTGGGTACCGGAAGTATTCAAAACCTGTTGGTTCAGGTGAGCGTACCTGCAAAAGGGCAGAAGCAACTAACGGTAGTGAAGAAAAGGCGCAGCCCGGTAGTGCCAAAAACCTTTGGCAGGTACGTGCCCGAGCGCAAAGATGACTTTGCGTGGGAGAATGACAAGATTGCCTTTAGAATGTACGGCAAGGCACTTGAAGGCACTAGTGAAAATGCCTATGGCATTGATGTGTGGGTAAAACGAGTAGAGCGCCTGATTATAAATGAACGGTATAAACAAGGCAAATACCATGTAGACCATGGCGATGGTGTCGATTACTATCATGTTGGCTACACGTTAGGTGCCGGAAACGTTATGCCTTATGTAAAGGATAGCATTTGGTATAGCGGAAATTATCACGAGTGGCAAGTAATGGATAATGGCCCGTTGCGTACCACCTTTAAGTTGAGTTATGATGCCTGGGAGGTGAATAGCAGTAAAGTGTCGGCTACCAAAACCATTAGCCTGGATGCCGGATCGCACTTTAATAAGATTACCGCCGCCTACACTTATGATAGTGCAGGAACCTTGCCTGTGATAGTGGGCATTGTACGTAGAAAAAATGCAGGTACACAATTGCTTGATGAGCAGAATGGAATTGTGGCTTATTGGGAGCCAACGGATGCAAAAGATGGTACAACAGGGATAGGGGTTATATCCATAGAACCAGTTACCAGGATGTTGATGACAAAAGACCAGTTGCTATTAACATCAAAAACGAGAGCAAACAAACAGTTTACCTATTATACTGGTGCCGGTTGGGATAAAGCCGGCGTGTTTACCAGTAGTCAAAAATGGATTGATTTTGTAAATGCTTTTGGCCGACAAGTCAAAAATCCTCTTAGAGTAGAGGTGAGATAGGGCAGGCAGTGTTTTGCTAAACTATGGTTTTACTAAGCATTTATCGCAACCGAAATCTATTTGTTTTATAAACGCAATTATTTGCCGGTTTGGCGCATGGTTGAAATTGGTTTGTCCATCGCCCACTAAAAGTTGATTTTAAATTATAGTTCGGCAAGTTCTTTGCTGGGAGTGCGCATTTTAGGGTAAGCTGACCGTAGCCTTACCAATTTTAAAACTGAAATGCGTTTTTAGACGTATTGCAAATAGCATTAAGCATCCCCTCATGAAAGTAATTCTTTTAATTTTCCTTATATCCAGCTCCTTCATTGTGCAGGCGCAAAACCTTCGCCTGAATCTTATGGCAGGGCGGGCCAATTACTCGGGTGAAATACAGCCCCGGTCGTTCACCTTTAACCAGTCGAACGGAGCTTATGGCGCCGGTGCCAGTATTGATCTTAGCGATAAGATAGTGTTGAGAGGAGAATATCTTTTTACAAGACTTGGCGCAGACGATAAGCTTTCGAGCAGACCCGATTACAGAATGCGCAATCTTAATTTCAAAACCTTCATCCGGGAGGTTAATCTTGTAGGAGAATTCAACCTTCGCAATAGTTACGAACACAAATTTGTTCCATATGTGTTTGGTGGTGTTGGTTTGTTTCGCTTCAGTCCATATACTACTGATTCGGTATATGGCAAGCAATACCTAGTCGGGCTAAATACCGAAGGGCAAGGCCTCCCGGAGTTTCCTGATCGCCAACCCTACAAAACAACCCAGTTGAACTTACCCTTTGGTGGTGGGGTAAAGTACTTTCTTTCTGAAGACGTAAATTTTAGTGTAGAATTTGGAATAAGGGTGTTGTTTACTGACTACCTGGATGATGTTAGTACCACTTATGTTGACGAGACCACCCTTTTAAATGCCCGCGGACCAGTAGCTGTTGCGCTTGCTTTTAGAGGCGATGAGATTAAAAGTAATCCACAGCAATACCCTCGGGGAGGTACGCAAAGAGGAAGCCCTAAAGCAAAAGACTATTATTATTACGGCCTGGCTAAAATAGGAATTCGGATAAATTCTTTTGACAATGGCAAGGTGCAAAGTGGCAGAAGAGGAAAGCTTGACTGTCCTTCACGGGTATTATAAAGATGAATTTCTTTATTGTTTTAATACCAATAAAAATATCCCGAATTGAAGTTGCACAGCCACTTCAATTCGGGATATTTTAGTATAAACAGAGATTTACCGCGGTGTAGGGGCAGAGTTGCCGGGCTGCATTGTGTCTTTCATTAAATTGGTTGTGGTATCGCGGGTACGTAGCGGGGTGTCATTACTATTATTAGCGGGGTTAGAATTTGCAAAACTGTCCACACCCTCTGAAGTTTCTGTTTCTTTAGTTTCGCCAGAATTGCAAGCTATGGCAAATACAATAGCGCTTAAAGCAAATAGCTTTTTCATAATGTTGTTTTTAGTTAAAGTAACCGTTTTAATAGGTAAAGATTATTGAAGGTTGTTAGAATGGTCTAAATAATTATACCAGCACTAAAAAATTTAAGAGCAAAAAGTTGTTGGCCGAAGAAAAGTATATTCGTGGGGCAACCCCACCGGTAAGTATTCTTTACCCCTTTGTCGCAGTACAGTCAAGTTGTTTGATGTGCTGTACTGGTACATGAGTGGCCAAATAGCGGGCAAAATGAAGCGGAGGATGTGCGTGTGCAATGCGCGGGTCACTATCAAAGAAACAGCAGGTAAACAATGGTAAATAAATGTACTGGCAACCGGTTTGCCGTTTAAATTTTAATCATGATCAATACTATCATATTTGACCTGGGCGGAGTTTTAATAGACTGGAACCCGCGTTATCTCTACAGCAAAATGTTTGCGGACGAAGCAGCAATGGATCATTTTCTTAACCATATCTGTACTTCTGACTGGAACGAGGAGCAGGATGCTGGGCGATCACTTACAGAAGCAACAAGGATATTAATAGATGCCCATCCTGATAAAAAAGAGAACATTGCAGCCTTTTACGATCGCTGGGACGAAATGTTGGGTGGACCCATTGAGGGCAACGTGGAGCTGTTCAAGCAACTGAAGCAAAATGGTGCACTCAAGATCTATGCGCTTACCAACTGGTCTGCCGAAACATTTCCAGTAGCGCTTAAGCGGTTCGATTTTCTCCATTGGTTCGATGGGATTGTAGTATCGGGCACAGAGAAAATGAGAAAGCCCACAGCAGCTTTCTACGAGTTGCTGCTAAACCGGTACGGGGTGCAGGCCCAAAACACTCTTTTTATTGACGACAACCTGCGCAATATACAAGCTGCCGCTGCCTTGGGGTTGCAAGTGGTGCATTTCATCACCCCCGAACAGTTGAAACAAGACCTGCAGCAATGGGGCTTGCTGCCGCAGGATGCCTGAAGAAAAATGGTCAAAGTATTGAGGTGAGGAATTACCTTGAAAGCTACTTTCAACAACATAGCAAAGCAGATTACATTTAAACCATCATAATGCGACTACGTATTTCAACCCGTTTATCTATCGGCAACCGTTTAACTACCCACCTGGTAGTGTACAGTTGTATGTTGTTGGTTTCGGCAATCGAGTTTACTTCATGTACAAACAAAATACTACCGCACATGGATACCGCTACTACTCCCATTTTTGCAGCCGGTACTACCCCGGTGCTGCTATCAAAGCAGTTTAGTTTTACCGAAGGGCCCGCAACCGACAAGCAAGGCAATGTATACTTTACCGATCAGCCTAATAATACTATCTGGAAGTATGATACTGATGGAAAGCTTAGCGTTTTTATAGACAAAGCTGGTAGGTCGAACGGGATGTACTTTGACCGGAAAGGAAACCTGGTAACTGCTGCTGACGAGCAAAACCAACTATGGTCTATTACACCAAAAGGGGAAGTGACTGTGTTGGTGAAGGACTATGAAGGGAGGCCTTTCAATGGTCCCAATGACCTTTGGATACACCCTAATGAGAACATTTACTTTACTGATCCGTATTACAAGCGCGATTACTGGACCCGTACACAACCTGCGCTGGAAAAACAAGATGTTTATCTGTTACGCAAAGGTGCAAGCAAAGCTGAAGTGGCTGCAACAAGCCTTGTAAAACCCAATGGTATTATTGGTACTGCCGATGGCAAATACCTGTACGTTGCAGACATTGGCGACAATAAAACCTACCGCTATACGATTGGGGCCGATGGTGCGCTAAATGATCGTATGTTGTTTGTACAACAGGGCTCTGATGGAATGACGCTTGATAACCGCGGCAACCTGTACCTGACCGGAAAAGGCGTAACGGTATACAACAGCGCCGGGCAACAAATTGAGCAAATTCCTATTGATGCCGGGTGGACTGCTAATGTAACTTTTGGTGGTAAGAAACGAAACCAACTTTTTATTACTGCATCAAAAGGAGTGTACCTTTTGGAGATGAATGTAAAAGGAATGAATTGAGTAGTGTGAGTATGTGGTACGGAGTGTTCAGTACTCTTGAATGTCGTTGATCAAGATTCTTATTTGAAAATTCGATTAATCTTCAAGCAGGCCTCTCCACAACAGATGAACTTCCCGGCAAAAAACAACTTTTATCTCCCAATAATTTTGGTCAAAAAATCACTACAAAGGACAGGCGCTAATGCAACACCGCGGTTCAGACTTTAATCTGCAAATAGTGTTCAAGTAATAATGGTAAAGGCTGCATGTAGAAATTCAGTACAAGAGTGCGACGCAACGGAAGCATCATTAAGGATCAAATGCCTTGGCCCAAAATAATATTATTACTACTCAATTATAGTACCTCCACCAATAAGGGGAGTAGCTTTTGGCCTGTCGGCAGGCGTTTTTGTTTCATTAATAATATTCGGAAAGTCTTTGCGGTAAGAGATACTTACGCCCTGGCGGTTACGGCGGCCTACATCACCCGACGAAATATCGAGGTTGTTGCGGCTAAACACAATTGCCCTCAACTTTCTGTCTTGCGAAAGAATAATCTCCACCGTTAAGTCGGGCAGCCATTGTAGGTTGCCTAATGCCTGCGACGAAGAGGTATTGCTACCCATCCTGAAGTCGAGGTCGCCACCAAAAGTAATGACCACTTTATTGTTGAATAAACCATAGCCCAACTTGAAGTTTACCTGCTGGCGATCAATATTATTGGCCGTTACATTTCCGCTAAACAGGCTTGAGCTATTGTATAGTGATGTGCTTACATCAAATTGCAGGCTGCGGTCGCCCGTTATTTTATACAGCAGGTTCGATACCACGTTATTCACCTGTTTTGAGATCATTTCGCTAATGGTGTTAAAGCCAAGTGTTGTAAAGTTACTGCCGAGGTTTCTGCCTTCACCATAGGGTGCAAACTGGCCAAACACAATGAGGTAAGTTACCTGCTTCAACATCTCGTTGTCGTCCTGCTCCAGCTTGTTTAAGAACTGGTTGAAGGTCTCATCATTCTTAATCTGTGTGCCCGTCGGAAAATCAAGTTGGAATTTGATGGTTGGCTTTTGCAGGTTGTCTGAAAGGGTAGCAATTACATATACATCGCCTTTGTACCCTTGTACCGCACCGCCCAAACGCTGGTTGCCCACCAGGTCGCCCAGCCGCACATTTTCCGCTACATACAAAGCTTCAATGTTTATTCTTGCATTAAACGGATCGCCATTCCACTCTATGTAGCTGCCCGCATTTTCTTTAAGGATAAATGGCTTGCGGATGAACGATTGGAAGTTGAAATCATAGCTCCCTTTCTGTACTTCGTACCGGCCATTAATGGTAAGGGCATCAGTAGTGCCGGCGTGTATTTTCAACCGTCCAAAGCCTGTTGCCTTAATAATATCGCCTGTTAACTCATCCAAAATCACATCTATTTTGGCCAAAGGAGTGGCCGTAAGGTCAAGGTCTACCACTATCTTGGTAGAACCTGCCGGATTTACCAATTTCATCTCTGTGCCATATTGTTTAAAAACAATAAAGGCCGCCACTGCGCTTTCACGGGTAACTGACGTAGGAATGTAAATATGTGAGCTGTCTGTAGGCTCACCGGTAATTTGAAGGTGCATGTTCTCCTGGGGACCGCTCAGGCTTAAGGTAGCCTTCCCAATAGCATTGCCATAAAACTGCTGGTTGTCGGTGGCTTTTGTATCAATAAGCAATAAACGCGATGTGCCCAGGTCAAAGTCGTACCGAACGTCTTTGAAGGCCCTTTGATACAATTTGCCCGTTACATTTCCGGTGTTTCCAAACTTGTCCCTGATCTTAAAACTTCCAAAATCGATCATGTCTTCTTTGAATACAAAAACTGCTGAGTCGATCTCGTAACGCACTTGTGTAAAGTTTACCAGCAAGCTGCCTTTGCGCAAGGCAACCCTGCCCAGCAGTTCGGGACTTTTGAAGCTGCCATTTATCGATAAATCCCCTGTAGCAAGCCCGTCGATGTTGCTAAAAACCGTGCCTAGAAATTTATTTACGATGGTAACCTTTGTGTCGTTGAGTTTGAATGTGGTTTGTAAGGGAACGCCAAGTGAATCTTGCAGGTCGTAAGAGCCGGTCGCGCCAAAATTAAACTGCTCATTGGGTGAGGCGATTCTGAATTCTATTTTTCCATTTGTGCTGCTGTAGCCGCTGTTTATACGGAGTAAGCCAATAGAGTCGTTATCGAGCCTGAACTGTGACGCTTGTAATTCTGCTTCTACTCCAAATTTGCCATAAAAATCTTTCAAAACGATGTTCCCACTCGCCAATCCTTCGAGCCGCATCCCCTTTACTATAAATGGAGAGAAGTCGCCAATATTCAGGCTGCTAAGTTTTACTACAAGGTTACTTTGATCAAAGTCATTGTCGTGTTCTGTTGCAATCTCAATTACCTGTTCACCCTGTGTAAAACGAACATTTTCGGCCGACACAAATCGCTTGCGCACCACTATCTCACCTTCTTTCTCCAGTACCCATCGCTTATCGTTTATAACAAAATCTGAAGGGTTAAATTTTATCATCACCCCATCCTCCAGGGTATGTAAATCGGCATTCAGATTAAGCTCGTTAAGGGTGTTGCTGGCGCTTGCTTTTATACTCACCTGCGATACATCTTTCTGCGAAACAATTTTGATGTCGGTATTGGGAAACGAAGTGCTATCGCTTGCCCGGATATCGCCGACAGAACCATCCAGTTGCAGGCTGTTGAGGTTGCCTTTTCCGGTAAGCATTACATTGGTAAAGCCGTATTGCTTAAAAGCAAAATAAGGCACATTGGCTTCAAAGGCAAGTACGGTATCAATGGTGTTGATGTTGCCTTTTATAGAGCTATAGCTAAGCCCTGTAATGTTATCATTAAACAAACGGGGGTACGCTTCAATATTCTTTGTGTTTGCTTCAAATGTAAATCGCTGGTTTTTGGGTTCGGAGCGTGGTGTATTTATGTAGGCGGGGTAGTATTTGTGCAGAAATACCTGGAAGGTTAGTGGCAGATCAAGAATGTTATACTCTCCTACAATCTTCACATCAAATTCATTACTGTTTACCAGCAGCGAACGTTGGCCGTTCTCAAATTGCGATTGCAGGCTAAGGGAGTCGATGCTTATCCGTGTTTCATCCTGCAGCAACGAGGCGTTAAACACCTTTACTGAACCGAGAAACTGGTCAATATTTTTACCACTGAAGTTCAGGTCAAACAACCCAATCAGTTCGGTGCGCCGGTTAGTGAAGCCTAGATTTTGGAAGTTGCTTCCTGCAAGGTCGCCCAGTACGTTGAAGATGGGTTGCTGATTTCGCAAGTCAATTTTAACGGTAGTAGTAAGGTTTAGGTTAGGATCGTCCACTTTTACAGAACCGTCAAATTGGCGCCGCTGAAAAGTGCCTTCCACCAAAATGTTTTTGTATTTGTACCCTCTAAAATCGAACTGTGGAATTTTGCCTGCTACTGTTGTGCGCAGGTTTTCCAGCTGTATTCCGCGGCCTTTAATTGTACCATCAAACGAAACCAACCCCAGGTCGGTAGATTGTAAAAAGCGACCAATGTTGAATTGGCGGGTCAGTAACCTTCCATTATACTCAGGTATGTTGTTGGCCGGTATTTGCATCGTTACATTAGTGGTAAACGCACCAAGGCTTGTACTAAAGTTTCCGGCAGTGGTAAAATTTCGTATCGTCCCTGCAAAATTGCCCGTAAACTGTACGTTGCCCAGGCTGGAGAGAGAAGGTGTTTTTATTTTGGCCAGCGAAGGCATAAATATCGTAGCATCGCGGTAATTCGTTTTTAGCCGGCCTCCATTTAAACGGATCAGGGTGGTATTAATATCCGGCAGGCCCTTCATCTTCAAATCGCCGCTAAGGCTGGTATTGTCGCCCGCTCTTATAAATAAATTTTTTATATCAAGGTCACTCACCGTACCTATTGAGTTCCCCCAGATGGTAATGCGTTTGTTCCAGGATTTTGCTGCGGGGGCAAAGTAGGCCAGGTCATCACTATCTATTACTGTATTGCTAAAGCGCACGGCCATCACCACTTTTTGCAGGTAATTGCCAAAGTCCTGGCTCAGGTCTTCAAACTTCATAGCATAATAATTCTGCAGGTGGCTTTGCGGTGTAATCAGATCGAGGCTTGCAAACTCCATAATCTGCGGGGTAAGCTTAAAGTCTGTCCTAAGTTTTCTTACTTCAAAACCGCTTCTTTCCTTAGCGCCAAAATCAATATGCGCCTTAATGGTGTCTTTTATAAAAGATATATTGCTGAACGATCCCGTGATGCGTTCAAACCTCATGTGTTGGCCATCAAAGTAGGTGTAGGGTATACGGCTTGTTTCTTTTTGGTTGTTGAAAATGCCATTCCTGATATTTATTCTACCTACATAAAGTTCAAGCCCACCGGGATTAAAATAATATTCACTGGTTTTAGGCTTTTTGGTTTGTACAACAGGTGGTTTAAGCGCAGCAAATGTTTCCAGTGAAAACAGGGGTTTATCCAGGTCAAGGTCTTTAATCCTGAAAATGTTTTGCTGAAAGTTGAAGTTATCTGCATCTAGTTGTAGGCTGCCCAGTTTTACAGCTATCCTTTTACCGGCCCACAAATCGTTTTGAACCACATCAATGTTCTTAAAGTCCAGTTTTTTTAGGTCGAATTGCAATTTGCTTTTTTTGGCCTTGGGCTTCGACGAAGAGAAATGATCAATAAGAAATTGGTAGTTCCAAATTGAGTCGCGGCGTTGAAGGTTTATTCGGGTGTCTTCCAGCCCCACAAATTTTAGTACCAGGGTATCCTGCAAAAAGAACCAATCAGTAACCCGTAATTTTATTTGGTTAGAGTATAACAACGTGTCTTTCTTCAGGTCCTTTACAAGGGTGCCTTCCAAATTCATTCTGTTGAACAAAGCAAAACTGACATGTTTAATACTAACTTCTGTATTAAGATCGTTAGATAAGCGTTTGGTTATTTTTCCAACAATGAAATTTTGAATAACCTCAGTCTGGATAAGCAACCAGAGCAACAGGAGCAACGCCAGTATGCTAAGCAATACCCGGCTGGTTATAATAAAGAATTTCTTCAGGGTTCAGATGATTTTTGAATACATGTAAAAGTAAAGAAACGCTCCTTCAGCACAAATTCGATACGATTTTCTTAGAAAACAATAACATAATGATACGTATACTTTCCGCTTTGTTCCTTATTCTTCAGCTGTACATCTATGGCCAGGGCAGTACGCCACAAGCTACGGCATCTGCCATGCCTGCCTCCAATGAATTGTTATAGTACTTCATAGGTACGGCGGTTGCCAATGTTAAAAGCCAGGTGACCCCCGAAAAAGAAGCTGTCTACATGGCGGCTAATACTTCGCCCGCCTTTGCAAAAAGGTGTACACTTTAGGCTTTTTTTGGTAACGAACAGGGTAAATTCTGTTGAACATCCTTGCCACGCTCGGTTCACAGGCAGTTTTTCATAGGAGCATTTTCCACCCAAATTTTAATGCTAATTGCATACTTATGCAATTGGTTTGCTTAACCTCACTAACTACACAAGTTCCGGTTTCAAGTATCGCTAATAAGAAGACAAATGTGCCCTGGCGGCACGCTTGTATCCCTGTGCTTTCGTCAGCTATATTTTTAGCACTAACCTCACCTCACATGTTGTCTTGCATTTCACAATAAACACAATACAGCAAGTCATCCTTCCTCACACCTCATACCTTCCCCCTTCCACCTCACGCCTCATATGCTGGTTTTTTTTTGGTGCAGTTTATTCAATGCGCAAGACAGTTTAAAAAGGTCTTGCCTGGTATGCAGCGCACTTAGTATTACCCGGTTTGTTTTTTTACCCGCAGGGTCAGGATATGCAAAAGAAGAAATGATAATGTTGTAAGGGTTAAAGGCTGCCTGGTCCCATGATGGATCAAGAATGAAAAAGGGCAGGAAAGGATAGCTGCGAACAGTGCGCATTCCTTTGGTCACCTCAATAAGGTCGGTTATATTTTTACGCAGTGCCTGTACCTGCCGGTGGTAAATTGCCTGTCCATGTATAAAAGCATACACTAGTGCAGGCATAATAGGGGTAGATGTTCCATACATCAACGACTTTCTCAACAACAAAGCAAAATTGGAGCTGCAGCTTACCGCACCCCCGTTTAGGTTAAACCCTTTAGACAGGGAATAACTAATAACAAAACTTACGTTTGGCAACTGTGGTAAAAGCGGGCTTGTTCCCTCAGCAAAGGTGCCAATTACCCCCATGGCATGCGAGTCGTCTATAACGCAGGTTAGTTTTTTGGGGGGTGCAATTTCATGTAAAAATGAAAAGTTAGCTACTGTAGCTGTTAATGGATTTACACTGTCCATTACCAGGGCAAAGTCGTCTGCTGCAGAGGCGTTAATCATTCGTACCAATTGCGTTTTCCAGTCCTCTCCGTTTAATTGCTGCCCACAGCAAATAGCCGGGTGGGTGTGTGGTGCAGCAAATATGTGCTTATGTTGTTGGGTTATTAAGTTAGCTACAGCTTTTCCTGCAAGGGTACCGCTCGAAAAACTTACCGTATCCTCTGTTCCCAGTAAGTGCGATAATGTTTCTTCAAATATTTGATAGAGGGCCAGCCGGGTGTTGGATATGCGGGAGGAAGGGAACAGCAGCCCAAATTTATCAATCCCTTCCTTTACGAGGTTGGTGAACTCGGGCAGGTGGCTCATGCCAAGGTAGGAATAGCCACTAAAGAAAAGGAACTTTTTGCCTTTGGTAAAAACGGTACGGCCTGGTAAATGGTCAAATTCAAACATGGTTTTTTGCCCTCATTTGCTGGTTAAACTCCTCGCTTTTATACTTAGGAATGCTCAGGCTCTTCCATGCCTTATCTTTTAGCATTTTGCCGATGTACACAATTTGCCCAACATGATAGGGATAGTGGGCGAGCTGCCGTAACAATGCATCAAAAACAAGGTGCGGCTCGTTACGTATAAAAATCGTTTTCTCCAGGTCATCTTCCTTCAACTGGTTAAGGGTGTCAAAAACCTGTTTCCATCCTTCATGCCAAAACGAAAGCAGGTCTTCTTTCGAGCCTTCCATGGCTTCAAATTCGCTGTCCCGTTTTCTCCATTCTTTCTCTCCATCCTCTTGTAAAAAGTTAGTGAAGCGGCTAAGTGCATTGCCATAAAAGTGTTGAATAATGATAGCAATGCTATTGCTTTCGGGCGACGGACGGTAAAAGAAATCCGGCTCTTCAAGTTGTTTGAAAGTATCATCTCCCAACTTTTTGTAGTATTTGAATCGCCCGGTAATTGCGTTAAGAAGCGCAGCATCTACAGCCATGAGGTGTATTTTGGTAGGGTGCAAAAATAAAAAATCCTTCAAAATAAACTTTGAAGGATTTGGTGCGGCAAAGGAGATTCGAACTCCCACACCCTTTCGGGCGCTACCACCTCAAGGTAGTGCGTCTACCAATTTCGCCATCGCCGCATTGAGGGGGCAGCAAAAGTAGGGATTTTGCTTTTTTGCATATTCTCTTTCTTGAGAACCCTCAATTTTTTGTTGCTTATAGACCTTTTGCGGCATCGTTGCGAAAAGAACCAAAAGTACAGGAGTGCTAGGCCCCGCAAGTGTGACGGGGCAGGCAGCAACAATAGCTTAATAGCAGCAACTTGCCATGGCCCAAAATGTTTCTCTTTTGTTTTACTTGTTTAATATGATTCTGAAAGTGGTCCCTTTGCCAGGTTCGGAGTTTTTTACGAAAATTTTTCCGCGGTGGTAGTGCTCCACTATTCTTTGAGTGAGCGTAAGCCCAAGGCCCCAGCCGCGTTTTTTGGTGGTAAAACCTGGTTTAAACACATTGCCAATGTTGGCCTTCGAAATGCCTTTGCCGGAATCCGTCACATCAATGGTTATGGAAGAGGCTTCGTCAAAGATGTTTACTTTAATCGATCCCTGTCCATCCATAGCATCAAGAGCGTTTTTAAGCAAATTTTCAATCACCCAGTCAAAAAGGGGAGGAGAGATCATCGCCGGTATGTGTGTCTCTGATTTGGTGTCCAGTTCAAATTTTACCCTTCCGCTGGCGCGTTTTTTTATGTAAAGGATCATGCTGTTTACCTGCTCAACAATGTTCTTTTCCTCCAGCTTTGGTATGCTGCCAATTTTTCCAAAACGATCACTTATGAGTTTAAGCCGGTCTACATCTTTCTCTATTTCCGGTAGAATTTTTTCGTTTCCCGGGGTTTCCCGCAATACTTCTATCCATCCTTCCAGACTGGTTACCGGTGTGCCCAACTGGTGTGCAGTTTCTTTGGCCAGCCCTGCCCACACTTGGTTTTGCGTGTTTTTATACCTGCTGCGCTGGGCATTTATAGTTATGAAAATAAAAAGGCCAACAATAAAAAGTTGAACAATAGGATAGTAACGGACCTCTTTCTGCAATCTGCTTTCGCCATAGTAATAATGATTTGCCACGTACGGCTTTTCACTAATAACCAAAATTATTGGCGCATGAAGCTTTTTAAATTCCCCTAGTTTGTTGGCCAGGTAGTTTTTGTCGCCTGCCACAGCGGTGGAGTCAAGGTTCAGGTAATTATTTGTAATGCTATCCTTTTCGTTGGTTTCAATTATAGGAATATCATCGTTCTCGCTGGAGAGCCGACTGGCTAAAATCAGGTTTGTCTCGGGTTTGGAATTTAAGATAGTGCGTTGTGCTTCTACCCATAAACTCACTTTTTGCTTTTCATCCTCTGCAATTTTACGCGCCAGGTAGTTGGAGTAGAATACAGTACCGCTAACAATAAAAATGGCCACCAGGGCCAGTAAGGTTCTCCAATTAATCCACTGTTGAATCATAAAACTAAAATAGAAAAGCTTTGTGTTAATTTGACTTTTTATATTGCGCCGTGCATACCCAACCCCTTGTAGCTGTTGTTATTTTGAATTTTAATGGCAGGCATTACCTGCAACAATTTCTCCCATCTGTATTATCGGTTACCTACCCGCATCTGCAGGTTATTATTGGCGACAATGCATCAACTGATGACTCCATTGCTTTTCTGCACGAAAACTATCCCCACCTGCACATCATACATAACAAGGTTAATCATGGCT
>MWWF01000117.1_pt1 | contig 14095 bp, 16 predicted proteins | sample 1047351 | NCBI WGS metagenome assembly MWWF01 (sample SAMN06349970, study PRJNA376086) | soil metagenome | isolation source: MGM-3 sample Antarctic (ecotone) soil | place: Antarctica
AATAAATTGATCGTCGGCAACGTCAGATGTGTATAAAAAAAAGGTTATGAAAGGCATTGAAAAACATAAATGCTTGTTATAAAAAAATATAAAATATTTTTGTTTTTTTTGATTATAGAAAGTTATGAATAATGCGATATAAACTTGAATAAGATCATTTAACTATTTCGTGTGACATCTTTGAGAATTACCTCATTACTCATACTCTAACTTTTTTAAAAAGAAATAAAATGCATCAACGAGGATCGCTAAATGTCGACGACAATCAATCTTGATGATAATTGACTCAAGAAAAATAAAATAATTGCTCTTGGTTTTTCTATGACGCACCTCTAAAGATTTTTAATTAAAGATTGAAGATCGTTTTTAATAATTTAAAAAAAGTTGAACGAAGGAAGTAAATTTACATAGTCCCCTTTTTGGAGTTCTTAAAAATTACGTCAAAAAGTCTATAGTTTTTTATGTCAAAAATATCTCTCTTTTTTTCTCCCATTTTTTATATAAAAAAATCTTCGCGCGTATGCGCATTCTTAATAAAAAACTTTCAAGAACTTTCTAAGAGTCTTTCTAGGGGCTCTGATACGATCTTGCAGATCGTCGTTTTCAGAGGGTGATTACATTCAAAAGACAGTAGTTCTACATTCAAAAGACAGTAGTTCTACATTCAAAAGACAGTAGTTCTACATTCAAAAGACAGTAGTTAAATTTTAAAAAAATACTGTCTAAAGTTGAGAAATAATATTATTGCATTTCTTCTTCAATATAAGTAGTTTATCTAAGGAATTTATTAATTCGCATTTTCACAGTATAATTTGTTTGAAAATTAAGGAGAGTTTGATGGAAGAAATTAAAAAAGTTTTTAAAGAAGATATAAATTTTTTAGAATATCCAAATTGGATTCTTGATAAAAGAAACAAAGTTAATACATGGGTAATTGAAAAAGCTCATGGCAAGTATGAAATATCTAGTTTAAAAGGTCTACCTACTCATTTTGATAAATTAGTCTTATATTTTTTACTTTCTAAGCTAGCTGAATTTCAATTTGATACATTGGAGATAAATACTACGCGTTATGAAATTGCTCGTAATATATTCCCGCAAAAGAAGATTACTGGAAAGGATAAATTTGATCGAATTATGACTTCTTTGAGAAAATGGAAATCAGTAGCAATACATTTTGAAGGAGTTTTTTTTGAAGGTGATTCATATAAAATTCGTGGTTTTTCAATCATTGATGAATATGTTTTAGATAAAGAATCTAAAGAGTTATATATAAGATTTAATAATGCTTATATTAAACAGCAAAAAGAAACTAAATTTTATAAGCTTATTAATTTTGAACAGTATAAAAAACTTCATAAAGCTGCCTCAGCTCGTCTATATGAAATATTAGTAAAAAACTTTAAAGAGCGCAATGAATGGCCAATTAATTTACAAGCACTGGCAGAAAAGTTGACCTTTGAAAAAAGGGAAGGCGCTAAGGCCTATTACCCTTCGGATGTTTTAAAACATTTAAAATCCAGTATTAATGAAATAAATAAAAAAACAGATTTATGTATAGATTTTAAGTACAACAAAGATGCAAATATTTGTATATTTAAACAATTAAAAAAAAGAAAAGAAACTAGCATAGCTAAAAGCGACGCCTGGGTTCCTGCAGCAAAAGATGAAGCTAACGATTCAAAAAAGAAAAAAAGCATGGAAAAGCAATTAGAAGAATGCTTAAATAAATTTAGTTTATTGCCTCAGGAAGAAAAAGATGAAATAAGGAGAGCTATAAAAATGAATCATTTTTATCAGCTTCAAAAGGACGATAACCAACGTATATTTTCTTATATGACTAACAATAAATTATTAAAAACAGATAAATAATTATTAAATTAAAAACATCAAAAACTTGTTAGGAAATTCTATAATGGATACAAACAATGTAAATCTAGGGAAAGCTTTCGCTAAAACATTTCAATATCTTGCTGAAACAAAGAGTCATTCCAAAGGAGTTACTGGTTTGCCAACAGGATTCAAACTCCTGGATGAAATGACGTCAGGGTTACAAAAAAGTAATTTAATTGTAATTGCAGGACGGCCTTCTACGGGTAAAACATCTTTAGTCTTAAATATAGCAACAACAGTTATAGAAAGTGATAGGGGCGTTGTATTTTTTTCGCTAGAAATGACAATAGAGCAACTCGGCATACGTTTTTTATCAGCAAAATCTACAACCTCTCTTCAAAGAATTAGAAGTGGGACAATGACTTCTGATGATTGGGTAGAATTGACAAACATTGCAACAGAACTGAGAGATTTAAAGTTAATATTTGCAAGCCAAGTTTTCATTATAGAAGATTTAATTAAAGAGATTAAAAAACTTAAAGAAAAGAATGGTTTGCAGTTGGTTGTTATAGATTATTTACAATTATTACAATCTTCAAAGCAATGCGAATCAAGGCATGCTGAAATATCTGAAATAATGAGAGCATTAAAAATACTTGCTCTTGAGCTTGAGATTTGCATTATTGTTACATCTGATATATCAAGAAATGCAGACCTAAGATCAGACCATAGGCCAATATTGATAGATCTTCCTGAATCTAGCTCAATAGAAAGAGAAGCTGATTTAGTTATGTTTTTATACAGAGATGTACTATATAATCCTGATACAGAAAACCCTTACTTAGCAGAACTTATAGTTGCAAAACAAAGAAACGGTCCAACTGGTACTGTATTTATGAATTTTTTGAGAGAAATAATCAAATTCGAGGATGCTGAATGAGTAACAAGATAATAATTTTTTTAATCTTAGCTTTTAATACCATTCAAGTGTTTGCTGGTTTGTCAGTAGGTCCAATAAAAACATATCTGCAGGTAGCAATTGAGAAATGTGATTTTAAGAAGATAGAACATCAATTAAAATATAATAATTATTGTGAGAAGTATCAGGGATTTTTATGGGTTAAAGATGCAAAAATAGAAAAAAAAATTAATATAGATCAAGCTAGAGATATTTGTGTTTTGCTAAAAAAATATCTAGATATTAATTGTTGTTTTGATACTGGAACTGTTCTTAGTAAGGCCATACAAGCGAACGATATCGAACTGGTAAAATTGTTTATAGATATGGGCGCAAATGTTAATCAGGATTATTATAATTATTATCAACGAATTACTCCGTTAATTTTAGCTACAACAATAAAATGTCCCAAAATAGTGCAGTGTTTAATTAAAGCTGGTGCAGAATTAGATGAAAAAGACAATAATGGTGATACAGCATTAATTATTGCTGCTAGTAAAAATCATTCATTGATTGTTTATTTATTGCTTATAAATGGTGCAGATACAACAATTGTTAATAATTCAGGACTTACGTTTTTTCATTATATTCAAGATAATCCAATACTTATAAAACTTTATAAAGAAATAAATGAAGTAAAAAGCAAAATAATTCATGAGACCATTTCTAAAAGAAATGGATTTAATCAAGATATGCCTGCTGAACTTGTGGATATGATTCATGAGTATTAAAACAAGGGATTATAAAATAAAAAAGAATATGCTTCTGTTAATTGCTTTTATACTTAATATTACACAAACATTTGGTGGTTGTGGTTCTTCAAGCATGCTGACACTCAGAGATGCAATTAATTTAGGAAACTTAAAGAAAATAGAGAAGCTTTTAAAAGCAGGAGTCAATTCTGATGAGGCCTTTTTTAATTTGACAGAATCAGTACGCGTTTACAATCTAGATAAAAATTTAATTGAATCAATTGGAAATTTACTTAAGAAATACAATGTCAATATTAATTATAAAACAGAAGGTGGATTTACTGCACTTGGATACGCTCAAAACCTTATATATAAAAACAGTTATATAAAAAATTGCTTCAAAACAAATTTTGAAATAGTAAAATTATTAATAAAATTAGGGGCAGATGTTAATCTTCATAGTTATGGACGCAGCGGCATAGCTATCCCATTGAATCATGAAATACACAATTACCTAGAAGATAAAGAGAATCACTTATTAATAATAAAAGATTTAATTAATGCAGGAGCAGATTTAAATCTGGTTGATAATAATGGAACTACATTGTTAATGCGTGCTGTTCAAACAGGTTGTAATAAAATTGTTTCTTTATTACTTGAAAATGGCGCTAATATTAATCTTGTAAATAAAGATGGTGCTACGGCATTAATATGGGCTGCTTTTATTAAAGCCCCGGAGATAATTTATTTACTGGTTATTAGTGGTGCTGATACTACAATTGTCAACAATCAAGATCAGACGTTTTTTGATATTATTAAAGACAAGCCTGAATGTTTAGAAGCTTATGAACGAGCAATAGAATATAGACGCAAAATATGCAAAGAAATTTATGATACTATCAGCCAAGCAAATGGATTTAACGCTGACATGCCTGCTGAGCTTGTAGATATGATTGCTGATTACTGTATAGATAGCAAAAAAGACTAAGTTTTTTACACTAAAGAAAAAAACATGAATAAAAATCAATATGGTTGAATGAAAGCCCCGTTGGTCGAACCTTTGATCAAGAAAGTAAAAACGTTTTACCAATTGAGATTTTCAACATAAAGAATTAAATATTTAAAGTTTTTATTAAATAACAAAATTTAGATCAAATATTTTTAATGCTTTTTAAGAAATAGGCTTTTGCCTTTTAACTTTGGTGTTAACGGCAAGCCTATTTAAAAACCAAGAAAAGAATTCCAATAAGAGGGACTAAGCAGTTCTTAAACATTGATAGAATCGATACTTAAAGAGAGTCATTATTATTTTCAAATATATTAACAATAGTAATTACACGGTTCGCCACTGGTCTACACTGTAAGAGCATATTTTTTTCAAGAACCTAAAGTATCACTTTAAATATTTAAACAAACGATTTTTCACTGCCCACAGTTGGAAAAAATCTTGCCCACAGTCAAACTTAAAAAACTACTGCCTTCTTGCTTTAATGAACCTTTCTATTTGTGTCAATCCAAGCGGGGTTCCTATTCTTGTGCGGTGTCCTAAATGGTGAACCATTTTGAGAATATCTCTCCATGGCATGCCGTTGTCATGAAACTGATAAACATCACTAAGTAATTGTTGTTCTTCTGTGTTTACGCCATAAGGAGCATTGTTAGAAGTTTTCTTTTTGGGCGGTGCAAGAATTTTTTTCACATCGCTCAACGTGTATGGCTTGCGATTACAAAGATCATCATTCATAATTTCAACTATTTTTGGCATTGCGTTCCCTTTCTTTTTAAGCTGCTTTATGCGCTTAATTCGTTCTTGTTCTTCAATATCTTCTTCAAAGTGTACATTATCTTCAGAGCGTTTATAACCTCTTTTGATATTGCCTGTAATTTCATTACGATCTTTTTTTTCTTTTAAGGCCTTAGTTGTCGCCTTTCTAATTTTCACAAGTTCTTTTTTTGCTTCTAGATCTAATTCATCACGTTGTTCTTTGGTTAATACCTTAGTTTCCATCACAACAACAAGCTTTGCTTTACACTCTAATATCATTTTTTCAATTGATTTAACAATGGTCATATCACGTGCAATGCGCTTTCTGTCTCTGACAATAAAAACATCACCTTTTTGTAGTGCAGTTATCGCATCCATTAAGCCTGGTCTTTTAAATGGGTTAGAAGTGCCTGTTATGACATCTTTAAAAATCTTCTTTTTTGTGATGCCAAGAAGTTTAGCTTTAAGTAGGCAAGCTTTTTCTTGAAGATCAAAATTTTGTGTTTTAGTAGAAATACGAAGGTAAATAACTGCTTTCATGAACAACTGTATAAAAAATATTGTTAAAAAATTAAGACTAATTTAGTATAGTTAATATATGAGTAAACAAAAGCAGAATAAGGTTTTTTAATATGAAAAAGAATTTAGATACTCAAGAAATACACATCAAGCCTCAATTTATTTTTGATAATGTAGGAAACAAAAAAGCTGTTATCTTGGACATATTAACCTTTGAAAGCTTACTTGAAGCTTTAGAAGATACCGCCTTGGGAAAATTAACTAAAGAAGTTTTAGAAGATGAAAATGAATTTGTAGATCTAGATGAATTAAAAGATGAACTTAATTTTAAAGATTAATTATGAATTCTTATAAAGACTACAAAATATTTATATCCAAAAGAGCTTTAAAAGAAATAAAAAGCTTGCCTATAAATATTAGGCAAAACCATTTAAAGAAAATTTTTCAATTAAGAACAGATGAAATAGAAGCATTAGATATAAGAAAACTTCAAAGCGTTGAAGACGCTTATCGCATAGTGGCAGGTGACTACAGAATAGTTTTTAAAGTATTTAAAGACAAAATTGTCATAAAAATTATTACAGACTTACATAGAAAAGATGTTTATAAACTAATAGCCAATTTAACTACAGGTTTAGACTTAACTAAAGACTTAGATTTAGATGTTGAAAAATCAAAATTACTTAAGAATTAAGGAGAAAACATGGAAAAGAATTTAAGAATGCAATATGATGCATTATCACAATCAATATCTAAATTAAATTTTGTAACATCACAATTCATGATGAAGATGAATGAAGTTTCAGATGAGATAGCTGCGCAGTTTAAGAAGAATAAAAAACAGATTAAAATTACTAAAGAATTTACGCCCAATATAGATCAATATACAAGTCGTGATCTTATTGCTTACCAAGACTCTTTAATGCATCGTTTTAAATCAACCTACGAACTTACATTACAATTTCTCAAATCTTACACTCAAGAAACATTTTCAACTAAAACAGACTCTATAGAAGAAATACTGCAAAGCTGTAAGTCAAAAAAGCTTATTAATGCATCTGAATACTCAGAACTTTTAACTCTATTTACTCAATTTGAAGAGATTTTTAAAGAAAATGAAAATGAAATCTCTGAAGACATTATTCATTATTGTTTATTAATGCAGGATGTTGTTGAGAGGTTTGAAAAGAACTAAAAGCATTTTAATACTCATTAATTATATCAATTAAAGCATCGGGCATATCTTGATCAAACCCTTCTTTTTTTGAAATAGTCTCAAAAATAAGCTTACGTGCTTCTTGTAGATATCTTTTGTAAACTGCTAAAACTTCGGGGTTGTCTTTTGCATAATAGAAGAAGTTTTTACCACCGTCACCAGCTATTGTCGGATCAGCTCCATACAATAATAGTAAATAAACTACTTCATTTAGATTTCCTTTTGTAGCAAAGCTTAGGGGGGTTGCACTATTTGGAAAACTTGTATTGGGATCTGCGCCTGCTTTAAGTAGGTTCTTAATTATATTTAATTTTATTTGTTTATCTTCTTCCTTGTAAATAGATGAAAACATTGCTGCATATAAAGCGGTTTCATTAAATCTATCCTTCTTGTTAACATCAGCACCTAAAGAAATAAGAAAATTGACAGCATCCAACATGAGATATTCAGCAGGAAATATTATAGGCAATTTACCAGCATCACTTAAATCATTTACACTAATGCCATTTTGTATAAATAAATCAGCTATTGTTTTGGATTTTTCATATCCAAGTTTTTCAATATAATGAATCAGGGTTGTAAAGGCCCTCTTTTTACAACATTCACAAGTTGATACGGCTTGTTGTATTTCACTTAGGGTGAAGTTTACTTGGTTAAATATAAGGCTTAAACGACAACAGAATGGATTTGTATGATTGTTTGAAAAAGGTACTATATTATCAAATTTTTCACCACCATTAGAACCCTTGGAAAACATTCCTCCGCAAAGTACAGGGTGGCTAATGAAAACACTTATAACAAGTATTATTTTATTTATATTTATCATATTGTCCTCCATTTACTCATAATACTTTAAATAACACTAAAATCACAATAGTTTTACAAAAAAGCGTTAACTGTAAGGTTTAAAAATAGGGCTTATTTGCTTACACTACATGTAAACATTTCTTTAAACAATTACTGTAAACGAAACATGTAAACTCTACGCTTAAACACTACAAGTAAACACATCAGACAAACATTACAAGTAGTGCTTATTGGTTGTGTATAAAAGTAATTAAATCTTGAAATGTTTACATGATTAATGTTATGTAAATCTTATTAAGTGATTTTACATGTAACAAAGGGGGAAGAATGAAGAGTATTGGCTTTTTTAATAAAAAGGGCGGGGTTGGTAAAACAACTTGCGTCTTGAATATTGGTGCAGGCTTGGCAAGGCTAGATCGCACTGTGTTAATTGTGGATATGGATCCTCAAGCAAACTTAACTTGTTCGTTAGTTGATCAGCCGAAAAGCTTAAAGAAAACGTTGTATCAGTTGATACAAAGTTTGCAGGCAAATGAAGTTGTAGATGTTCAAGATTTTATAGTGCCAATTAAAGGCACAAGGCTTTCGCTTTTACCATCATCTCTAGCGCTCTCTGCGTTTGAAAATTTAAGCGAGGGTGTAGATAATAGTAAGTTTATTTTTAAGCAGATATTAGCGTCATGTAATCAGTTTGATTATGTCTTGGTTGATTGTCCGCCCAATTTAGGCAACTTAACACTTAACGTTCTTGCAGCGGTAGATGAAATTTATTTACCAGTGCAAACAGAGTTTTATGCGCTACAAGGTTTAAGTCAAATTTCTGACATATTGCATGCCGTTAACCAATCTCTTAATCCAAATTTAAAGCTCGGTGGAATTATTGGTACTCGTTACAATCGTCGCAAGTTGCACAAAGAGATTATGGGATATTTAAGAAAAGAATTTCAGGACAAAGTTTTTAAAACAACAATCAGAGAAAATATAGCAGTAGCGGAAGCACCTAGTTTTACCAAAGATGTTTTTAGTTATAATCCTGAATCAACAGGAGCTGAAGATTATCATATGTTGTGTAAAGAAATTATTAAATTAGAAAAGGGAGTTTAATATGTCAGCAGAAAGATTAGGTCGTACACCTGAAGGTTTAGAATGGCTAACAAAGAACAATCAACCCACAAATAAAACTACTCCAGATATTGCAGTTACAAAAGACACAATAAAACAAGAACAAAAGCAAGTAATACAATCGAGTGCAATTGCGCAAGCAACACAAGATTTATCATCGCAATATGATGACTTATTAAAACAAGCTCGCATTGTTGAATTAAATTTACTTGAAGAGCGCTTAAAAAATCCTGAAAAAGATGCTGTAAAGTTACGCAAGAAAAACACAAAGTCTACACAGGTGGGTTTGAGTGAAGGTTGGACACGTGCAACTTTTATTATACGTGAAGAGCATGTTAATGAACTTAAAAGATTAGCATCACAACATCAGACTTCTATAAAAGATTTAATAGAGCTTGCAATGATGCAATTCTTGAGTCGTAAATAAGTAAGCTAAGCATGTAGAAAAAACATGTTGAGTTTACATGTAATGTTTACAAAAAGAGTTTACATTTAAAGTTTAAGAATTATTTAGGCTGCTTTTTAACATTTTTGCGATGTTAAGAGCAGCCTAATTTTAAAACCAAGGATTTCCATTAAGGGGAGAGTTAAGAAGCCCAAGAAGTCTTCAATCTAACTTCATCACTAATAGTTTAGAAACAACTATTCGAATAAATTTTAAACTATTAATCTTATTGCCCTTGTATTATTTGCAATGCCCCTGGAGTTCCTGTAATTGTATAAGTCGCTCCATAAGTCAAATTCATTGGACTTGACTCTACTGGCTGCCCTAACCCATTATTAATAACAGTAAATGAATTTACTTTGCTATAATCATAAAAAACCGAGTTATTCCAGTCCGCGTCCGCACATTTCCCACGAGGAAGTATAACACTCATTTTTCCTGGCGGTATATTAAGGACTGAGCTTGAGCACATTCCATTTGATAATGCGAATAATTGTATGTCATTACCAACCGACACACCAGGACTATAAAGATTTAACCTTATATCTGTATTGGAATTATTATCAATAGCAATACTAGTGCATGTTATTTCTGTGCAACCCAGCAATAAACTTAGTAAAAAAAATCCTGACCACCTATTCATGTTTTTATTCATAAAATCTCCCTTTTTTAAGTTAGTATTTCAAAATGAACCTTATCTTATTTTTAGCTTATCAGAGTTAACTAGATAAAATCAATAATATTTTCAATTTGAAATCGATAGCTTCATTTGATAGTTCTTTTGAATAACACTTAACGACCGATTAATAACCTACTATTTCTATTGCATTTATTTAGTTATTTATTTATACAATGTGTATAATTATATGTATAAAAAATACATTAAGACTTATCATGCCTTTTTTAAGCATAAAAATTGACCAACTTTTTTAAGTACAGGATTTTAAATTGAGTGAAAATAATAGATCAAACATGCCCCGAAGTTCTGCTGTTGTCGAATATTGGAATAATAACTATGAGCTAATTGGAGATTCTCGCCTTGGTTATACAGAGCTAACAATAAATGATTGCTTTGCTTGTGGTGATTCTCTTCAAATTCAAAGAGCGCATATCAATCCATTATTTAAAGAAAAAAATAATAATGTAAGTAATTTGCATTTGCTTTGTGCGCGCTGTCATATTGAAAGTAGCTTGTATTCTGAACTGGGATACTGGAATTGGCTCAAGTGGAAAAGACTGAATGAATTTGATTTATCTATATGTCATATTCTCAAACGACAAAAGATGACAGGTTTTGATTTACAACAAAATATACATGAAACCATGTCCCCAAATAGTAATGACCTAGAAGAAATACTTACAAAGACAGTGGAACAATTAAAACCTTTATATTTACATGGAGAATTATTTCAAGATTTATTGGTAAAACTTATTGATCAATCTCAATCAAAGGAAGAAAGTCATGAGTAAAATAATTGCTTATATTCGTATTTCAACTGACAAACAAGAAATTAACAATCAGAGATTAGAAATTTATGAATATGCTCATAAAAATAATATAAAGACTGAAGATATGGAATTTGTTGAATTAACTATATCATCAACCAAATCAGAAAAAGAACGCAAAATAGATTACCTCCTAGAAAAATTACAAACAGACGACACATTATTAATCACCGAATTAAGTCGGTTGGGCAGAAGTACATCTGGTATAATTAATATGGTTAATCAGTTTTTACACAAAGGGGTTAGGATTATTGCTATTAAGAACAATCTAGACTTGCGAAATAAACAGGATATGACCACAAAAATAATCGTTACGATGTTTTCCCTATTCTCAGAATTAGAACGCGACCTTATTAGCTTAAGAACTAGAGAGTCATTGGCAGTAAAAAAATCAATGGGAATAAAATTAGGCAAGCCCAAAGGGATAATTCAAAAAAGTAAGTTTGATTGTGATATAGATAAAATAAAAGAATTCTTAAAGCTTGGACTATCAGCAAGAAAAATTGCTAAGTTCTTTGGGTATCCAAATCCAATTGGTTTAAATAATTATATTAAAAGAAAAAAATTAAGAACGGCTGCTGTATAAAATAAAGGTGATTTGAAATGAAACTTTCACAATTAAAAGCACTTATAAAACATGGTGAATCTGAAGTTTTAGAATTTAAAAATTCTACAGCAAGTTTATCTTCTGGTATGCAAACCATCTGCGCATTTTTAAACAGTGAGCATGGTGGTATAGTTATTTTTGGCGTTAAAGATAATAGCGATCTTGTGGGTCAAGACGTGACAGATAAGACACAAAAAGACATTGCTTTAGAAATAAACAAAATAGAACCACATGCAAGAATAATCGTCACTTATGTACTTATTGAAAAAGGAAAACAGCTAATTATTTTAAGTGCAAAATCTGATGACAAGGCACCTTACACTTATGATGGCCGCGGCTTTGTTCGCAATCAATCCACAACCAGACGAATGACCAAAGAAGAGTATGTTTATTTGTACAATGAAAATAATCCCACAGTGTGGGAAAATTTAACCAGCAATGATTGCACTATAAAAGATCTTGATAAGAATAGAATTAAAAAAGTCATAAATACCGCTATCGCAGAAAAAAGATTAGTTGAACTTGCAAGAGATGAAAGTATTCCAAATATTTTAAAAAAATTAGATTTAATGGTAAATGACAAGCTTACAAATGCTGCAGTAATTTTATTTTGTAAAGATGAAGATAAGCAATTCATGAGATCAAAAATTCAATTAGCGAGATTTAAAGGAACTGATAAACGTGAATTTTTAAACACAAAAGAATACACCTCTAATGCTTTTGATTTATATGAAAAAGCTATGGATTACTTACATTTTGTATTACCTGTTGCTGCACGAATTGAACCTGGTAAAGCAGAGCGTATTGAAACACCTGCAATTCCTTATAATGCCTTACGAGAAGCTATTATTAATGCCTTAATACATCGTGATTATAGCCATCCTGGTGGATCCATATCAATAGCTATCTATGACGATCGAGTTGAAATTGCAAATACTGGTTTTTTACCTAATGGTGTTGAGTTAAATGAACTAACAAAGAAACACCACTCTGTATTGCGCAATCCTCTTATCGCACATGTTTTCTATTTATGCAAAATGATTGAAAGATGGGGAAGAGGTACTCTTGATATGATTGAAGATTGTAAAAAAGTTGGTAATCCTATTCCACAATTTGAAGAAATTGGTGGTGGCTTTTTAGTAACATTTCCACTTAAAGAACCAATGCCTACAATTATTTATAAAGAAGAAAAGAAAGAATTGATTTTAACAGAACGACAAAAAGAAATACTATCTTTATTACAAAAGCGCGTACTTACAAGAAATGAGATAATGAAACAAATGAAAGAATCGTTATCTGATAGAACACTACAATTAGAACTTACAAAACTAAAGAAGTTGGGGTTAGCAAAATCAGAAAGAAAAACAAAGCTTACCGTATGGCTTTTAACTTAATTTAAGTAGCGCGCAATGACGCGCAATGACGCGCAATGACGCGCAATTTAAGTGCCAATATATCGATCAGTATGTAAATTCTGAAAAGCGCAACATTGCTTTCACAGTAATGCGTGAAATTTATATACTCTTGAATAGAAACCTAAAGTAAAAAATTAAGTTTTTTAAAAGAAATAAAACACATCAACGAGGATCGCTAAATGTCGACGACAATCAATCTTGATGATAATTGACTCAATAAAATTAAAAAGGTAGTTCTTGTTTCTTTTTAGAACGACCTTATAAATTCTAAAAACCAAATGCAGTGCATAATAGAAAGGCAACTGCATAAAAAGCTGCTACAGGAGCAAGAACACAACCAATCCCAAAACTAAGCCTATGCAATCGAGCAGCCTTAACAGCTTTAGGGTTCTCTTTAAAAAAATGGTTCATTTCTGAACTATACATTAAATCTATAAAAGTCTCATTATTTAGTAACTTCTCCATAGCTGATTTATTTTTTAATAAAGACAAAGTCATCTTGTTTATAAAATTTGGATTTTCAAATAATTCTTTGAATTTTTCACTTTCTAATAATCTCTCAAATCCATCGCTACCTAAAAATTCTTTAAATCCATCGCTTTCTAAAGTTATAATAACTTTTTCTAAAACTACTTTCTGTTGTTCTTTTAAACTTTGATCAGTTGATTCAACACCGACTTGATGTGCTTCAAGTTTATCTTGTTTAGGTGAAAAACTTCTGATAGGGCAATAATTTAACCTGGGTGCTAACTGTGATAATTGCACAGCTTTTAAGCCATTATTTTGGGAAAGGTGAGAAAGATACTGGCATCGCCTTGATGTAAACCTAGCATTACTTTTTAACAATACAGGCAAGATACGTTTAAATGACTGCATTGCATTTAAATTAGCTGTAACAAAAATTGTAAAAAGTAATATCAAAAATCTTTTCATATATTTCCTGAATTAAATAGTAAAAACACTGTATAGAATTATACATTACTTTTTTTTAAAATAATAGCGTTAGAAGAATTGCTGAAGTTTTAAATAAGAATTTGTTTTTAAATAGAGATAATGCATTATGGCACCACATATCTATACATAGGGTTATGAAAGGCATTGAAAAACATAAATGCTTGTTATAAAAAAATATAAAATATTTTTGTTTTTTTTGATTATAGAAAGTTATGAATAATGCGATATAAACTTGAATAAGATCATTTAACTATTT
>MWWF01000118.1_pt1 | contig 14058 bp, 14 predicted proteins | sample 1047351 | NCBI WGS metagenome assembly MWWF01 (sample SAMN06349970, study PRJNA376086) | soil metagenome | isolation source: MGM-3 sample Antarctic (ecotone) soil | place: Antarctica
GCTTTGGTCCTAATAATTTTTACAACCACTACCGCAAGTATACCGTAGCACCTTTTATGACATGGGTAAGCAACAATCCTGAACGCTCGTCTGTACACAACTACTTTTTACTAACCCTGCTTGAGCAAGGTGTACCCGGCCTGGTGTTTTTTTGCGCCCTTTATTTTGCTATGCTACTATACAGCCAACGCTTATACCGGCAACTCCACGATCGTTTTTACAAGACGATTGCACATACGATTGGTATTGTACTCATCATGATCGGAACCCTTATTTTTATTAGTGACCTGGTGGAAACGGATAAGATCGGGAGTATGTTTTGGCTTTGCCTGGGTATGCTGTTGGTGTTGCAACAAAAGTTTGAAGGGTCTTTGATAAAAAATTGAAGCCTGGTTAGCGTACATCTCTTCCCTTCCAACGATAGCTGCCAAACTTACCCAGCCAACCAGCAACTACAGTGTACAATATATGCAGCGGCTGCATAAAGGGAAACCACAAGAGCATCCTCTTTTCTCCAAAAAAATTGGCCACAGGTACCATAAACCTAAGTTCTATACCCGTTTTTGCTGCAACACAAAGCAGCCAATAAAAAAACAGGTGAGGTTTAAAAAATGAAGCAACCAACAATACCAACAAGGCAACATTAAAGACGTAAACAAGTAGCAATACCCTAAAAATCCGCTTGTCGTCGTATACACCTGCCTTGCTGGCCCAGCGTATACGTTGGTTTATAAAGGCGTTCCAGGTGGGCATTGCTGCAGTGGAAACAATGGCGGCCTTATGCGCCAAAAAACTAACCTGTTGCGGGTAGCGGCTGTATATTTTATGCATCAGTAGCATATCATCGCCACTGGCCACGTTGTCTATTCCCTTAAAGCCTTCCACGGCTTGGAAAGCAGCCTTGCTATACGCAAGATTTGCCCCATTGCACATGCTATGAAAATTGTTGTAAACAGCAGCAGCCGTAATACCCTGCAGGCTTAAAAAATCGAGGCACTGAAAAACACTAAGCAGGGTACCTGTATTGATGAACTTAACCGGGGCTGCAATAAAAACGGGCTGCTTTTCCTGTATACAACTATCGAACAGTATCAGCCATTTTGGTAATACGAAGCAGTCTGCATCTGTGGTCACTATCCAGTCGCCGGTTGCATTTGCTATGGCTATATCAATCGCCTTTTTTTTGTACGCGTTAAGGGCACCGCCTGTGGTGTACTGCTCCAGGTGCAAAAGTTTTAGGTTGGCATGTTGTTGCTGCAGCCCGCTTACCATAGCGGCAGTAGCATCAGTAGAATGATCGTTAACTACAATCACTTCAAACAATTCTGCAGGGTAGTCTTGCGCAAGTACGCTTGTAAGGCAGGCCAGTATATTTGCCTCCTCGTTGCGGGCAGGAATAACCACTGAAAACCTGGCCGAGGGTTTTATATTAATGGGTGTAAACGGGGGTATACCAGTAAACCACTTGCGGTACTGTTCAATCAAAAATGCGTAGGTGCTAATTAGGAGAACCAACGGTATAAACAAGAGTAACCACATGCGGAACAAAGAAAACAACTATTGACCATAAAAAGGAGGAACCTCACCCTAACCCTATGCTTGCAAAACCTCACCCCGACCCTCTCCATGCAAAGGAGAGGGAGGAAAGCCCAAAACTCAAAACAGTTTCTTATGTGGCGCTTTCCTTAGGGTTCGTCTACCAGCATTTATTATGGTGTAAACAATTGCTTTATGGTTTGCGCATGCGCTTCGCGCAATAAATAATGGGTTTCATTAATCACCTTAACTGTTGCATACTCTTCTATACCACGCCTGAATTTTCGGCCCGAAGAGGAGAGTATTATCTGATCGTGCAGGCCAAACAGCATACGCACGGGTATCTTGTTTTTGATGATTGTTTTTTTAAGCCGGTCAATGTTTAAGGTAAACTTGCGAAGAGTTGTCCAACGCTGATATAAGGTTTGCCTTTGTTCATGGTCGTGCAGGTAGTAGTGTACAAAGCTGGCCACACTTGCATTAATAACACGGGTTCGCTCCGCAAGTTTAAGCAGGTACAGCACCCACGAGGGATGGTTGATGGTGTAGCCAAGCAACTTATTGCCCGGCCAGGTGTGGGTGCAGAACCAATGCCAAAAATTTATCTTCAATCCATCGGGCGCAATCAACACCACCCTGTCTATATGTTTGTGCAACACCTGTACAAGGTGCAATGCAATACGACCACCCATACTAAAACCCAGTACAGAAAACTTCTCCTTATCGCTATTGTACTTTTTTCTTATCTGCTGCATTACCTGCACCAGGTAGTTGGGATGAAAGGTTAGTTTGTTTTTCCACGCGGTGAGTCCGTGAAAGGGCATATCAATGGCAATTAGAGTGTACGTGTTACCAAGCGCTTTTTGCAAACACCCAAAGGAGTAACTGTCCCGTCCATACCCATGAAAGCAGAACAACAATTGTGGCCCGCTTCCAAACACCCGGTAGTGAAATTTTGCATTGCCCTGTTCCACAAACTCACTCTGTTCCATTACTAATTTGCTTTAATATTATGCTGCCGTTCAGCAATATCAATGCCGCATATTGTGTGCCGTTTACCAAGTCCTTTTCCAAACACTTTGCTGTACATAGGGTCACGGGTGATACCGAATTTGGAAACATCCGTCCTTCTGTAACCCATTAAAGCCAAACTGCAATGGCTATACCAGCTACACTACTGCGGTATATTGAACGATCTAATTATGCATGTGTACGATGTAAACTTGCCCAGCAATGTGATGCCGTACAAGCGAGCGTGGCAACGATGACGCCATAATATCTTCCGCTGACCCCCAAAAAAAATCCTTTAAGTCGGTAACAGACTAGCGTATTATATGCTGGCATGAGTATCTTCTTCTTCTAAATAAATTTAACGGCAACAAAGTTGAAAACTCCAGGAAAGATTTTATATTTGAATAGTTGTTTAACTAACTATATGCTCAACAACCAATTTAAAAGAGGGGAATTATACAGTTTTATTACCGGGATGGCATCTACGGCTGTAGCCAGAAGACTACAGAAGAATTTTAAGCAGGCGGAGATAGAAATTACGATTGAGCAATGGAGCGTTCTCTACCATTTATGGAAAGAAGACGGGCTTAGCCAGCAAGAGTTGTGCAATCGCACCTTTAGGGATAAGCCCAGCATTACCCGTTTAGTTGACAACCTTGAAAAACTAAAGTTGGTAAAACGGGTGGCTTTAAAATCGGATCGCCGGATAAACCTTATTTACCTGACGGACACTGCACAAGCGCTACAAGAAACAACGCTGAACATGGCCAATCAAACGCTTAATGAGGCATTGGAAGGGGTTAGCACCGCCGACATTGAACTGTGTAAAGCTGTATTGGCAAGGGTATATGAAAACCTTAAATAATAAATTACAAACCAGCCAGGGAGGCTAAAAAAACAAACAATATGAGCACTGCAACGCAACAAGGTCAACTATTAAAAGGCGGAGAATGGCTTATTAAAGAAAGCACTCCTTTTGACACCTTTATTCCTGAAGATTATAATGAAGAGCAGCAGATGGTAAAAGACATGTGCGCTTCATTTCTTGACACTGAAGTAATTCCTGTAATTGATAGGATAGACAAAATGGAAGTGGGACTAATGCCTTTGCTGATGACGAAGGCAGGAGAACAGGGTTTGTTAGGCGTATCACTTCCCGAAGAACTTAGTGGGCTGGGTAAAGATTTTATTACCTCCACCCTGGTGAACGAAGGGTTGGGCGGCGGATTTTCTTTTTCAGTGGCAGTGTCGGCCCATACCGGTATTGGCACCTTACCCATTCTATATTTTGGCACCGAACAGCAAAAGCAACAGTATGTACCCAAGCTGGCCACTGGCGAGTGGAAGGGTGCTTACGGCCTAACCGAACCCAATAGCGGCAGCGATGCCCTTGGTGCAAAAACAACTGCCCGCCTGAGTGAAGATGGTAAGTTTTACCTGTTGAATGGGCAGAAATGCTGGATAACAAACGGTGGCTTTGCCGATGTATATACCGTGTTTGCCAAAATAGATGGAGAAAAGTTTACGGCGTTTATTGTAGAAAGAGGATTTGAAGGTTTTACCCAGGGACCAGAGGAACATAAGATGGGGATTAAAGGATCCTCAACTGTGCAGTTGTATTTCCAGGATTGTAAAGTACCTGTAGAAAACCTGCTGGGTGAAGCCGGCAAGGGCCACATCATCGCGTTCAATATCCTGAACATTGGCCGGTTGAAGCTTTGCGCTGCTGCAATGGGTGGTGCCAAAAGAGCCCTCAATACATCTATTGAATATGCCATTACCAGAGAGCAATTTAAACGCTCGATAAGTACATTTGGCGCTATACAATATAAGTTGGCTGAAATGGCCATTAGGGTTTGGGTATGCGAATCGGCTACTTACCGTACGGCCAAATGGATTGATGATAAAGAGGTGGAATTGGTAGACGGTGGCAAACCTTTTAATGAAGCATTGCTGGGCGCGGCGGAGGAATATGCTATTGAATGTGCGATGTTGAAAGTTTATGGCAGTGAGGTATTGGATTATGTAGTTGACGAAGGGGTACAGATACACGGCGGCAATGGGTATAGTGATGAATATATCATTTCCAGAGCTTACCGCGACAGCCGGATCAATCGCATATACGAAGGCACAAATGAGATCAATCGTTTGCTTACCGTTGATATGATGTTGAAGCGGGCTATGAAGGGCCGTCTTGACCTGATGGGACCAGCAATGAATGTGCAAAAAGAATTGATGAGCATCCCTGATTTTGGTAGCGGTGATGAGGGTGCTTTTGCAAAAGAATTGAAGGCGATTGCCAATTTTAAAAAAGCGATACTGATGGCTGCTGGCGGAGCGGTTCAAAAGCTGATGGCTAAGCTGGAAAGTGAGCAGGAGATATTGATGAATATTGCAGATATGGCGATTGAAACCTTTAACGCCGAAAGCGCTTTACTAAGGGTGATGAAAATGGCCGATACAAAGGGCGAATCTGCTGTACAGTTTGAGTTGGATATAACCCGCACATACATTGCAGATGCAGCAGACAGGATAAATAAAGCAGGCAAAGATGCTATTAACAGTTTTGCCGAAGGCGATGAACAACGCATGATGTTGCTTGGCATTAAGCGCTTCACAAAATCAGAATCTTTTAATGTGAAAGAAGCACGCCGAAGAATTGCTGCCCGGCTACTGGCAGACGGCAAGTATCCATTGTAGCTTAATGATTGTTTTTTGTTTTGTTTTTGAAATAGAAGATAGAGGGGCTGCCATTAGGTGGCCTCTTTTTTTTGCCATATAAATAATGGCTGGGCCTAATAAACCAAAACCTGGCAGTGTTTCTTTTCAGGTGAAAGGATACATAGTTGTTATCCTGGCTTGTAGCTGAAGTGACATTTATACGCGAAATGCAATGCTTTCCCCGTTCCAAACAGAAATGTATGCTATTCATTATGTGGAAGCCAGCAATACCTCCTTGTGGACCGATGGTTGCGACGCTCCGTTCGTCGGCATAGCTTCAAGCAACTTCTAAAAACAATACCGCACCCATCCGGGACACTATGAACTATGGTCAGCCACAATCACCCATTTTCCTTTTACTTTCCTAAACAAAAGAGTAAAATACCCTTCTGCATTTCCAATTGTTCTCTCCAAATGAAATTTGCCCACAACAAAATAATAAAGCACTGAGAGCCTTTTCATTTGTAAAATGTCGAACGTCAAAGTTCCCATAGCCTCTTTGGTCGGATAACCTTTTTTGTAGTTATCCAGCGTGGTCTGGTACCCATATTTTGGTCCTGATTTACCAATAAACAATACGCTGTCATCGTTCCAGTAACCGGTCATAAAACTTTCCAAATCGTTGTTGTTCCAGCTTTTTATCTGTTCATTCAATACCTGCCGTATACTTTTTTTATCGGCAGATTGTGCAGTGGCATTGTACGATAAACCTGTTACCACTAAAAGACAAACAAATAAGGAGCGCTTCATACAAAAGATTTTTTTACAAATTACAAAGTCTGTATTAAGGAGTAGCTTCTTTCCCTAATTATACCAGAGTTGCATTGGTTTACTATTCAACTGTCTTATAGCCAAATATAGAAGGACAGCGGTAGACGTGTTTGGTTACAGGTAAACAACCCATGCATGGTTACGCTCAATAGTATTGTATTGTCGAACAGAGTGTCGCCACTGCATTTCCACAGCATTAACTGGCCCGTTACCAAAAAATCTTTTCGGCTACCAGTAAGTTGTCCCTCTAACCCGATCCTTTTGTTTGTACTATTGTCCCTCCTGAATAATAATTATGGAATACCTGGATCATCTTAGAAAAGACAAGAAGCTTGCGGCTATAATAAAAGAACCGCTGCCCGCATTAGTGCTTCGTAAAAACATACCTCTTCGGCTTATGGCCAGCATTATGAGCCAGCAACTTAGTACCGCTGTGGCTAAGGTGATTTACAAAAGATTTTTAGAGGTATACAAGGGCAAAGAACCCAGGCCGCAGCAAGTATTGGATACCCCACATGAACAATTGCGTGGCATCGGGCTATCCAACGCTAAAGTGGGTTATGTGCATAATGTAGCCCGGTTTTGTATCGAAAAAAAGATCAATGACAGCAAGCTGCTTTCTATGAGCAACGAGGAGATCATAGACCTGTTGACAGAAATAAAAGGCGTAGGAAAATGGACTGTTGAAATGTTGCTGATGTTTACGCTTGGCAGAGAAGATGTTTTTGCCGTTGATGATCTTGGTATTCAGCAGGCAATGATAAAGGCCTACAACCTTGATGCAAGTGACCAGAAAAAACTGCGGGAAAACATGCAAAAACTATCGCTAAAATGGAAGCCTTACCGCACGTATGCCTGCCTGCACCTATGGCAATGGAAAGACACCAAGACCGTTAGTAAGTAGCCAAATAATAACTAGGCGAGTTTTAAAATTTAGATTACGCTATTTTTTTCTTCTACGAGGTATTGTCTCGGCCCGGTAATTTGTCGAGATAAGAAACATTTGTATCCTTGCTGCATGAGTTCAACATATAGATGATAAATTTGTTAGCCAAGGTATTGAACCATATCTTCTGAAACTTTAAAATTATTAATTATGGCATTTTCACTTCCACCATTACCCTTTGCACCCGAAGCACTGGAGCCACATATTGATGCTGATACCATGCAGGTACACCATGGAAAACACCATCAGGCCTACGTAGACAATTTGAATAAAGCCGTACAGGGCACCCCACATGACCAAATGGATCTGGAAGACCTTGTAAAAATTGCAGGATCTATAAGCCCGGCCGTTAGAAACAATGGCGGTGGTCACTGGAACCACACTTATTTTTGGGAAACCCTTGCACCAGGTGGCAGCCAGGCACCCACCGGCAATTTGCTGCAAGCGATTAACGACGCGTTTGGTTCTCTTGATGGATTAAAGGAAAAAATGAACGCCGCAGGCCTTGCACGTTTTGGAAGCGGTTGGGCCTGGCTAATTTCTGCCAATAACAAACTTGAAGTGGTAAGCACCCCCAACCAGGATAACCCGCTGATGGACGTAGCGGAAGTAAAGGGAAATCCTATTTTAGGCATTGATGTTTGGGAACACGCTTATTACCTGAAATACCAGAATAAAAGGGCTGACTACCTGAACGCCATTTGGAATGTAATTAATTGGGATAGGGTGAGTGAACGTTTTTTGTTAAGCGAATAATTTGAAAAGAAATTAAGTTATAAATTGGGACCCTGGTAGTTTGCCAGGGTTTTATTTTTATGCGTATGAAAAAAGTGTTTGGTTGTATCCTCGTTAGTGTGTTGTTTTCGGCCTGTACTACAGAAGTGCAAAAGAAAGTGCTGGTAATGGGACAGGGAGACTTGAATGTAAATGGAAAGGTAATTAGTATGTTGAAAGGCAGTGGCCATGCTGAAAAGGAAGTAGCCATTAATGAAGAAGGAGCAATCGATCTTACAGTAACTACTGCCGCTGGAAAACAGACCTACAGCCTGCCTGCCGATAAGGGTTACTACATCCTTAACCTAAAAACAGATACCCTGGTGGGCAGCCGCCAGCTTATAGGGCGAGACTTGACAAACACCAAAGTAATGACGCAGGAAGAGTTGAAGGTGAAAATAGACAGCCTGGTAAGTATGACACAGGGCAGCAATATTGACAATAGCAACAACTTTATAGTACTGCCCAATAAACCATTAATGGTTTCCGCCGACCTGAATGCACGTATCTATGGTCCTTTTAGAAAAATTCCTTCAAAAATTGATGCTACTTCAGACAATAAAGAACCGGAATTGTATAAATTTTATACCAATACCGAAGTACGGGACCTCATCAAGAACTTACGTGAGCTCACCTTTTAATAAAGAAGTAAAATGCCCTCATGGTACAGGATCGGGACCGTGGCCGCCCCATGGATTACACCGCACAATTCTTTTTATTGCCAGCCACGAGCCTTTTAGTACACCATATTTTCTTAATGCCTGCTCTGCATAGCTGGAGCATGTTGGGGTAAACCGGCATTGAGGACCCAGTATGGGGGAGATAAGTTTTTGATAGATCTTTATCAGCAACAAAAAAGGATAAGCTAATAATTTCATTAAGCTATTCATTAGGCGGCATTTTAGTGGGATGCTCCATTGTATTTAAATGCAGGATGATCTTGTTCATTTTCTGCAGTAGTTCCTCATACGTGGGCATTTGCCTGGCAGTGTAAATAAAAAAGAGTGCTAATTGCAAATTCTTACCAGCCATCTGCTCCATCAACGGTTTTTTTTCCTGGCGGTACACTTCGCGCAACTGACGTTTGATACGGTTTCTATCGACTGCTTTTTTAAAGCTACGGCTGCTAACCGATACTGTTGCCTGCAAGGGTACATTGAAGCTCAAGGGTACAAAATCGTACAGCACTTTTAGGGGAAAAGCATTGTACGATTTGCCCGTAGCAAAAAGATGCTCGATGAGTTTTCGACTTTTAAGCCGCTCTTTTTTGCCAAAGGTTAGTGGAGAAGAAATAGGGTAAATGTTTAAAATATTGATTTGCGTTCTGACTGATCAATTAACCGTTAATAACAATGAATGGCTGAATAGAATGCAAATTGTACGAAGGTGTGACCCCGCATAAAAGACGGGGCAGGCAACAACGATGTTGCCATATATTATTTTGCTGGTAACCAAAAAGCCCTGGGCACAATACATCTAAATAATACAAACATATTCTACACAGCAACTGCCTTCCCTCAAAAAATCAAAAAAGCCCCATCTGGAAGAGACAGGGCTTAATATGCAAAACACTACTTGTAATCGTTGTGTTTATTTAAGTCTTCTTTCGTCGGAAACTGTGAGTTTCACCCGACCTTTCTTACGACGGCTGGCCAAAACTTTACGGCCGTTTGCACTTTCCATGCGCTTACGAAAACCATGAACAGTTTTGCGGCGCTTAGTGTGTGGTTGAAATGTACGTTTCATTTTAATTTTTTTACTAACCCTTAAATATAGTTTTCAGACATCAGCAGTGCATCCCATTAGCCTGCTATGGTGAAAGGACGGCGAAATTAAGAGAAACGGGTGAAAAGCGTCTCATTTTATTCCGCTTTTTTCCGCAGTATTACCGCTTTATAGTTCAACATGTATCGATTTAACAGGTTGCCGGTAAAAAATACTAGCGTGGCTATCAAAATCCTCTGCCTGGTCGGTGGTATAAAAAACACGTTCACCATTTTTGCTACACAAGGTTTCCACCTCCGGGTGGCGGTGAAGGTAATCCATTAAGCTGCCTGCTACTATTTGGCCCTGCGACAATAACTGGCAGCCAGCGGGTACGTAATTACTAATCTTCTCCTTCAGCAAAGGATAATGGGTGCACGCCAATAAAATGGTATCAATGCCAGGGGACAGCTGCATCAATTCCTGTACATACTTCTTTACAAAATAGTCCGCGCCATCGTTATTGTACTCATTGTTCTCTACCAGGGGTACCCATAATGGGCATGCCTGTTGGTACACTTGAATACCTGGAAAAAATCTTTCGAGTTCTATTGGGTAAGATTGAGAGACTACCGTACCGTTTGTAGCTAAAACGCCCACTTTACGGCTGATTGTATATTTTCCCAAAACCTCAGTTGTGGGTCGTATTACCCCCAACACTTTCTTGCCCGGGTAAGTAGCTAGATCATTTTGCTGAATACTGCGCAGGGCTTTGGCTGAGGCGGTATTACAAGCCAAAATAACCAATGGACATCTCTGCCTGAACAGCCATTGCACACATTGCCAGGTGTATTGGTAAACAGTTTTAAACGAACGGGAACCATAAGGTGTTCTTGCATTGTCGCCCAGGTACACATAATCATACCCTGGTAATGCAGCCATAATTTCTTTGAGTATGGTTAACCCACCATATCCACTGTCAAAAACACCAATTGGATAATTTGCCGGCATAGGTAAAAAATAAAAGAACCATGCTGTTTAGCATGGTTCTAAATGAGTTTAACATAAAGCCAATTACTTTTTAGGTACAGGTCGTGTAGTGCCAGGAGCTGGCCTGGCCGCCGCAGGTGCAGGCTCCTGAGCCTGTGCACTACGTAGGCCCTCAGGCAAAGTAATTCTAAGTTCCTTGGCCACTTTCTCAAACAGGTTTTCTACTTTAGAAGAACCTATAAATTCAATTGCATCTGGTTTAAGTACTACAAGGTAATTGTTCTCCTTTATCACTTTTTGGTAAGCGGGTATTATTCTTTCATAAAGCGGACCAGCCAATTCCTGGCGTTTACCTTCTGTTTTCCGCTGCGATATCTGCTGCCAATAGATAATGGTGGTGGCTATTTCATTACGTTGTTGCTTTACATAATTCAACACACTTGCAGGGGCTTTTGCCGTAGAGTCAGATTTATAGGTACTATCTAAGCGATTGTATTCACGCATAGCAAAATCATATTCGCCACGGAGCGAATCTTGCTCGTATATCTGGAGTAAACTATCAACAGCTCTGTAGCCTGGCATAGCCTGTAGCATTATATCAATATCAAAAACGCCCACTTTTACCGCTTGCGCTTGTACACTGTTGCCTGCAAACAGCAAACCGGCAAATGCCATAACCACAAATAATACTTTTTTCATTTTTTTATTTTTTGTTTTTCAATTCTCAACAAGCTGCAAAATGGGGTACAATCTTCACATTAGCGGCTCACGGTTGTTAAATTGTTTTGAGGTTTTAGATTGATTGTTATTTATGTAATTTTCTTAACTTCTTACACCTAATTCACGCAACACTTCCTCGCTCTTATCTAATTTTGGGTCGGCAAATATAACAGTAATTCCCTCACTCTTATCCAGTACAAAGTCGTATCCGCGGTTCACCGCCATCTTCTGAATGGCGTTGTATACCTTATCCTGTACGGGTTTAACTAAACGCTGTCTTTCCTTAAAAAGATCTCCTTCGTAACCAAAACGTTTCTTTTGGAGTTCTCTTATTTCTTTTTCCATATTGAACAATTGGTCTTCTCTTTTCTTCTTCAATTCATCACTCAACATAAACTGCTCCGCATCAAAGTTTCGGTACATCATAGTAAGCTGGGCCTGTTTATCATCAATCTCTTTTTGCCACTGTGTACCTATTTGCGCTAGTTGCTGGTCAGCGTTTTTATACTCTGGCATTTTATCCAATATAAACTTGGTATCAATAATGGCATAGCGCTGTGCCGACACCATTCCCATAGCAAGGATGAAGCTTAACAAAAGCAGTACTATCTTTTTCATGATCATTGTTTTTTTATGTTTATTCCGGTTCAAAACCTAACATGAATGTAAACTTGGCGGCATCTTTCATTTTAGCATTTGGAGAATACCTGTCTAACCCTATACCATAATCAAAACCAAGTAAGCCAAACATAGGAAGGTAGAAGCGCATGCCCAACCCAACTGAACGACGGAGTTTAAACGGGTTATACTCCTTCATAGAATACCAGCCATTTGCAGCTTCAAAAAATCCCAAAGCAAAGATGGTACTGCTAGGGTTTAGGCTTAACGGGTAGCGCATTTCTACTGTATACTTATTAAATATGGTAAAGAAACGCTGCGTGCTTTGCTGATCGGGATTTACTCTTGGATCGCTGGTGTTGTACACCGGGTATCCCCTGTGCGCAATAATGTCGTAACCCAACAATGCAAAGTTGTTACTAAGACCAGCGTCGCCCACCTGGAACCGTTCAAAAGGAGATATTTGCAATTTTTCGTTGTAGCGACCAATATACCCATACTTCACCGCTGTCTTTAGCACAAATTGTTTGTTCCTGTCGGCACCATGCGGTTTACCCATTGGTACATACCATTCTCCATTAAAGCGCCATTTGTGAAACTCAACCAACTCATATGGATTAGGTGCTTTAACCCGGTCAGGATTAAGTAAAGACCAGGGCGGAGTTAATTGTGCGCTTAATAAGAAAGATGATCCACCGCTAGGGAAAATGGGCTGATTTACAGATGAACGCTGCAGCGCAAGTTTTATGTTGAAGTTGTTTGAAAAACCATTATCAAATCCTTCAAAAATCTGGTAGTCCTTTATACGATACCGGGTGTAGTTAAAAGAAGTTAGCAAGTTGAAGAAATCATCTGGCCATTTTAGTTGTTTACCCAAACTAATACCAACGCCGCTGGTTTGAATATAAGAATCATTAGCAGCAAAAATCGGTCTTCCCGTTCTAAAATCAAACTGGCTATTTCTATATTTAGTATCATATAAACTAAATGTCAACGAGTTTCTTTTTTTACCACCTAACCACGGTTCGGTAAAGGAGAAGTTATAGGACCTGAACGCCTTACCATTACTTTGAACCCGCAAGCTCAGTTTTTGTCCATCACCTGTTGGTAACGGATCCCAGGCTGAGCGTTTCCAGATGTTCTTTATTGAAAAGTTATTAAAGGATACACCTACTGTGCCGGTTAAGCCAATACCACCACCCCAGCCAGCACTAAGTTCTAACTGGTCACTGGATTTTTCTTCCACAGTGTAATTTATATCCACAGTACCATCATCCGGATTGGGAACCGGGTTTATACCGATCTTTTCCTGGTTGAAATAGTTGAGGCTGGCAATCTCTCTTTGTGAACGTATTAGGTCAGTACGACTAAACTTTTCTCCGGGTATTGTTCTGAGCTCCCGACGGATAACGTACTCTTTTGTTTTATCGTTCCCGGCTATACGCACATTTTTAATTGTTGCCTGCGGGCCTTCAATTACACGTATTTCAAAATCTATTGTATCGTTATTTACTGCAGTTTCTACCGCTTCTGTGCGAAAGAAGAGGTAACCATCATCCATATACAGCCCACTAATGTCGCCACCTTCCGGAGACAATTGCTTGCCTAATTTTTTATTGAGCGTTTCTAAATTGTAGATATCGCCTTTCTTGATACCGAGTATCATCGATAAGGTGCTATCGCTGTATTTTGTGTTTCCACGCCAAACAATGTCGCCAAAGTAATATTTGCCCCCTTCATTTACCTTAATATCAATGTTGAGATTACCGTCTGCATTGTAAAAAAGAGTATCCTTTTCAATAACCGCATCCCTATGCCCTAAAGCATTATAATATTCAAGTAATTTTTCTTTGTCCTCTCCATATTTCACTTCGTTGAACTTAGCTGAACTTAACTTCAATCTAAGATAGGGGTCAGCCAGTTCTTTTGTTTTGCTGTAAGAGAGATAGCCATATTGGCGAAGGTACTCGTTAACGCTAAGCCGGTTTGGTGGAGCAAAGCCGCCGGTCTTCACAGGCGGATACAACGTTAAACGCGTCATTTCTTTAGTACCCTTCATTTGTTTTTTCAGCCGGTTTTCCGGCACAGTATTGCCCGCAAAATTTAGCTCATTTATCTTAACTTTTCTTCCTTTATCAACCACGAAGTTTACAATAAGTGAATTCTCGATCTTGGTATCCTTAACCTCGTTAATTGTGGTTTGTACACCCCGAAAGCCTTTATCTGAGAAATACTTCTTTATCGCCTCTACAGCCGATCGTCTATTG
>MWWF01000119.1_pt1 | contig 14028 bp, 16 predicted proteins | sample 1047351 | NCBI WGS metagenome assembly MWWF01 (sample SAMN06349970, study PRJNA376086) | soil metagenome | isolation source: MGM-3 sample Antarctic (ecotone) soil | place: Antarctica
GGCAGCGAACAGGCCAATACACGCCCCTGTATCGTTATGAGCGAACCGGAGACCGCCCGGTCATCGGGGGCGCGGCTGCTTTACGTCATCGTGCCGCTGACCCGGTCGTCGTCGCTGAGGGGGGACACAGCACCGCGTATAGAGCAGCGTCCGGGTGGGTTGCCGTCAGACAGCACGGCGCTTTGTCTGCACGTTCGCAGCATCGACCCCAAGCGGGTGCTGAGCTACGTCGGCAGTCTCGAGGCGAGCGAGTACGAACCCGTCAGCCGTGGTTTAGGCGTGCTGATGGGGGTTGAGTCGTGAGGCGCTACAGAGTGAGTAGCGGAGTAGCGGGCGCATAGTAGGGTTTCTATTGACGAATACAGTGGCAGTACAAGTAGATGTTACGCATAAATTGGAGGGGCGGCTGAGGCGCTAATCAAGCAAATACAAACGGAATTACGAAAATGTGGAGGAACCTGTGAGGCTTGGTTTTTCAGTCGCCTCGAGGTAGGTTAGGCAGCAACTAAAGGATTGCTATGAATAAACTTTAGACAGCGCCGGACGCTGACCCACAGCCATAAAGACGAACCCCCGAATGCTGGAAACATTCGAGGGAGTCTGGGCGGTAAACTCTGGACTTTTCGCTAAAGTCAGAGTAATCGCCCAGGGTCGTCCCCGTCAAGTCTTTTTAGACATGAATCTGTTTAGACAGAGTATGGAGACCCAACCATGCGGTTACTTGAAATGCGTGCCTCTGCGCGCCTGTTGTACCCCCTTAGCAAGGGCAGAACATGAATCCAGCACTACAAACCCAGCTCGAGCAGCTGAGCAAGACCCTGGCCCAGCGGAACAACCAACCGGTAGAGCTGTTCAGCTTTGTCGAAGCCGAGCAGCGAACTCCTCAATCACCGCCTGAGCGCCCCGCTGCGCCGGTGGCAGGCTCGAGCGGCCCCGAGTATCGCAGCTTGGTAGTTCCCGGCCCCTCAGCCGCCCTCTCAGCGCGCGCGGTGGTCGTCGAGGCGTTGAGTCACGACGGCATCCGCACCGCCCTCTATTGCACCGAGGCCAGAGACAAGCTCATCGCCGAGGCTCAAGGGCTCGCCGAGGCGCTGCGGGCGGATGTGCCGACCCTCGAGGCTAGGCGCGACCGCCGCGCCGCCGTCGAATCGTTACACACCGACCTGGTGATCCTGGCCTTGGCCGTCAAGCAAGCTAGAGGCCACAAGTCGGCAACTCAGCTCACGGTGCATCAGAGCGCCGAGCTGCTGGCTCAAGTGTTGGGCATAGGCGACGCCAGCTTGTACCGCTACCTACCGCTGCTGCGCGAAGTGGGACTGATCGACTACCGAGGCAGCAAGAGCAGCGCGACGTTTGAAGGCGAGAGCTGTACCAGGGCCGACGGTACCCTGATCGCCATCAGCTTGCGCCCCGGTACCCAGGCCAAGCTCGACATCAACGACTACGGCACCTACCGCGATCTGGACGCCGACCGCAGGGCTGGGAGGACGGCGTATCGGTACCGCACAGAACTGAGAGAGTCACTTAAAGCTTCTACGGGTCAATGGGGTTTGAAACCGCTAGTGATCTGGGCGTTAGCCCCCGGTTACTGTCATTCCCTTCCGTTAGACGTGACTCTCTCACTTCCGAGTTTGGCCTTGGAAACCATCCTCGACGTGCCTGCTGTGGACTTTTCGGAACGGTGTAAAGCCGTTGAGTTGGCTGCCGGGGCGGTGGCTGCCAATCTTGCCGACGCTCAGAGTCACCGGTTTTGGTGTGATGTGCTTTGGAGGCTACTGAGGTTGCACGACCAGGGCCGCGCCGAGGGGAGTTTCGGGGTGGTTTACAACGTGGTGAAGCGGTGTGTGGTCGACGCTCAGGAAGGCTTTGCCAGGAAGCCGGGGGCGCTTGCGCAGAGTCGCTTGAAGCAGTGGCAGGGCTGGGAGGAGCTGCGCCGCGTCGAGCTGCGCCGGGTGGGGCCGGTGCCGGGGGTGCGGGCATAGGAGACAGAGCTTGCAGCAAGCATCATCTCGAGAAGGTTTTACCCTTTCCCCGGAAGGCTTGTCTCGAGGCTTTTGGTAGTTCCTGATGGTGCTGAAATCTAGGCCGCTCGAGCGTGTAGTGCCGGGGCGCACACTCGCAGGTAAGACGGCTCTCGAGTCGAAAGCTGACCGGGCGTGTGACCACTCCGCAGCTCTGCGTGGAGCTGCTCAGCTAGGGGTCGGCGCTGGTCAAGAGAAAACCCAAAAGCCGAAGGTTTTCACAGGCAAAAAGCAACGAGATGCAGCCGGTGAAAAGCGCCCCTAAGTCGTAGGCAAGATAAGAGGCCAAGGTGCGAGACACCTTGCGCCTCGGCTATTTGCTGCCTAAGACGATACAAAAGGCAAAGTGCTGCTGACCTTAACCAGCGTCGGAGAGCAAGGTGTACGGGTCAGCATCCACGTCTGGAGCGATGTAAACCGCACCTTATGGTGCGAGAAAGGAGATTTTCGGGTGCCTGACAGCAAGGACCGCTTCACGGTCTATCCGCCCGAAAAAAGCGCAACCATCAGCTCAAAAGTGGGCGCTTGCCTTGGGCAAGATAAGGGTTCTGTCAGACGGTCTGACAGGGTTCGGGGTACCCGCGCCCAGGACGGTCTGAAGGTCTGTCAGAGGTTCTGACAGAGGGAGGTCTGAGGTCTGTCAGAAGGCTTGAAATAGGCGGCTGGCGAGACCTTTATCTCTGTCAGAAGGCCGGACAGCACCGCGCCTTGGATGATTCGGGTTTGCCGGTGTTGCTGCCCGACCTCGAGCCAGTTCTTACCCCAGCAACACCACATGAGAACGATGAAACCGAGCGACTCGAGGCGCACAAAAAGACGCCACGGTAACGGGCAATGTGGCGGTCGATCAGGTCGTTTTTTGTCCGGGCTATCAGAGTCCCCGCCACCGGTTGCAGGAGCCGAGCTGGAGGGTTTCGAAAGAGGGCGCGTCTTGGGCAAGATAAGAGCCCACGGAGAGCTTCTCCGATGGACTCGCGTTTGCCGCGCCCAAGACATCGTTTCTCTATCCGAGGTTTTGTATTACGAGAGAAGTTTCAGTGTAGGAGAAGGAGATATTTAGTCCGTTCTGGTCATGCCTCAAGTGTATTAACGAAGGCCAAAAGAGGTGTTTGCAGGTGATTCTAAGCAGGAACCGCTACAGCTACTACCTGCCGCTCGAGACAGCGGCAGCGGTCGAGCTGATGACCCCTCTAACACCCTATGAGAACCATGTAATCGAGGAAGGTAAAAGCAGCCTCGAAAGCGAAAAAAGAAGCTTACAATCCCAGGTCAAACCGAGGACGGATAACGTCCTTTCGTAATCCAGAAATAGAGGGAGAGCTTGACGGTTTCAGGAGCTGCCGATACCCGGCTCGAGACGGTCTCCCGAGAGGACGCTGAGATCTCCGAGGCGGAGCTGATTTCAGTGTCGGTAGAGAACGAAATGCGCCGAGAATTTAGGGGCTGAGTAACCGGATTTGTAGCTGCTCAACTCGAGCTGCACTCGAAGAAATCAGCGCCCGTTAGATAACAACTCCGCCAGCTAAAACAAGACCCCGGCGCTCGATGAGCTCGAGCCTAATCGGTCGGTCTCTGAACGTCACGCCCCAGCACCTCCCTGACGGCTTCCAACATGCGCGCTCGCGCCTCGTGGTCTCTGACTCGCACTCGGCGCTTTGTGGGCATCTGCACAGCTCCGGGATAGCGCACGGCGCGCTGTTTGTACTCGAGTTTCTTCAATCTGAACTTGTGCCTCATGGATAACTTATTTTACAACTTTTTCGTATTCGTACTGTCAGGGTGTAGCCGCGAAGCTGAACGCACAGGTCTCGCCGGGCGCTGTCTATTCTGCCTGCCAGGAAGCACCAACAAGCCCCACCTCAACGACCCCCAGCCAAGCTGCTCCCGATCACCCGACCTTGCCCATTCGGGAGACTTCTGGCAACCCTGGAGACCTGGAACTCTGTAACCTTTGTTGACCGACCCTTCACAAACGCCTATCCTTAACAGCATGACGTTACGCGAAGAGATACAAGCACGGATTGCCAAACTAGACGACGCCGTGTTGCCTGCTGTCCTGCTGGACTTGGAGGCTATCGAAGCGAGGCAGAACCGCGAGTTCTCGCAGGAGTTCACCGACCTGATGAACCGCGAGCCGCGCCCTGATGACCTGAGCGGTGACGAAGCTATGAAGCTAGCAACCGAGGCGGTGAAAGCCCACCGGCAAGAACACCACCGCTAGTGCGGATCGTGCTCGATACCAACGTCTTCATTTCGGCACTGATCACTCCGCAAGGACTGGCCTTTCAAACAGTCAAGCTCTGGCAACAAAACCGCTATGACCTAGTGACTTCAACATGGCAGATCAACGAGCTTAAGGGTGTAACTCAGCGCGAGCATATCCAGCGTTACCTTCGCTCCGGCTTTGCCGGAACCCTTATCAACGCCTTGCGCGACAAAGCTGTGGTGATCGAAGCGTTGCCACGGATAGAGGATTCACCCGACCCCGACGACAACAACATCCTGGCGACCGCTGTCGCCGGGGGAGCACATTATTTGGTATCAGGCGACAAGACCGACCTGCAAGCCTTGGAGAAAGTGCAAAGCGTCCGCATCCTTACTGTGCGCGGATTCTTGGAGATCATGGGCCGAAAGGACATACTCTTCAGTTCACGACTCTACTAATAAGAATCTTAAAAAGATCTTCCTCTTCTAGATCGATCAGTTCGTGAGAGGCAAATAGGCCGCTCCAAACAGCAACCTCATTACCAAGAATTCTCCTTCGTTCACCTGTCCAGTTTTGAGAAATATACCAGCTTAAAAGAGAGATCAAATCATGACCGTGTACATAATTTCTAGGGTCATTAGAGTTGTTCCCCAATAGCAAGTCAGAGCTGCTAAGCTTGGAAGATGAAAGAGAAAGTGCGAGATGAACGACAGCTAAGAGCCTTGACAGGCCTATCCGAGGAGAAGTTTAAGTTATTGGTCAAGCACTTTGAGCAAGTTTATTTTGAGGAGCAGAAGAAAGCTTACGAGCAAGGGGTGGGGCAAGGGACAAGACAACGCCGAGCAGGAGGTGGGCAGAAAGGGAAACTAGCGAGCCCTGCCGAGAAGCTGTTGTTTGTACTTTACTACTTCAAAAACTATCCCACCTTTGACGTGTTAGCAACACACTTCGACATGGCACGTTCAAAAGCCTGCGAGAATGTCCATAAGCTGACGCCCATCTTGTACAAGACGCTAGCGAGTTTGGCTGTCTTACCACATCGAGAGTTCACCAGTGTCGCAGAATTCAAGGTTGCTCTAGCGGGCGTGGACAAACTTCTTATCGACGTGACTGAGCGTTTGCACCGCCGTCCAGGTGAAGATGGGCAGCAGCGCGCGCTGTACAGTGGTAAAAAAAGTGTCACACGTTGAAAAATACGGTCATGTCCTCAGCAGACAAGCTAATCGTGTTCCTAGGGCAAACCTTTTCAGGTCGCGTTCATGACTACACAATGCTTAAGACAGAGTTTCCAGTCAAAGACCTTTAGTTTAAAGACGTCGCAGCTTTGTTCGACCTAGGCTATCAGGGGATACAAACAGACTATCAAGGTGAAGGCATCCGCCTCCCTCACAAAAAACCGCGTAAAAGCAAAAAGAAGCCTAACCCGCATCTTAGCTCTGAACAGAAACAGGAAAACCGCGCCCTAGCCAAGTCAAGAGTCTTCGTTGAGCACGCTATTGGTGGTATCAAGCGTTTCCGTGTTCTCGTTACCCCTTACCGCAACCGCAAAGCGGACTTTGAAGATGACATCGTGGTCATCTCTGCGGGTCTTTGGAACCTTTGGCTACTTTGAGATTATTGGGGAACAACTCTATTCCTAGCGGAGGAGTGTCAAGTATGACGATTCTTCATCTGCTGCCGCGTCTTCACGATGATGGGCAGCACGCTGAGCCACAAGACGAGGGCGCAGCCGAAGCCGACGACCACAGTGCGCAGCGCGACATCCTCGCCGACGCCAGCTATCGCGGTTCGTGCGTGCAAGGCCAGCGCCGCTAGCCCGACCAGGCAGAAGGCCCCGCCCGTCCAGGCGAAAAGCGAGCTGCGGAAGGCGGGGACCAGACCAAAAAAATGGAGGCCGACGATGATGGCGACCGCAGGCATGACCGCATCGTCATAGCCGTTCGCCGTCAGCAGCCTGCCCGCGACGGGGATAGCGACAACTTCGCCGATGACGGCGAGCCGGTATGCCTTGGTGCGGAACGGGTTTATTGAAGGATCACCCGGGACGGAAGCCAACCTGCTAGCGCTGGTGCGGAACGCCTGGGCGGTCAAAAGCAGGACGGTTGTTACCGCAAGAACGGACGTGACGCCAAACCATCTCCAACCGCCTACCAGGGCGGCACTTCCGCTCAAGCCCCAGATCGCGCCGAAAATGGCGCAGATGGTGATTGACAAGGCGACACCCCGAAAATGATTTGGGGTGAGGTCGGAATCGGGCGTAGTCATCAACCTATCAGGGGACGAGTGCATCTCGACGCACTATAGCAACTCGGTCACGCGACGGACCCAGCCACTCGAGCCGGAGCTTTTCTTTTCGCTCCTAACGGGTGGAAACCAGTTCCCCGCCTACGATGGCGCATGGCGTACTACATCTTCGTGAAAAGCATACGCCCGCCTTCGGGTTGGGAGTTACTCGAGGCGATTCCTGAGCGTGGCAAGCGTATCAAGCTCAGAGGCTTTCCCAAAAACCATAAAGTGCAATTGTTCCGAGTCACGGTGTCTACCCACCGTACGGATTTTGTCGTGACCAATGACTTGACTCAAGATGCTACTGAGGCTACACGAGAGGTGTGTGGCTTCCGTTGGAAAATTGAGCAGTTGCACCGCGAAGCAAAACAAGTGACGGGTCTTGAAAACTGCCAGTGTCGCAAAGCTCGTATCCAACGTAACCACATCGCCTGCGCGCTACTGGTCTGGGTTAGGCTTGCCGGACTCGCTTCTCAAACAGGTAAAACCCTCTACAAGCTCAAGCACGGTCTGCTCGACGACTATCTAACCCAACAGCTCAGAAACCCCGCGCTTAGGATGTCACTTGCGTAAGTCCTATATTAAAGAGTGAAACACTCTTGCCGAGAATATTTCAGAATCAGGCGCTGCGGAGGCTCGAGCCCGCGTTCGCGCCTCTTTTCTTGCCCGAACTAAAACAAAGAAGATGAGCTTTGTTGCATATAGAAGCAGTGCTAATTTTCACAATCCCCCATACATAAGATAGATTCGGTATACCTAGCGATGTCCCAAAAACCACCGGACACTGTTGGCGAACGTTCCAGTAGGCACCACAGGAGCCGCTTGACCTCCGGTACAATTAGGGGGATAGAGGGATGAGGTGAGGTTGAAATCCTCGTTCTGCCACGTTGAAACTACTCGGGAGCAATCCGATTAAACTAGAGGCGTCGTGTCGAGAAAGGCAGCTTGGTGAACCGCACGGACAGGCTTCTAGCGATTGTGCTCGAGCTGCAAGGTCGGGACCGAGTAACCGCCGCAGACCTCGCCCACACCTTCGAGGTCACCAAGCGCACCATCTACCGCGACATTCAGGCGCTAAGTGCGTCGGGCGTGCCCGTCGTCTCGGCAGCGGGTCAAGGCTACTGGCTGATGGAAGGGTATTTCCTGCCGCCCGTTTCGCTAAGTCCTGACCAGGCCGTCATGCTTGTTTTGGGCAGTGAAGTGATGACGCAGAGCTTCGACGCGCAGTACCAAGAGGCGGCTACCTCGGCGCGTCGCAAAATAGAAGCTGTCCTAAGCCAAGATGTTTACAAAGAAGTCGCTTATCTCAAAGAGAACATTCGTTTTATCAGTTCGGACAGCAAAGTTCTCGCTGACGTGCCCGGCATGTTAGCGGGGCTGCGCCGGGCGATTCTCGAGCAAAAAAGCCTCCACTTGCACTACTTCAAACGTGCAGGTGGCGACCGGGGCGAACTGACCAAGCGCACGGTTGACCCGCACGGGCTCGTTCACTTTAACGGGGCATGGATGCTCGCGGCATACTGTCACCTGCGCGAGGCCATGCGTATGTTTAAGCTCGAACGGGTCCGGCGAATTACGGTTTTGCCTGAAACTTTTACGCGACAAGCGGGTTTCAGCCTGCACGAATACCACGCGCCGACACCTGAGGCCACAGTAGACCTGCTCTTCGATAACGAAGTGGCTCAGTGGGTACGGGAGCGTCCAGTATTTCATGGCAGCGTCTATGAAGATACGCTCGAAGGTCTCAGGGTTACGCTGAGCGTAAGGCGTCCCGACGAAACGCTGTCCTGGATACTCAGTTGGGGCGCGAAGGTGCGGGTGCTCAGTCCCGAGAGCCTGCGAGACCGCTTGAGAGAGGAGCTCGAGGCTATGCGACTTAGGTTCTGAATAAATGCTACTGACCTGAACTCGTGGGCTTGAACCTTTACCCCACAACGAAGAGATGCACAAGAATCGAGCTCTGAACCTACGTCAAAGTCTACTGACATAGGGTTGTCACTCGCATACCTTAAATTTATAGGTAGATGGGGACAAGGCACGAACAGCCACTCAACAACCCTATCGCGGAGGTTTAATATGGCGAACGTCATCAACTGGTTCGATATTCCCGTAAGTGACCTGGATAGGGCGAGAACGTTTTACGGCACGGTTTTGGGGCGCGAGCTGACGCCGCAGCTGGACTTAGGTGTCGAAGACCCGCGTGAAAACGGCGTACAGGCGATTTTCCTCGCTGAAGACGGTGTTGGCGGCGGTGCTTTGGTACAGCACGCGCTCTACAGGCCGAGTCAAGAGGGCAGCGTCGTCTACTTAAACGGGGGCGACGACCTGAGCGTACCTCTCGGCAAGGTCGAGGCGGCAGGGGGCAAAATCGTGCTGGAAAAGACGGGCATCGGTGAAAACGGCTTTATCGCTTATTTCCTGGATACGGAAGGTAATAAGGTCGGCTTACACTCGATGAGCTGAGTTACGTTTTCACAATGGGTTCCCGTAGTCTCTTGTCAGGCTGCGGGGTTTTTTCTATGCTGCCGCTTAGGTGAGAAGTTATTAGAGCGTTCAGGGGTTCGCCAACAGTGTCCCACCGTTTTAGAGACGCTCAGCCGGTGACGCCCGCTCATCGGCTTTTTCGTGCCTGTACGTGTCCTAAAACCCGTCTCGTTATCAGTGTCCGATAAACCCCGTTATGGGAAGTTTCTTGTATAGCTAGGCTCTTCGATCCCGCATCCGGCAACTCTACTCAGTCAGTGCTTGCCAAGAATTGGATGCCGGACTTTGAAACGACCAGCTTCTGCCCCAGCAGTCACCGAAGTTGAGCGTTGACCAAAAGGACGAACTGTTTTTGAATCCGGTTGTATCATCTGTATCATCTGTTTCGGAGGTGGTCGTTGTGTCCCGTAAAGCCGTTTCGCATTGTGGGCTCATTGCAAGCGCAGCTATGCTTGTCGTCGCCCTATCAGCGTGTGGGAGAGCCGTCACTCCATTAGAGGACACCCAAATAGCCAAACAACTAGAGGGTGAGGCTCAATCTTGGACGGGCAGCAAGGCTGTTGTCCGGGCTGTAGCGACCGACCGGCAAGACACCTATCTCGTTACTCTTGGAAGTATAGATTCTACAGGAAACTTTTCTGTGACGCTGCCCGCTTCGGTAGAGGTTCCCGACTCTCTTGCTCCGCTGGCATGTCAAGAATTTGAAACTGGCAGTCTCGAGGTCACCCCCAGCACACTTAAAGTAAGTCTTGTTGAAACACTCACCGTCGCACCTACTGCGAAAGAGGGTGAGCCTGAAGTTGGAGAACTCACCTATGCGGATCGTGACCAAGCGAGCCGTGGCGACGTTACCCGCGTGATTCAGGCGTATGCTCCCGATGCCGGTACGGTAAAAGGTACCTGCCAGATCAAATACCGCGACGCCACTGACGGCTCGGTCTTTTCAACAGAGACCTTCTCTTTTGACCTCACGGTGGCTGCGGGTTGGAATGACGTGGTGAGGACAAATACGTTGTCGGATAAGGACTTTCTATGGGTGTATGAGACCCAGACGCCACCTCTAGGGCTCAGCTGGCATTATTGGGAATATCCGCCGCCACCGCATGATGGCCCACCAGCACCATCGTCAAGTAACTAAAAATAGCTCAGCTCTTTTGTGCTTTCCCCACGCACCCTATTTTACGACGGCTGAGGTCTAGGAACTTAGCAGCGCCTACCCACTTACCCAAGTGTTGTTTCTGCTCTGGCTGCTTACGTAGCCCCCCTAATGGTAGATTTAGAGCCTTCATATATGTTCTGATAAGGTTCAATTATTACAAAAGAGCTTACGGTAGATATTTTGGAGAAGGACTATTCTCGCTACTCAAATCACTACCCAGTAGCAGCGGTGCTCAACCACCAGTAGAGGGCCACGCGCTCGCAATTGCGGGAGTATCGGTGTACATTCTGGCATGAGCGAAGACGCGGGCTTGGTCTCCAACACCCGGCAAGCTGCGGAAGCGCTAGGGGTCGGTACAGCCATGATGCGCCGCTACGCCCAGACGCTCGAGGAGATCACCGGCCAAGAGATACCGCAGACGCGGCGGGATGGTCGGCAGTTCAGCCGGGAGCATCTGGACATGCTGCTGCACGCCAAGGCGCTGGTGGACTCTCACAACGGTCTGTCGGTAGAGGCTGCCCTAAGAATGGCAACGTCGCCGGAAAGTGCCGCTCAGGGGCTACCTGTGGGTGTACCCATCGGTAGTATCGCCGATAGCGCCGCGCTGGTAGCAGCCTTGCAGGAGGCGATTACAGCGCCGCTAGTAGCAGAGTTGCGGGAGTTGCGGGCAAACCGGGACGAGGTACAGGCGCTGCGTGATGAGGTTGAGGCGCTGCGGTCGGAGCTGGCGGCGGCACGGGCTTTACCCTCTGCTGCGAACGCGGAGCGCATCGACCAAGCGTTGGAAGCGGAGATGCTTGAAAGCCAAGCGCCCCCCGCGCGTCTCGATACTGGCACCGATAGCGGCACCGGCACGGTGGCCGACGATCCTGGCATGGCCGACGGCCCAGTCGTGCGCGCGGCGCGGTGGCTCGAGCGGCGCTTTCGGGGGAGAGGGTGACACCCGGCAGCTCCGCCGTCGAAAGCGGAGCCGCCCCTGTTCAACCGATACCATCGCCTTGGCGGTATCACTTCAAATGACAGCGCCGGTCGTAAAAATAGTTTGAGCGTCGTTACCGAGCGGGGTATGTACCGGCTCGCCATGACCAGCCGCTCACCAAGGGCGCTCGAGTGCCGTTTGACAACAACCGTTATCAGGCGGCCTCACTGAACCCGGCTTGTTATTTTTTTGTAAGAGGTCTTTGTGTACACTCGTGCGACGCTATGAAGATATCGCCGTTCCAGCCCCACAAACCGCTTAGGCATCTGAAACGGCTGTTTTTCTCTCGTCCCCTGACGGTCAAGTGCAAAATCCGCTACAGCTTGTGGTTTCTTGCTGCTTTGGTAGCCGTCGTCGGCTTGTCAACCCTACTTATGCAACACAGGGTCACCAATGCGTTACTGATACTTACCGAAAAGACGGCTCCGACAGTGATCGCGCTTGAGAAAATTACGGTGAACGCTGCCCGGATGCAGGCTGAAGCCCTCAGTCACTTGGTGCTAGCCACCTCGAGGACACAGACGAACGCTGTGCTTTCGGAGCAGGAGTCTGACGAGTACAGCGAAGCCAAAGACAATCTCACCACCTGGCTGGCAACATATAACAAGCACGTCCAAGAAGAAGAGAACCGGAGCGAGCGGGCACTCGCCGAGCGCTTGTGGCAGGGAATACAGAGCTACGTCAGCGCCTGCGACGCACTCCTGAACCTGGACAGTAACGTGGGCGAGGTGCGCCTCCGAAGCTCCTGGCAGGCGCTAGAGGATGCTGAGGATGCCTTTGTGGATGTCTTAAACGAGGCTCTCGTTGACGAAATCAGGGCGTTCGACGCTGCGCGCGCCCTCGCCATGGCTCAGGCTGTGCGCATGAAGTTCGTAAGCATCGGCGCGATCCTCCTAGCCCTGACCTTGGCGTTATTCGTCGCCCGGCACCTCAACATCTCCATCGTCGAACGACTCACGAAGCTCCAAGATATTGTTCTCGCTGCCGAACCGGAACAGGCGCATGACCCGTCCGTCACCACCCTACAGGCGTTAAGCCGTCCCCGTGACGAGATCGGTCTCTTGGCTTGGGCGTTCGAGCAGATGCTCGTCAGGCTCAGCGGCGTCAACCACTACCTCCAGCACACCGCCTCCCACGACGCCCTGACCGGCATCGCCAACCGAGCGCTCTTCATGAAGCGCCTGGGTGAACTGATCACTCGGCAGGCGCACTCCTCGCAACAGGGATATGCCGTCTTGTTCATGGACCTCGACCGCTTCAAGGTCATCAACGACAGCCTGGGACACACCGTAGGCGACGCTCTGCTCATCGCCGTGAGCCGCCGCCTCGCCCAGAACCTGCGCGAGGGTGAACTGATCGCACGCTTGGGTGGCGACGAGTTCACCGTGCTGCTGCCTAACCTCGCAGCACCAACGCTCCCCTTTGTAGTCGCCGAGCGCCTGCTCGCCGCGCTCGCGCAGCCCTTCGACCTCGAGGGGCACGAGATACATGTCAGCAGCAGCATCGGTATCGTTCTAAGCGAGCCAACCTATCGCCAGTCGGAGGACGTGCTGCGCGACGCGGACCTCGCCATGTACCAGGCTAAAGCCGAGGGGCCGGGTCGCTACAGGGTCTTCGACCGCACTATGCACAAGGCGGCACTCGCGCGCCTGCGCCTGGAGGCGGATCTCCGGCAAGCTCTGGAAAAGGGTGAGTTCGAGGTCCATTACCAGCCCATCGTCGCCCTGGCAAGCCGCACCATCGACGGCTTCGAGGCGCTCGCGCGCTGGCGGCACCCAGTCCACGGTCTGCTCTCGCCCGGCGAGTTCATCCCCGTTGCCGAGGAGACCGGGCTGATCACCGAGATCGACCTCTGGGTGCTCAGGGAGGCGTCTAGCCGGGTAGTAGCGTGGCAGCAGCAGTTCGCTTACCTACCGCCGTTGACGTTAAACGTCAACTTCTCGAGCCAGCAGTTAAAAGAGCCTGAACTGGTCGGCTCTATCAAGGGTGTGCTTCTGGAGACGCGCCTCTCACCCCATGACCTGAGGCTAGAGGTTACCGAAAGCCTGCTCATGAGTACCTCGCAGACCGTTTGTGACAACTTCGAAAAGCTCCGTAAGCTCGGCGTGCAGCTGCACATCGACGACTTCGGCACCGGCTACTCGTCGCTCGCCTACCTTCAGCGCTTCGACGCCGACACCCTCAAGATCGACCGCTCGTTCGTCACCAAGATGAGTGAAAACGAGGACAGCGCCGAGCTGGTGCGTACCATCGTCAATATGGCTCACAACTTAGGCATGCAGGTAGTAGCCGAGGGGGTCGAAACGGAAACGCAGTACATACAGCTCAAGTCGCTCTCCTGCGACTACGCCCAGGGCTACCTGTTTTCTAAGCCGCTCACGGTACTGGACGTGGAAGCGCTGCTGGCGCACACGGGGCGATTGAACGCTTAGTATGTATCTGCCCAGCCAGAGCCGAGAACAAGGCAGATTGTACAAGTTACAAGTCAACCTGGACTGCCCTCAGCAGTCATAGCTGACCGTTGCATAAGGTGCATTATGGGGGGGTTGGAGAGTAGCTATCCGTTATTGAGGCGCTGTAGCGCTAACAATTTCACCGACAAGCCAAATCAGCCCCTCGCAAGCACCCTGCGTAACATTTACCGGCGTCTCACCCCCACCGATAGCGAGATAATCTCCCTCTTTGGCTATGACCTCACCGTCAGTACCAAGCACTTGGATACCTTCATCCGTTTCTCGGTAGCTATTGCCGTAGCGCCAATAGAGCAGGTAGTCGGTTTCATAGGCGTATTCAACACTTGGTAAAGCTTGTAACCGCAGGCAGCCATCAGCTACGACGAGCGTGCCTTGCGTTAGTGCCTCTAGATATTCATCTGATTTAGGCTGTGTAGGAA
>MWWF01000120.1_pt1 | contig 14019 bp, 10 predicted proteins | sample 1047351 | NCBI WGS metagenome assembly MWWF01 (sample SAMN06349970, study PRJNA376086) | soil metagenome | isolation source: MGM-3 sample Antarctic (ecotone) soil | place: Antarctica
TGCAAGATTACACGTTACGGATAGCAGTGTTTTATTTTCGGGTTCCGGAGTTGCTTCTGCCTCACCTTATATTCCTCTTACAGGTGCTGGCAGGCGCATGTTGTGGTATGCAGGTAAAGCTGCGTTCAGGGCAGGATATGTAGATGGTGTTCAATGGAACGATGTAAATATTGGCAACTATTCCATTGCCCTTGGTTCAAACACAATTGCAAGCGGCATTGGCTCAGTCTCTTTCGGGGGCAATACAGTTGCCAGTGCAGACTTTTCAACTGCAATAGGATTAGGTACAACGGCGAATTTTTTTGCCGCAACTGCTTTAGGAAATAATACAAATGCAAATGCAGTCTTTGCAACTGCTATGGGAAATGGTACGGTGGCCAATAACGCTGCTGCAACCGCTATGGGACAGGCTACAACTGCCAGTGGTACTGCATCTACTGCTATGGGAAATGGCACAACTGCCAGTGGTGACTATGCTACAGCAATGGGACAAAGTTCAATTGCCAGCGGGAATAGTTCTGTTGCTATAGGACAAGCGTGCAATGCAACAAATACCAATGCGGTTGCAATAGGATACCAGGTTTCTGCAGGCAGTCATTCAATAGCAATGGGAAATAATGTTAACACCGGATCAAGAACCGGCTCTTTTGTATTTGGAGATTTTACCCCATTCTCAACTATTGGCAATGATGCTGACAACCAGATGCTAATGCGTTTTGGTGGCGGATATAAATTAGTTACTGACATAACTCAACCTGCTGCAATAAAAATATTGGCCGATGGAACCGTTGGAATTAGTTCCAACAATCCTCTCGGTAGAATGCATATTGTTACAAACAGTTCTGATGGCAATGTAGCAACATGGAGCGGTGCACAGTTGGTTGTAGGTCAGGAAGGGAATGCGGGAGGTATCGGATTGAGTTATTCAACTGCTACCAATACTGGATATATTTCATCTTTATCACCAAACACGTTCTGGAGAGATTTTGCTATCCGCTCTCAGAACACAATTTTTTTCAGCGCCACTACAGAAGTTATGCGTTTAAGTGCAAGCGGCAATCTTGGAATAGGAAATAACAATCCCACCCATAAATTATCTATCACTGCAGGCACAGATGCAGCACCACTTACAATAACCGGCGGTAATGCATCGGATATTAATGGCATGATAGCTCTTGCTCCGGGTCGAAATATGACAGCAATAGACGAATATGTTTTAATGAGTGGTGCCAGCGGAACACAGGGCTCAATTACAGGCAATGGCAGCGGAGGCGTAGCCTACAATACAACTTCTGATAAACGATTGAAAAAGGATATTAATAACAGTCAGTTTGGTTTGCAGCAGTTGATGCAGATCGATGTAAAAGATTATAAATATAAAAATGATGAGCACCAGGTTTTGCAAACAGGCTTTATTGCACAACAGTTGTATTCTATTTTTCCGCAGGCAGTAACGGTTGGCGGTATAGATGCAAATAAAAATCCATGGCAAATAGATTATAGTAAGCTTACACCATTGTTGGTAAAAGCAGTGCAGGAATTAAAAAGGAAGAATGATGTAGCAATAAAAGAAAATAAAGAATTACAAAAAGACATCACCGCTATGACTAATGAGATAAAAGAGCTGAAACAACAAACATCAAATATTACAGCACTTGAACTCAGGTTAAAGCAACTGGAAATGTTAGTGCAACAACAAAATATTAAAAGCGACCTGAGTAAGAAATAAAGAGATGACATTCTAGGTACTACTTTTTTAGCAACTGTTCAATCCTGATGATAATAAATTCTGCAGGACGAATAATAGCAACACCAATGTTTACTATAAGTCTGCCATTAAGAATATCATCTGCAGTCATCGTGTTGGTACCAATATTTACAAAGTATGCCTCTTGAGGTTTAACTCCGGTGAATGCACCTGACCGCCATAGGTTGGTTAAGAAATTTTCGATAATTCCTTTTATTAAGATCCATGTTTTTAATTCATTAGGTTCTGTGATAAATTGTTGTAAGCCTTCCTTCACTGATTGCTCTATCATCTGGATTGTTCTTCGCACGCTAATATATCTCCATTCATTATTGTTACCATCAATAGTTCTTGCACCCCAAACTAAAATTCCTTTGCCCGGAAACGAACGGATAACATTGACAGATTTACCTGTCAACGCATCAACATTTAATTTTCCCTGTTGTACATCATTTAAGTTTATAGTTGGAGATACAACAGCATGTAAAGATTCATTGGCAGGAGCTTTCCAAACACCTCTTAAAATATCAACAGAAGTATATACACCGGCAACAGCACCTGCTGTTGGCAATACATTCAAGGCAGCAATGGCAGCGTTAATTAAAATTTTATAATTGTTACTTGCAGTAAGCAATACACCATGCGACTTTATAATTGCAGCAGCATCTTTTTTAGGATTATTATTTTTTAATTTATTCTTTACCGCAATAGCATCCTTCCAGAGTTGTGTGGTTGCAGGTTCCAGAAATGTTTTGAGATCATCTTCAAAATTCATAAACGTAACCTCTGCGTTTTGTATAATAGATGTGTTAAGCCAGGGAAAATAAACTGCACCATAACCTAAATTAGTTGAGCCAATTCCATTTCTCATATCAGCAATTACATTATCCACTTTATTTATGTCGGTAACATTTCCATTCCATACATCTGCAATCGCAAACTTGTTTAGTGCCGCAGCAGTGGATAATATTTTTTGTACTATCGTATTAAAATCAGTTTTGGTTAACGATACCATATCCGGCACTGCAATAGTTGAATACTCCTCATTTGATAACAGTGCAATACCATCAAGGAGATCAGCAACTGAAATTTTGTTTTGATAATTGCCAACAGAGATTATATAACAATCTTTACCACCATTTAAAAAGAAAAGCCGAATACTGTTGTATAAATAAAACCTTGGAGCAGAGGATGAGAGTTTGTAATAAGAATTATTTAAAAAGATGGCGCCTGTTTCAATAGGAGTGGATATATTAATTTTCAAATGTTCATACGGACCACCACCAAAACTGAATTCATATTCACGAAGCGATGAAATTTTAAATGGCTTTTTTAAAAGTAACTTATTATTATTTGAAGCCGTTTGTGTGTACCCAATAAAAACCGGAATGAAAGTGTTAACCGCTTCGATTGGTTTTGGTATTAACGCCATAAGCAAGGTATTAGATGAGATGTAAAATTAATTGGAAGTGTTGAGCACCATCGAACTATTATCTGTTTGCTTCACTGAGCCAGTGAAACTGCTTTTCTGCTAATTGAAAATGCCTGTTACTTTTATTTAGCTCAACATACAATGAATCATTTTGCTTTTTACCATTAAGAAATATTGTATTGCTATCAGGCATCTGATAACTCATAGCAAAACTATCTTTTGGGTTTTTATGAAAGTAAAGCGTATGGCTAATTGTGTCTGTGGTAAAATAAAAATAACCTCTTCCATATCTTCTTCTAAAAGATGTATCGGAAGTTTTAATACTTCCGTTTCCGCCTTTTTCAAATATTACATCTTGCCATCTCAGGGAATCTGTAAGCAATGGAGGTAGAGTGTCTTTGTTTACAGCAAACTTTACAACATTGTACACACCGCTTTTTACAGGCTTCACGTCTGCGATATTCATATACATTTTATACATCTTTGGTAATTCATAAATCCCTTTTCCGATTATAAATATTATCCCCAGCTTTAATACCATCCTTGTAATACGCATCCATTTTTTGGTTAGCGGATAATGATAAACATTGCACAATGCTGCTGGTTTATTCAAAATAAAAAAACATGTGATGCGATGATATTCGTTAGCAAGCAGGTAAAAACACATCAGCACCAAATTCATTGAGAAAAGCTTAACAGGAATATCATAGCAAAGGTTAAGCATCATCACATTGGTAAAAACAGCAGTGGCAATAAGAACTCCTAAAGTTGTTGTTCTTCTCCATAGTAATAATGAACCCGCAAGCACTTCCATCACTCCTGAAAATATTTCGTAAGGGGCAGAGTAGCCAATGAATAACCATGAAAAACGCATAGGCAAAAAATCTCCAAGGGGCGTAGCCAGCTGACTTATCTGCGGAAATGGCATTTGGAGTGCGAATATTTTATCAAAGCCATATCCAAAAGCATTGAGAACAAGAGTGTAGCGAATAAACAGGCAGAGCAAATAATTTAATTGCCTGTAACCTTTTCTTTTTCTATCGATGATGCTCCATACAATACAGCCAATAAATGCAATGATTATAAAAAGATAATTTTCTGCCCAATTATAAGAAGTATCGCCGCTGCCATTTTGTACCGGATGAACATTCCGAATACCAAATACATGGAAGAAATTTGCATTGGCTTTGATCACCAGCCATTCGATGAGATCATAATAATAATTTAAAAGAAAATCTACACCGGGAATTATACTTAGCCAGCTCAAGGGGGAGATGTAAAAAATAAAATAAATAAAGAAGAATCTAAAAAACAATTTTTGCCATAACTTCCAAAAAGAGGTTTCGGTTTCTAATGCTTCAGGCATAATGTAGTTTTGGTTTTTAAAGATAAAAAATCCTTTCAGTAATTTTAGCTTTTGGTTTTTCACGGGCTTTTACCTCCAATCCCAAACCACAACATTCCATTCATCCAATGCATCACTATAAGTATGGATGGTTGTAAAGCCAATTTTTTCATGTGCTTTTTGAGAGCGGTAATTTTTACTTGATATTTCTGTAACCAGCAATTCATATTTTGAACTGTACATTTCTTTATGCTTTTTAAAAAGCATGCTGAAAATTCCGTTTCCCCGATAATTTTTATCAATACAAACCTGTCCCATGATATAGTAAGAATAGGAGGAGAGTGGTTTGCCTTCATAATTCAGCTTTTCAAGATTATCGATCATTGTTTGAAGGTCAGAGTGGAAATTGCCCGTTTCTATGGGTGTAACCAATGCATATCCAACGACTTTATCATCTTCTTTGGCAATAATGCTCGACGCAATGTTGTGCATCTGTTGCAATAAAGAAACGGGATACAGCCATGTAACAAAACCCTGTTCATCTTTTTCCTGGGGCGATAGAGCAGTTGCAAGGTTTTGCTGATTCAGCTTATTGATATAAATCAATTCTTGTTGTGAGGTTACTTCTGTTGCATACAGCATAAAACTAAAGTATCTATTATTCAGGCACTATACTTTGGCATTTGCAGATCATTGTACGTTAAAAGTTGAGCGTACCGAACGTTTGCTATTTATAATATCATAAAACTCATCCAAATATTTGATCATTTCTTTTTTGGTTTTTTCTCCAAGCAAAGTAAAATTGGTAATGCTGTACATTATTGCTTCTTTCTTTTCTTTAAATTTATCCAGCACCACCTGTAATTCTTCCAGCGACTGCGGAAAGCCCCTGTACACTCTTTCTGTTACCGTAGTAGCGGTAAACTGTTCATTAGGCACCGCATACTCAGCATTTACCAAACCCGAATAATCAAAATCATATGGAACTATATAAGGCATGGCAAGTGTATCATTTTTAGGTACCATCAATTTAATATTGTGAAAATTCGGGATTGACCAATCGGTGTTACTGATCAAATATTGAAACATGCATACTAAGGCCAACTGGCGGCTATCAAGTGCATTGGACTTAACTACTTTTTTTATTTCACTGCAATTATTTCTTGCGGCCATATCATTCATGTCTTCAATAAGAAAAGCATATTGTGTGTACGACTTCATTTTATCTCTCGTGTCCTTATAAGTTATGTGCAATAATCTTACTCTAAAACTCATATTGGTTAAAAAGTTGTAAATTTTATATGCCAGGTATTCCTTTAATAATAATTCTTCATCTTTATGGCTGCTCCTGCATCCCCCTACCAGCTTTAATTTTTTTAGTGGTGAAAGTTTAGGAGAATTTTGATTTTTAAAATTCAACATGAGGGAAGCAATATCACAGTTTTCTTTTCTAAACTGGCCTCTTGTTTCCACACGTATCTCTTCATTAATTACAGCAGTATCAGAAAAATGCATTACAATATTTGCCGGTTGGTACAAAGGTTTTTTTTTGCTGCTTCTTAAATTTTTTATATCGGTTGAAAGTGTTGCTTCAATAAGCCGGTCATCTAAAAAAAATTGTTGCCTGTTTACCGGAGATTGTGCAGCAACAACCTGATAGATAATCACAGAGAGGAGTATGAAAGATATTTTTTTCATAATGCAGTTACATTAATTGGTTGTTAATTTAATTCAACTATTGGTTAATCCATAGGATTTTTTTTTAGACGTACTTCATCTTATCCTTATCTTCTAAATTTTTGCAACAATCATTTCATTATTTCCGTGATAACATTTCCTACTGAACCACTTGGCATTTGAATATGCAAAAGCGCAGCAATTGTTGGTGCAATGTCTGTCATGTATACCTCCCTGTTTAATTTGCCGGGTTTAATTCCCCAACCATACCAAAGCAAAGGAATGTGAGCATCATAAGGGTTCCATACGCCATGTGTAGTTCCGCCGCTTAAAAAATCAGGTATCCATTGTGGTTGAAATATCAATTGTATCTGTCCGCACCTGGTCGGGTAATAACCATTAATAAGCATCTCTTTTTGTTTTGCGTTAAGTGCGGTTGAAATTATGTTTTCCAAATCTACTGCTTGTGCAATTCCTTCCTGTTTGCTCAGGTAATCTAACAGATAACTTTTTATTTCATCCAATTTTAATGAAGATGATTGTATAAGTGGTAGATTTAATGATACCTGATAATTTTCTATAGTAATTAGCAATCCGTCTTTACCAAATTTGCGTTTTAGATCCGCATTCATTTTATTGTATAAAGTTTGCTGATTTATGTTACCGGCAGGAATTTTATTTTCAATCGCAAAGGCCGGAACATGCGCTACGCCATGATCTGAAGAGAGAAAAACAAGGTATTGATCTTTACCGATCTTGCTATCAAGAAAATTTAAAAACTCCCCGAGATCTTTATCAAGGCGAAGGTAAGTGTCTTCGGTTTCAACAGAATTAGGACCAAATGAATGGCCAACATAATCAGTTGCCGAAAAACTCACTGCAAGAAAATCAGTAATGGAATCTGTACCTAACTGTTCATTGGTGATTGCAGCTTTTGCAAGTTCTGCGGTAAGAGTATTGCCAAATGGAGTTGCTTCAACAACATTATAATTGTTGCCAATAAATTTATTAAGGTTGTAAGGAAATCCTTTTGCATCAGCTCCGAAAGTTTTATTCTCGTAACTCTTTTCATCTGGTGTGCTCTGTACATAACTATTCAATGGATACAAAGTATTCCACCCCTGCTTGTAATAATTATCAACTGATTTTTGTGCGTTTATATTTTTTACCCATGCAGGTAAATCATTCATGTAATAAGTAGAGGTTATCCAATCGCCGGTTTTAAGATCGTACCAATACGCTGCGTTTGCAGAGTGGCCGGCCGGTAAAATTCCACCCCGGTCTTTTAATGCAATTCCAATTACTTTGCTTCTGAAATTGGTTGCAAGCCGCAGTTCGTCACAAATAGTAGTAGTTAGTAAATTGCGTGGACTTTGCAATCCTGATTCTGTATTATTGCCCACTGTTTTTACAGAGGCATCTTCAGTGCAATACACACTTTTTTGCAATTCAAAGTCCCACCAAAGGTTTCCTGTTATGCCAGTAATCGCAGGCACAGAGCCGGTATAAATACATGTATGGCCACATGCTGTTACGGTTGGTGCGTAAGGTATCATAGTATTTTCGCAACTGAATCCCTGGTGTAATAACTTTTTAAAGCCACCATTTTCTGCATACCTGGCGTAATAGCGGTAAAGGAAATCCCAGCGCATCTGATCAACCACAATTCCTACCACCAATTTTGGCCGCTGAATATTTTGAGACAGTGAGGAAGTTGTAATAATTATTAACAGAAAAAAGATGAAGAACTTTTGCATAGAAAAGTATTTATACAAATGTAATATTTGAGCGCAGAAATTTGTATTGTTTTTAAATCTTACAAATTCATTCCGTTCATAAAATTCTATTCCTTAAAACTTAGCTAACAGTTTGTACGTGTTATTTCAGATATTTTTTTGCAGAAACAAAACAGAATTCAGAATAACGAATTGATTAATTTAAAAAAATAGATTGAATTTTTCACATCCACGCCTCTGATTGAGGGAAATAAAATCCTGTTTCAAGATTCTTTAAATGTTTAAAAAAGATTATCAAATAAAGTCGAAGAAGAACTTATAGGTATAAAAAAATATGGAGGAAACAATCCGCAAATTCCAAATTAGATCATTATTGATTTCGTCTGAATCTTACGCCCTTCCTAATCTTTTAAGATAATTTACATGTGATAAAATTGCTGTTGACATGCGTGGGTATTCTATGTAAGGGATTCCGTATTCAATGCAGGTTCTCTTTATGATCTTGCTAATTGCAGGATAATGAACGTGAGAAATTTTAGGAAATAAATGATGTTCTATCTGGAAATTTAATCCCCCAACAAGCCAGCTTATTAATTTATTGTGCGTTGCAAAATTTGCGGTTGTTGCCACCTGGTGAATTGCCCATTCGTTTTCTATTTTTCCGGTAACTTCTGATGGTAAAGGAAACTCTGTATGCTCGACTGTGTGGGCTAACTGAAATACAATGCTGATAACAAACCCTGTTATCATGCTAACCAATAAAAACCCAAGAAGCCATTTTGTAAAACCCAACAGATAAATAGGTAATGCAACGATCATAAATGCATAAACAATTTTAGCAGTCCAAAATGCGATGTGCTCATTTACTGTCATTTTTCTGATGGGAACATTACCGATTTTTTTTCTGAAATATTTTTTATAATCAGTAACAAATATCCACATGATGTGAAGCAAAGTATAGAGAAACCAAAAATAAAAATGCTGAAATTTATGAATGCGCAATTTTTTTTGACTGCTTGTAAATCTCAACATCGGGCCTGCTTCAATATCATCATCAACACCATCTATGTTAGTATAAGTGTGGTGAATAATATTGTGTTTCATATTCCACATAATGGCACTTGCTCCTAAAAAATTTAAAGAGAATGCGGCAAGCTTATTTAAAATTTTGTGTTTGCTAAAACTCCCATGGGCCCCGTCGTGCATTACATTAAAGCCTATAGCCGCCGTGAGACAGCCTAACAAAATGCATTCAGGAATTGCGAACCAAAGGGAAGGAGTAAAAAATACGAGATGGATATATAAAAAAATATATCCTGTAAAAAATAAAATTCCTTTGAACATCAGGGCGGCATTGCCCGTTTGAGGCCTTTTAATTTCAGAGAAATATTGATTTACTCTGGATTTAAGATCCATATGAAAGTTGCCTTTGCCTTGTAAAAATTTGGGGGTTCCGACTGCCATCTGTAATTAATTTAAAATATTTTTCAATAAAAATTATTGGTTCAGGTGTTTTCTTTAATCAATGCATCAAAAGATTTTATTCCTATCATTTTTTTGGAGATAAAGCCTTCTGCATATTTTACACCTATCATTTTCCCCATCATTTTAGAGCGGTAAATTACGCTGTCTAAAAAATCAGGTGACGAAAGGTAAGTTTGCGGCTCATTAAGTTCGGGATTAAAAAACTGTGTTTTGAATGATTTTATTGCCTCAATCTTTCTTTCTGCCACCGGTGTTATGTCCACTACAAAATCAGGCTGCAAATATCTGTCCTGAATATAATTAAAAACATATTTCGGTCTCCATGCTTCCTGAACTTCGCCACTATCTGTTGTTTCAATTTTTCTTAGCCCTGATAAAAAAGCCGCATCTTCTACAAGTGATGAAGAACGTCCATGATCTGGATGACGATCTTCAGGCGCATTGCATAAAATAATTTCGGGTTGATATTTTCTAAGAGCAGCAATTATTTTAAGCTGGTGTGCCTCATCATTTTTAAGAAAACCATCAGCCATTGATAAATTTTCTCTCACATCAAATCCCAAAATTTTCATCGAATCTGCTGCTTCCTGCTTTCTTGTTTCTGCAGTACCTCTTGTGCCAAGTTCACCTTTTGTAAGATCTATTATACCCACTTTTTTACCATTCAATTTTTCTATCATCAACGTTCCTGCACAACTCAATTCCACATCATCAGGATGAACGCCAAAAGCTAATATATCTAATTTCATCTTTCTAAAAACTCTGCCAACTCAAGGCAGAAAAAATTTTTAATAAGTGCGAAGGTAGGGTAAAAAAAGAGAGGATTAAGTACATTAACTATTAACTAACTCCTGTATCCATACATTCTTTCAACCACCTTTACAATACCTTCAATTTCTGCATCTGCACCGGCAGCATCATAAGGCTGTTTTAGATTGCTGCCAAAAACAAAAGCAACAGTTTGCCAAAAACGTGCGGTAAATCCGCCTTTCATTTCTTTTAGAATATCGTAGCATGTATTTCCGCCGGTTTCCCGGTTTATCAGTTTCATCAAAATTTTTCCCTGGTAAACAGATAAGTTGGTAAGAGGATCTGTGAACTCTTTTTTTAATTCCCTTTCCCGGCTATTGATGTAAGAAGAGATCTCAGTTTTATCCGTCATTTTAATGATGCGACTATTCACATCTTTAAAAACAACTGAAGCTTTTTTAGCGTAGGGATAAGTAACATAAACTGCATTGCGAAGCCTCGTCCATTTGGCTTTTGCGCTCATTTTATTTGCATTGCCCCAAACATACACACCTGCTAAAACTTTTGATTCCAAAGTATCACCTTCATAAACAACTGCTGAGCGAATGAGTGTATCATTAACGCTGTATTGAGATTGTGCTATTGAATTTGAATTATTACCTACCACCAGAAAAAATACCGGTAAAATTTTAAAAATTATATAGTGAGATGAACGCAACATGCCATTGTAAAATTATACTATAAAAACGTTTGTTTCCCTTATCAAATTGTAAAGGATTATATAAAAAACATTGTGATCAATTATTTGCAAGCATAAACATATAAAACAGCCCCATAACAATTGCTATTAACGTAAATAAAGCCACGGCCGGTTTTGCTTTTACTTTCTGCATAAATGACATTACAAATCCTGCAGCCATAATTATTAAACCAAGCCATACAAAATTTATGAAAGGGAAAACATAGGCTTTTAAAGTAACAAAATCTTCCAGTGTATCAGATTCTTTCAAAGCTATCTTAAATTTATTTTGATCAGTAAGCCCTGCAAATCTTAAATAAATATTTTGAGCATACACTGTATCATCAATATAATTTATATCTAAATTTCTTATTGATAAAAGGGGATAAGCTTTATGACTTGTGCTGTCTTTTGCAAACACAGTAATATCTGCTACCAACGCGGTATCATTTTCATCGAAATGAAACTTTTCGTTGTTTGGGTTTTTTTGAACATCATTTAAAATAAAATATCCTTTATCAAAAAACACAGTGTCCTTCAATTTCATCTCATGCATTTTAAATTGAGCCGTATCTGTTATTTTACTTTTATCAGGCAGGGAAGAAATGTAGGTGAACACATCATGAAAAAGATAGTGTTTAATATCAGGATTGGAGCTTAAATTATTATCCTTCATTTTATAAACATCAGGATTAAGAATAAAGTTTTCCAGCGATTTTCCTGTTTCATTATCTCTCTTTTCAACCTTAAGATCAAAGAATGAACGTCCTTTTTCCAGCGATGCAGAATCTCCTGTGTAGGTAACAAGGTATTGCGCCATTTGTGTTGGCACATTTTTTACCAACGTTAAATTCTCTAAAGGATCCTCTGTATTTCTTCCCTTCGGATCATTATCAAAAGGAATAAACAAACCTGTTTTTCTATTGTCACTTATCACCTGTCTGTTTCCTGCTGAAATCAACATGCCCGCTATCATCAACGTAAAACCCACATGGGCGATTGCGCCGCCGCCTGCTTTTAGATTTCCTTTCAAAACACTCCACAAATAAGAAGCATTTGTTATTACAGAAAATATAGTTGCAAATAAAGCAAGATAGATAGCAACTAAAAAACCTGCCCCATGTTTTATAAAAGTGATGGGATAAACAAATACAATTAAAATTATTATTGCAAGCGAGATCAAAAATGGAAAAAGAATTTTGCCTGTCAAATATTTTTTAGCTGTTTGGCGGTATTTAAAATATTGACTGACCGCAGTAAGCAATCCAATAATAATTGCAACCATCACCATCACCTTGTTGTAAGTAAATTCTCTATCCTGCGGATCGGCAATGCTTGCATTAAAAATTTTATTATAAACCGGAACAGACGTTACAGCAATAATAAACATAGCGGAAAGAAAAAATATTAGCGAACCAATGAACATCCAGAATTCTCTTGAAGAAATATTTTCCTCTTTTTGAATGGCAGGAATGTTCTTATAATTTTTGATAAAGAGAAATATCATTGGAACAGGTAAAGCAATTGTATAAAGCCCGATAAGGATATTCATCGCCATCCCAGCCTCAGTAAAGGAATGGACGGAAGTATCTCCTAAAATTCCGGTACGTGTTAAAAAAGTAGAGTATAAAATAAATGAGTATGCTAAAATAATAAAGAGATAACTGGCCCGTAAAGAATTTCCAGTGGCATTGTAAATTGCCATGCAATGCAAACCTGCAATTAAAATTATCCATGGAACAAGCGATGCATTCTCGACTGGATCCCATGCCCAATAACCACCGAATGATAATGATTCATAAGCCCATTTTGCTCCCATCATTATTCCTACACCCAAAACACAACCATTGAGCAAAGCCCATGGCAGCGCTGGCTTTACCCAGTCTCCAAATCTTTTTGTTTGTAATCCTGCATAAGCAAAAGCAAAGGGAACAATAGTGCTCGCAAATCCTAAAAACAAAATTGGCGGATGAATTACCATCCAGTAATTACGCAGTAAAACATTTAACCCAACACCATCTTTTATAAATGATAGATAATCAGGTTGCGAAAATATTGGGCCATTAATTTCATTTCTAGTTAATACAAACGGGCTGCTGCCAACTCTCACTTCAAAAAAATAAAGGCCAATCAGCATCACCATTAAAAAAACCTGTGCAACACTAATTACACTCATTACCGGAGCTTCCCAGTTTTTGCTTTTAAAAATTAAAATACTTCCTAATACACAATGCCAAATGCTCCATAATAAAAAGCTTCCTTCCTGTCCTTCCCAAATGCACGCTAGTAAATATTTCGATTCAAGTTCTTTCGACGCATGCTTGTATACATACAGGTATTCAAAATAATGATTGGAGCAAATAAAAAATATTATAAAAAAAATTGCAAGTACAGAACCTGCCTGGATAAAAAAAGTTGTTCTTGCATATCTTATCCATAATTTTTTTAGGATAACATCTTTAGTAAAGGATGCTTTAAAAAATGAAATGGCGGAAAGGAGAGAAGAAACAAAAGCAAGTAATACAAAAAAGTGGCCTAACTGGCCGGGTAATAAATGTTCGCCTTCAAACTTCATTTAGGAGGGTTATGGGTTATTGGAAACTGTTTTTTCCAGTTGCTTTTTATCGTCTTTATATTTTGAAGGGCACTTTAGCAAAATATTATCGCACTCAAAAATATTGCCCTGCATTTTGCCTTTTAAAACAACTCTTTCGCTCTGGTCAAGTTCTGCAGGTTTTGCGTTGTGGTAAATAACTTTTGTAGAACTGCCTAAACTATCAATTGCATAAAATGATAGATAATTTGGATCTTTCATCGCATCATATTCAATCGGGTAGCTCTTATCAAGCTTTGCAATAAGATGAACATATTTTCCTTGTTTCTGCCTTGCCGAACCGATAGTATCATAAGTAGAAAAATCTACTGAATACATCAGCAAAACCCCGATTGCCGCAGCAATTGCAACTAAAATTATAATGTGATATGTCTTCATATATTTTTGTCACCGCAAAATTAACTCAAAAACGCTTCGTTATTTTAGTTATTTAATTTATTTATGCCCTCCCACATGTTTGTGACCGGGAGATTAGATTTTGCATTAATAACCAT
>MWWF01000121.1_pt1 | contig 13978 bp, 13 predicted proteins | sample 1047351 | NCBI WGS metagenome assembly MWWF01 (sample SAMN06349970, study PRJNA376086) | soil metagenome | isolation source: MGM-3 sample Antarctic (ecotone) soil | place: Antarctica
CCGATGGAGAAAACTTTAGGGGTGTAAATGCAGTGCGGGTTTTAGATGAAGAGAAAAAATACAACCTTGATAAAGTTATAAAAGCAGGGTATGATACCCGGCTGACGGCTTATGAATTATTGGTACCTGCTTTAATAAAAGCTTTTGAAAAGAATGCTGCTAGCAACGATACTTTAAATGCGCAGCTTAAAGCACCTATGGCCGTATTGCAACAATGGGATTATCGCAGCGGCGAACAATCTGTAGCAACAACATTGGCGGTAGAGTGGGGGCAAAGAATTTTACCTGTAATTAATAAAATGGTGGTGCCACAAACCGAATTTAATGATATCGTAGCGAGGGCTACCAGCTTTGCTAAAAACGCTTCTCCTGATCAATTATTGGAGCCATTAATTGCCACCGTGAAGGACCTTGAGGCAAGGTATGGCACCTGGCAAATGCCCTGGGGCGACATCAATCGTTTTCAACGCATATCCGGCGACATCATTAATAAGTTTGATGACAACCAGCCAAGCCTGCCGGTTGGATTTGTGTCAAGTACATGGGGTATGTTACCCTCGTTTAACAGCCGCATATTTCAGGGCACAAAAAAGCGATACGGCTACAATGGCAACAGTTTTATTGCAGCAGTTGAGTTTGGTAAAAAGATAAAAGCCAAATCGTTATTGGCCGGTGGCGAAAGTGGCCATGAAGATTCACCCCATTTTTTCGACCAGGGTGAGCCTTATACCAAAGGCCGGTTTAAAGACGTGTTGTTTTATAAAGAAGACGTGATGAAGCATGCAGAGAAAAGCTATCATCCCGGCGAAGAAAAGTGATTTTATAAAATATGTAAGCAAGTTTATTATTGGTTTGCAATACCCACACGGCTTTGTACAAATTCATTTTTACCTGCTTCTGATAACATAAATGCTGCAAGGTCACCTTCAATTATCCGGGGAAAAGGAAAGATTATCCTCCTATTTCAGATGAGTACAGCAGTGCCAGGTTTTATGTGAGAAAAGAATAGACAGCTTTGTACCGGTACATTATGAAGTGCTGAGCTGATAAGTTCATCTTAACTACAATGCCGGGGTCCCTTGGCTACACGCAAGGCTATAAAAGGAGACCCCAGCAGGACGAAAAGCTTAGCTAACAAATGAGCTACAATGTTTTTTAAAGCTTCAAAGAAAAAAATTACCCACGGTGTAACATCCTCATTTGGTCTTTGTGATTGACACCTCCTTAACACACTTTAGTACTCACTTTTTCCTGCTTTCTATCTCATGTTCAAAGCTTACGTATTGTATCCATGTATAACCATGTTTTATTAATAGCAAGGTAGCAAGCAGCCTGCTTAGCCTATCATTACCATCTTGAAATGGATGAATACTTAAAAACTCGTAGGCAAATAAGGCCACATATAACTAAAGAATGCGTGGCGATATTCTGATCATACCAATCGTTTATACCTCCAATGATTTTTTCGGTAGCAAAGCCGAGATCTGTAGTTCTGAATATTATTTGGCGAGCACTACTCGGCATTATAGCTTCAACAGAGTTTGCATGTTGCTCATAATTTCCTCTATGCCATTCGTCTTTTTTCGTTTCTTAAGAATATTTTTTCTGTGAGTATCAACAGTAAATTCACTTAAAAATAAAAGACTATTTTTTGAAGCTAACTATCCTTGTTAACTTAATGGAATGAATAGAAACCACTTTCATTTTGTAAAGAGAACGTTATGTAGGTAATACCGAACCAGATTAACTTTTAACAGCGATAAAGAAATACCTCTTTGAAAAAGCAATCAACAAAGCAAAAGCCCTTACTCTCTTCAAAACTTTTGTGGCATTGCGTTATGCTATTCTGCTTTTTCCCTTTCGTTTCATGCAACCATTCAACCTCATCACACCCTAACATCTCTATTGTTAAGAAACCAGAGGCAATCAATAATATAAGGAAAGATAGTTTTGCCGCACCAAAGGTAATCCGTGTCACTGCCCGCAATCAACCCAAAGTAATAAAAGCAGGAAAACCTATTATCAAAATAGATTCATCAAACGGGGGCGCTCCTTTCTTTACCAACTACGGTACCGAGCAAGGGCTGGCGCTAAGTTCTGTTCGTTGTAGTGCAAGCGATAAAGCCGGCAATCTCTGGTTTGGCACCATTGGCGGAGGAGTGAGTAAATATGACGGAAAAAGTTTTACAAGTTATACCATAGCTCAGGGTTTAGTGGGTAATGTGGTATTTTCCATCATAGAAGATAAAGAGGACAACCTTTGGTTTGGAACAATCAACCAGGTTTTACCCGGTGAGGACAACAATATAACCATAGACTTTGTAGCAATAGAACCTGCGCTGCAAAAACAGGTTTAATACCAATATAAGCTGGAAGGTTATAGCAAAGACTGGAGTCCTTTAAGCAATAATTCCACCGCCGTTTTTGGTAATATGCGGGCAGGCATTTATGCGTTTAAGCTAAAGGCGGTAAGTCCTTTTGGCGTCTGGAGCGAGACCCGGTATTCTTTCAAAGTTCTGCCGCCCTGGTGGGCCACCTGGTGGGCTTATACCTTGTATGCATTGTTCATTGGCAGTGTGGGATACACCTTATATCGAAATCATATTAACGGCTTAAAAACACAACAGGCGGAGCAGATTAAAGCGATGGTAGCCACGCAGGAAGAAGAATGTAAACGCATCTCAAGAGATTTGCATGATGATGTAGGCACCAAGCTTTCTGCCTTAAAACTATTCATATCCGCTCTGCATGAAAAAGCAACTCAAACAAACAATGAAGAAATAAAATCGCTCGCCATAAGTTCAGAACAATTTATTACAGAAGCTGTGCAGGATGTACGGCAATTGCTGCAAAATTTAAGTCCTGCTGTGTTGGAAGAGTTTGGATATACCACCGCAGTAGAAGGATTGGTAAACAAGATTAATGAAACTAAACAGCTTCATTTCAATCTTGTAATTTTCGGAATGAAACACGGATTGCAAAAAAGTTATGACCTCGCTTTATACCGCATCACCCAGGAACTAATTAATAATGTCTTGAAACATGCGGAAGCAAAACATCTATCGCTGCAAATAGGACAACGTGATGAAAAAATAATCCTAATGATAGAAGATGATGGTAAAGGGTTTGATATAACAAAGCACAAAGACGGCTATGGACTGAATAATTTAGAGGCCCGAACTAAACTGCTGCACGGTGTTATGACTATTGACTCGCATCCCGGAAAGGGAACAAGTGTGCTGATTGAAATACCGTATAGCTTTAATGGAATATGAGCCAGCAGATGTATTTTGAAACAGTCATACCATTATAATTGGAATATCATGAAAAAGGGGTTATCGACTTATTGGTGGTGTCAAATTGTTGGGTGGAGTATGTATGTCCTTATTCCTACTTTATTTTACTTATCCATGAGCGGTTTGTTTATCAGGAACGTCTTGCCTCATTTGTCTGGTATGGCAATACTTGGTATCCTTTTTACTCATATTATGCGCCTGTTTATGCTTAAAGCCGGGTTGTTGCAACTCAATATTCGCAGGCAAATTGTTTATACATTTCTTACCACTGTATTTTTTTCTTTTATCTATGCACTGGTTTCCGCGTGGCTATTAGAGTTTTTACATTTAGGGGATGAGTTATTCAGGTTATACAATTTTTCGAATAGCGTAAATATGGTAAGTATTGTATTAATTATTTCTTATTCCACGTTTTGCTATCTGGGTGTGTGGAATCTTATTTATTTTTCTTACCACTATATACAACGAAGCCGTAGGCAACTAATAGAGAAGATAAGTTTTGAAAATGAATTAAAGGTACAAAGACTGGAAAGCGAAAGAATAAAAGCAGAATTACAACGGCATGCGGCCGAATTAGAAATCAGAGCGATGATAGCCACACAGGAACAGGAACGTAAACGTATTTCAAGAGATCTGCACGATGATATCGGCACCAAGCTTTCTGCTTTAAGCTTGTTTTTATCCTGCCTGAATGAACAGGCATTGGTTACGCATAACGAACAAATAAGATCACTCGCTGAAAGTTCCCAACAGTTTATAAAAGAAGCCATGCAGGATGTGCGCAGTTTATTGGTGAATTTAAGCCCTTCAGTACTCGAAGAGTTTGGCTATACCACGGCAGTGGAAGGATTGGTGAACAAGATTAATGAAACAAACATGATCCGTTTCAACTTAGTAGTGTTTGGCATGAAGGAGCGCTTGCAGATAGATTATGAACTGCCTCTGTATCGCATTACGCAGGAATTGATTAATAATGTATTGAAACACGCTGCAGCAAAACAGGTTTCGCTGCAGATAGGGCAGCGGGATGAAAAAATAATTCTGATGATGGAGGATGATGGAAAAGGTTTTGATGTACATGCGCACAAGGACGGATACGGATTACATAATTTAGACTCACGTACCAAATTATTGAAGGGCACCATGATTATTGATTCGCAGCCCGGAAAGGGTACCAGTGTGCTTATTGAAATACCCTATAATCTAAACTAAGTATGTCGCCATATCAATTACCCATTAAATTACCCATTAATTTATTAATAGCCGATGACCACCAGCTTATTACAGATGGCATTTCTAAAATACTGGAAACAGAAAAAACGATTGGCGAAATTCACACTGCCAGTAACGGCCGTGAAGCAGTGGATAAAGTAATGATAAAGAATATTGATTGTGTGATCATGGATATTAATATGCCGGTATTAAATGGATTAGAAGCCACAAAACTGATAAAGCTGGAAAAGCCTTATGTAAAAGTTATTGTTGTAAGCATGCTAAGCGATGCCTCTATTGTTAGTAAAATGATGAAGGCCGGAGCAGATGCCTATATTAATAAAGATACCGGGAAAACAGAACTGCTAAAAGCCATAGACAAAGTGATGCAGGGAGAAAAATATATTAGTCCCCAAATTTCTAATAACTTATTTACCCATCTTACCGATCGTAACGTTCATACTACTGAAGCTGAAAAACATCTTACCGCTAGAGAAATCGAGATCATCCGTTACATTGCCGATGGCCTTACCAATCATGAAATTGCAGACAAGCTTTTTCTCAGTATCGTAACTGTAGATACACATCGAAAAAATATGCTTGCCAAACTTCACTTAAAGAATACTGCTTCCCTGGTTAAATATGCAGCAGATCATAAGCTGCTGTAAAACATAACGCTGCTTATTATTTCTTCTCTCTACGCCAAAAAGGGTATATGAAAAATACACCAAAAGGTGTATTGCACCAGCCTTTTATGTTTTCCATCTTTGTGTTGCAGTTTTTAAGATACTTCCTTATCAGCATAATTATTCAGGCTACTATGGAATTCAAACAGGAAGAATTAGTAGAACGGGAAAGAGAAATAGCGGGTTATCTGCTAAAAGACTTTTCACTGAAAGTGGTCTCAGAAAAAACGTGTTTAACCCTCAAACATCTTGCAGTACATATCAGCAATATGAGGATTAAGCTCAAAGCGAAAGATATACAGGAATTGATAAAGTTGCTAAAGGTGAGGAAATCATGAAAAATGAAGAAGTTTCAATTGGCATATCTGTTAGAAGCACTTGAAAACATAGATAGGAATTAATTTCTTAGTCAGCACGATCAAAAGGGAAAAACTTTCGTTGTAGTCGGATGAAAATCGGCTATTGTTAGTTTAATAATTTTTTTTAACCATTAAATATTACAATTATGAAACAAGCATTAACCGCGATCAAATCCTTTGTTCTGCATTCTCCTCTCTATCACTCAATCAGTTCACGAAAAGCATTCGCTAAGTATTCCTTCCTTCTCTTGCTGGCGGGCACTGTGTTACTTTTCAGTAGTTGCAAAAAGGAATTACGTGATTACAACTCCCCATCATCAGATTTGCTAAGTAGTTTTCAAAAGCAAAACAAAGACAAAAAAACAGTTCCTTTCAAAGCTAATTTTACGGCAACACAAGTGGTGATACAGGCACCTGCGCCTGGCACTCCGCTCATTATTCTTGCCACCGGAACAGGTGAAGCCTCACACATGGGGAAAACGAGGTTTGAAGCAAACGTAACAATTGATGTTTTTGGCCCGCAACCGGATTTGTCTATAGCCACCTTCACGCTCACTGCTGCCAATGGTGATCAAATATTCATGAATGTTCCGGGGAAGATGAATAGTGCTACTTCAGCAACACTAACCGCTACCATCACCGGTGGCACCGGTAGGTTTGCCGATGCAAGGGGTACGTTAACAGGCAGCGTTATAAATGGCGCAACTACAGATGCCATTTCATTAGAAGGCAGGATTAGCTATTGAATAATACAGAGCTAACAATAGGGAAACTTTTTTTAACGCCGTTGGTATTGTTGCCAACGGTTTATTTTTGTCTTATACTCCCAAAGCAGGGCGCTTTTTTACAGCAGATAAATCAGAAAAAAGAAAATGGATGATAACGACGGTTCCTTTTAAAGATGTTCCCATGCTTTATCCTCCTCAGGTGTACAAAATTTCATACTTCTTCTCTCTACACCAAAAAGGGTACATGAAAAATACACTAAAAGGTGTATTGTGCAATCCTTTTATGTTTGTAAAATTTGTATTCGACTTTAAGAAATGTTTCTCATCAATATTATTTACTCAGCATATCATGGAATTCAAACAGGAAGAACTGGTAGAACGGGAAATAGAGATAGCCGGGTATCTATTACAAAACTTCTCTTTAATAATGATTGGAGAAAAAACGGGTTTAAGTAAAAAACTACTTGCGGCACATATCCAGAATATGATGAAAAAATTAAAAGCCGAAGATATGGAAGCCTTGATAAAATTGATAAAGAAAATATAGCAACAACCTACTTTAAACAAAACCATTTATTAATCACAAACACTTTTTTTAAACACTTTAATATATACATCATGAAACAAGTATTAAAAACTATTGAATCCTTAATTCTTAATTCAAAGTACCAATTGGGTATTTTGCTCACAGGTACTGTCATCATCATTAGCAGTTGCCAAAAGGAAGAAATTCAAAGCAGTTCCCAAAAGCAAGATCTCCTCAGCCGTTCTCAAAAAGAAGAATTTCAAAGCAGTTCTCAAAATCAAGACTTTTTAAATATTTCTCAAAAGCAAAATCAGCAGGAAAAGTCTGTTCCGTTTAAAGGTAAAATGACTCTAATAGTGAAAAGTAACACGGTTTCTGGAACAGGAACGGCAACCCATATTGGAAGATTTACGATTGTTGAACCAAACAATAGTATTAAACGGAATGCAGACGGTTCTCTTACTATTACCGGTACTGCTATTATTACCGCTGCAAATGGTGATGAAATACATGCAACACATAGCGGATCAGTTTACTTTCTACGTATCGGCATGGTTCAAGTAAATGCTGAATTTACCATTATGGGAGGTACCGGAAGGTTTGCAGGGGCAACGGGCAGCTTTGAAGTTCAGAATCTTACAAACCCAGGCGATTATACGTTTAATGGTACTATTAGCTATTAGATAACGCAGGCCTATTAAAAAGCGCACTTTTTTTAACGCCGTTGGGATTGTTGCCAACGGCTTTTATTTGGTTTAAAATGCTTTTCTCTCTACACCTTTCAGTTTATTTAAAAAATACACCGAAAGGTGTATTGTGCCTGCCTTTTATGTTTTCAATCTTTGCTCTGTAAAATTTTAATATTTCCAGCTTCAAATAATATCAATCATGAAACAAGTACAAAACACTATTGCCTCTTCATTCTTAGTTCTCCTGTCGGCTGCTTAATTAGCCCGCAAAGAGTATTCTCCAGGTACCGCTTCGTTCTTTTGTTCGCAGGTTTTGCATTGCTTATAAGCAGTTGCCGGAAGGAAAGTTTTAAAGCGATTCTCAAAAGCAGGATCTGCTTACCAGCTCCCAAAAGCAAGAAACCAGGAAACAAAGCCTAGGTCCAATACAAATCAACTTTACCGAACACAATCTCTTTCCGGAAGGCTTGGCCTATGACCCGTTTCACAATTGGTTTTATTTTAGTTCTGCCTCCCGTGGCACGGTAGGCATTGTAACACGGGATGGAACTTATACCCCCTTCATCACTGATGAAAAACTGACCAGTACTACGGGGCTGAAAGTTGACAAGGCCCATAAGCGGCTTTTAGTAAGTAACGTAGAGACCGGAATTGGGGCTTATGACCTTAACACGGGAATGCGGATATTTTTTACTGACTTGTCTGCGCTGCTTCCGGGAACCCCAGTTTTTATAAATGATGTGGCTTTAGACCCGCAGGGCAATGCATATGTTACCAACAGCTTTGCGCCCATTATATATAAGGTAGACCGTGAGGGCAATGCAACAGTCTTTTTTCAAAACGACGCTTTTGCGCTGCCCCCGGGCGAGTTTGGATTTAATGGCATTCAATACGATGAAAGAGGTTTTTTACTTGTCGCCTTCTCAAACCAAATAGTAAAGATTCCGGTTCGTAACCCTTCTGGTTATTCAATTGTACAACTAGATGCAGCGGTTTTTCCAGATGGGTTGCTGCTAAGCAAAAACGGTAAGCAATTGGGAGTGGTGAGCAACACTGGTGGCACCCCCGACGACAAAGTGCTTTCGTTTAATAGCAACGATGCTTGGAAGAGCGGCAGCCTGAGCACTTCATTTAATACCTGTGCCGTATTCCCCACTACTTTAACGAGTGATGGCAAGCAGGTGTATGTGCTGTATTCTCATCTGGACAAATTTATCAACGGGCACGACCAAAACACCTTTACTATACAGGAGGTGCCTTTGAAAGAAAAGAACCCATTTTAGAGCAGAAGGTTATGCAGGACGTCAGCCGCAGAGCCTTTTACCTTCCAGATTCCTTCCCGTCTTCGTTGTCAGCGAAGCGGGAAGAGCTGGGTTTGTATTGCACGAAGAAAATCGTTTTACAGAAATAAGCTTTTTCTGCCGTTGGCACTATCGCCAACGGCTTTTTTAAAAAAAATATGAAAGCAAGAGGCTGTTAAATTATCAAAGGCAGAGGGATAAGTTTTGCTGATGAAAAGAAAGTAACAGTGAAGGGTATTGGAGTTGGTTATTCATTTCAAACTATTGACAAAATACTGGCACAATAAAGAGCTATTCAAGCAAATCACAAGCTGTAAATGCATCAAATCAAAAAGATCAGGAACGGTCAAGGACACTTGAATTTGATGGCGAAAAGAACAGCAAAGAAAGCATTATAAATGCTTTGGAAGATTTTATGAAATCTGAAAAAATGCAGGAAGGAATTGATCAGCATTTATTACAAAAGAAGCGAAGGGAAAAGCATTTGTCTTATTGTTTATAAATTTTGAAATAAAGTACGTTATGGAAGAAGATGTTTTACAAACAGTAATAGGCGAAGTGCTGCAGGAACTAAAAAAAAATAAAGCAACAGAAAGCAGATACTATCAAAGCTTTGTTTGAAATAAAGAGGCACTTATCGCTACACAAAAGTTAGACATTGTGAGACAACAATTAGTAACAAAGATCCCACTTTAGTAAATACAATTATAGAAGAAGGACTGCATAAAATCGAGAGTAAAAGAGAACAACAGCCAATAAGTATAACAAGGGAGTTTAGGATATTATTATTTCCAGAGTACGGAGCAAGAGATTATTATAAAATTATTTTTGGAGGAATATTATTTTTGAATGGTTATTGTATTGATTGCTACCTACTTTTATACACTGGCAAAAGAATTTATAGAAGTAAATCTAATAGCAGTGCCAGGTTTTATGTGAGAACAGTATGGACAGCTTTGTACTGGTATATTATGTGGCGCTGAGTTGAATGGATCTGTCTCTTAAAAAACCTTTTCGTGCTGCAATTCATTTAGATCTTAAAAACACTCCGTGCCCCGCTGTGCCGCTGTGGTTCAAATAAATTAAATGGCGGGGTTCCTTGGCTACACGCGAGGCTATAAAAGGAGACCCCGGCACGACGAAAGACATGGTCGCGATCCGCTATTAGAAGCAGCAGTAAAGGAAAGTTGAAGGAGATAAAAAAATAGGTTGGACCGGGCATTGGCTATTAATGTGGCTTTGCTTGCAGCCTGTCCCGTCATTTTTGCAGGAACGCACTCTTGTACGGTATAAACTTAAGCAACAAACAAAGCCCATAATTAGAAGCCGCCCGGTATAGGTGCGGCTTCTAATTTGATAAATGTTTTAAAAATTTCAGGTATGGTTTATAGTCACCTAAGTTTTGGAACGCGGAGTAAAACCATCTGTACAAATGCGCTTAAAAACTTCTATTAATAAACGTTTTCAATTTTATAGGCAGTTTTATTAAATTTAAATTTGTCGCTTTTCTTTAAATCTTGCATACTTGCATATATGGGTGCTTTTGTGGAAATTCCATAAAACACCTCGCCCTCGATCTCTATTTTTTCGCTGGATACCGAAATAAAGAAATTGAGCTGATCGGTAATTACAACAGCTCCCGGTTCAACTTTAGAATTTTCAAAACTTGCGTTAAGCGATTTCAGGTATCCCATTTCCATGGTTGCAAATGCAAGCTCTTTTTCTATAGTCATCAGCAGTTCTATTTTACCTGCCGTGCGGTCTTCCGTTTGGCTGGCCGAGTCAGTCTGACCCATCGTATCTGCCTTCATTTCCGCAACGCGGTACTCAAAATTTGAAATCAATTCATTTTGTTTGTCTATACAGGTTTGTAAGATCACGTCTTTGGGAATATGTTTTTTCATGTGACAATTTGTTTTTAAAATGTGCAAATATGCCTACCTGTTTACCCCGGGTTTTTAAATCCCGGTGAATGGTACGGCGTTTAAGTTCAGCTTAAGAAATCAGCAATTATTATTTGTGCTTTCGAGGTCAGCCTGCGTTGTAGTGTGCAGGTTTTGCCACGGTTTAGCCAGTGGTTGCTTAAATAGGTGTTTTAATTTTCCAGGCAAGGATAATTCAGTAAATAAGGGTTTATTGAACCAATCAGGGTGCCTGTTTACAGCAACTGTTTTTTGCTCTTCATTAGTCGTATTGTTTGGTGCCATAATTGTTGCTTTGTATAAAGCTACCCTAAAATGTTCACCGGAAACAGAACAGGTGAACATTTATAACATTCTATCTCTGGCACAAGTGTACTTTTATACGACTGTTTGGTCTTATAACTACTGCTCCCCACATAGCCCCGATTGGAGTGGAAAGCCCACAACCCGCACCAGCGGGTGAGGACTTGAAACGGAAAGCGGGACCAATGTTGAACCAGGTTGTCCTGCTGTGCTCCAAATTTTTTAAACGTGTTCCTGGCTATTGTCAAGAAAGTACTGCAAAGGGTTATTACTACCGTAGCGGCCACACATTTTTGTTATTGTGACCAAGGTTGGAGTATACAATACGTTGCAAGTGCTGCGGCAGGTAGATACTTGCATATACCTGGATGATGGTAGCGAAGGAATTCTATTGCCAAAGCGTTTTGTGCCCGAAGGTGTACAGGAAGGAGATAAGTTGAAGGTGTTCTATACCATAATTCTGAATTCCATGACCATGGGCGAAAATGACCGGGAAAAGTAACCTGATATAATGTTGTTGTCGATTAAGTATTTTTCAATTCACTACGTATTGTTTGAGTATGTTCATCAAAACTTTTGGCAACTTCCTTCGAGTATACGCCTTTATACTTATCAGAAAGTTTCGTCTTCGCCGGGCTTCGATTTTCTTTCAGCACTTTTATCAGGTTGAGCTCCTCCAACTCGTGTAAAAGCCGAAAGGCTTTTTGGTTTATAACCTGTACAATTACTGTACTATCCATGATGAAACAAATTATACTTAAAATTAAGCGCTTGACTTTTGTTTATTATATCGATTGGAAAAAAACATTTATCCCAAAATTCGAGGTGCTCCCGATTTTCGGGACAGGCACTTTGAAACGCCCCGACCAAAACGGCACCCGCAAAGGCATGGCTTTGGTAACACCAACAAACGCAAAAACTTTAATGTCTAATCCTCCTTATGGTTTTCCGTTGCTTCACTTATTACCTGCGGTACATAAATGTTTCCTCCATAAAACAAAGCATTTAAAAACAATTTGTTTGTTCCATACCATGTACCCCTGAAGTTGGGATCATCGCTAAACATAATCACTCTCCCACTTCCCTCTGTACCAACTAACACTGAAGCCGAATTCTTAATCTTCGTCAAATTTGTACTATGAACATAACCTCCTATCAGCGGTTCAGATGTATACTGCGCTACAGTACTGTAAGGATTAATGCTGGGTTGCAGTAGAGTCAGTCCATTTCTGTAAACTGATATTCTTTTATTGTTAAAACCGAACCCAATGGGATGTGTCGTATCCAGGTCAACACGAAAGATCGATCCTCCCATAGCTTTGGCTCCTTCAATATAAACCGCCATATCAAAGTCCTTTCGTAGCGGAGTTACTTTGGCGGTGTCAACCGTAAATAATTTTTCTTTTGTAAATCCATTTTTAATAGCCCATTCAGTTCCGGTTTTAATGGTTATTAATGAATTGCCACCTTGCACCCATGCTTTTATTTTGTCGCCTGTCGGCTTATCAATTAAAGAATAATTTCCTGAAACCATTATCATGGTATTATAACGGCTGAGGTCTGCGCGGCCCAGGTTCAAAATGTCAAGTTTGGTTATAGGCATCTGTAAGCGTTCATCTAATAAATGCCATATCTCACCTGCTTCAGGGGCTGCCACACCAGTGCCAACAATCATTACCGCCATAGGTTGTTTTAATGTGCGAACATATCCGCTACCCATATCAATACCACCGGAACTATAACCGGAATTTAGACCATAAATATTAATAGCTGATTGTTTACCTGTAGTACTGATAGCTTTAAATAATGAATCAGCAGGTATCCGTTGTTGCTGTACGGGTATCACAATACTGCCATAACCAAAAGCTTTAGTCTTGCCATTTATGATTGCAGTAAAGGGCCGGAATGCTGACTGCACAATCACACCGGCTTTTTGTAAATGATAGATAGCCTTATGAACATTGTAATCAGTGCTGCTGATTACATAGGTGTAATTACTTTTTTCAAGTGTATTAAGCTGCTGTGCAGGTAATGCAACAACACGCTTGCCAGCATTGTAAGTTGTTTTTAATTCAGTATAAGGAAGGTTGTAGGCATGAACGAGACTCCATGCTGATGCATCGTAAAAAGAGCTGTCAATATATGTTATCTGCTTTTCAAATACAGAACGAACCATTATATAATTATTTTGATCTGCCGGAACATAAAACCCTTTTCCATCAGTTGAATTATTTCCGGCATCATAAACTTCAATTTCATGCAATAGGAGCATGTTTACGAATGCCCTTGTTCTTGTTTCATCGTTTGCATCTCCAAATAAATATCCCTTTACCACAGACTTTGATGCCTGCTCTTTTGCTAAGCGATAAAATTCTTTTCTCAATTTCAGCAACAATGCTTTTTCAGCCTGTGATGCCCGTACTACAGTTAATGCTGCGGTAAGCTGATTTCTAATGGTAAATGCAAAGGTTATAGGAATGGTATTTGTCTCCTGCAGATGACCCCTGCTGCTGGCCTGTTCAAACAAAAAGCCTGCACCGCCATAAAAGTTTATATAACTGCTGCCATATCCCGGATAAAGTTTATCGTACGCCTCTTTTGTAAAATACATAGAGCCAAGCTTATCCGTGGCTTTTGAAAAATATTCAGCGTATTTAGGGTAGATGGTTTTGTAGAGATAATTTGGAACAACAGGGTTATTGCTGGCATCTTCTCCCGGGTCAAAATAAAAAGTAGAATTGCTTCCCATTTCATGATGATCGGTTTGTACGTAAGGCCTCCAGTGATGAAAAAACTTTATACGGTTTCTTGTTTCGGGAAATGTTCCAAGAAACCAATCGCGGTTAAGATCGAACCAATAGTGATTAAATCTTCCGCCCGGCCATATTTCAGTATGCTCCCTGTCTAATGGGTCGGCAACCGCAGGCGATGCTTTATGCATATTTGCCCAATGCGT
>MWWF01000122.1_pt1 | contig 13882 bp, 15 predicted proteins | sample 1047351 | NCBI WGS metagenome assembly MWWF01 (sample SAMN06349970, study PRJNA376086) | soil metagenome | isolation source: MGM-3 sample Antarctic (ecotone) soil | place: Antarctica
CGCCAAAAGGTGCGCGGAATAAATCAGCCTGACGAACGATGTTGAGAAGTAAGTTAGCGTCTTGCGGCTGTTGCTCGGTTGCCTGTGTTGATTTACTTTCCGCTTCGACCGTTGCGGCGTCGGTAAGTTCGAGTAGGTGCGCGACCCTGCCGCCCGCGTTCAGCCAATCGGACACGTCGCCTTTTTCTGGCAGCCCCGGCAACTCTATAATTTTGACGCTCTCAGCGATGCCTGACAGTGCGTGCTTGACCTTTCCGGCGTGTTGTCGCCCCGGCTCATCATCGTCGGGTAATACCACCACGCGCCGCCCGCGTAGATAGTCGTTATATTCGTTGAGCCACTTGCCCGCGCCGCCCGCGTTCGTCGTTGCCACCAATCCGAGCGCGTTCAATTTGTCGGCGTCCTTCTCACCTTCAACAATAAAAATTGTGGTAGATGGGTCGGCTTTGATTAGTTCGGGCAAGTTGTAAGGCACGCGGCGCGTGCCGTTGAGTTTGTAAATGTGTCCGCCGTTGCCATCCGGCTTGCGTTGGTGAAACCCTTTCGGCTCTGTCCGGCACACCTGATAAAGAGTCTCGCCTTGCTCGTCTGAATAGTCGTAAGTAACAACGATTTTTCCCGCGTCGTTGCCCTTCTGCCAGTTGCCGCCGAGTACCTTGCGGATCGCTTCGTATGTGCATCCGGCATGGCAGTAAAGGAGCGCGTCACCTTCGCGGCCTTCTTTGACACTCAAACTGTTATGTTCGTCTGCGTGCGCGGGACAACCGCGCCGTCCAGCCCTCGCCGGTTCGCTTAACATTATTAAGCCTTGCCAGAATTGTTTGTGATTTCATCGCTTTACTTTCCTTTCGCAAGTCGCGCAAAGCGTCGCGTACTCGACGCGTGATTCGCCGATGCACGGCACTGGAATAGCCTTTACGATTCGTCGCACGCGGCCATAAAACATGCACACGTCACGGCGCAAGACAGGCAAGAGCGCGACGGACGCAAGCCGCCGGGCATGATGGTTTGTAGATTGTTGTTGACTCATAGCGCACCTTTCTTTTTGTGCGCCGATGTTGAAATAAGAGGGTGTAAACGGTAGGATAGTCCAACCGCCGCCACTATCGGCGTTTTTACACTCGCTGTTGCTCACAACATCAGCGCGTGTGGATCGGGGCTTTGGATCGTCTAATCCGCCAAGACTAAGAACGATCCTCAGCCCCCTAATTCATCGAACACGATGAATTGAAGCACAACTGGTCACTTCAAAAAACATAAAACTTTCATTCAGATCGTATGTCACGACATACGCGACATACGCGACGCGCTTTGCTTTAAAAGTTTCGTTTTCATCGCCGCGCCGCAACTGCGACCAACAACAAAGCGAAAACTCCGGTGATGATTAAAGGCGCGTTGTCACCATCAACCAATGAAGCACCGTTGAATGGAGACAAGGACGGCAACGGGGATCTATCCGACTGTGCAGCACCGCCCGCGCCATTCTGCAAAGCGTAGATCGGATCAATTGCCACCCCATTTACTCTGACCTCGAAATGTAAATGACAGCCTGTAGAGTTTCCGGTGTTGCCGACGCAGCCAATCAACTGCCCTTGCGCGACTTGCGCGCCGACGCCAACAACCGACCGTTGCAGATGAAAGTATTTCGTCTGTACCCCGCCGCCGTGCTTGATGTGAACAAGGTTGCCCGCCGACGTTGAATAGTTCGCAGCACTCACGCGCCCCGCCGCCGCCGCGACAACCGGAGTGCCGCACGCCGCCGCGAAGTCAGTCCCGCCGTGTGCGCGGCTTCCCCTGTCAACGCCGAATTGCGACGAGACACGCGCCCCCGATACTGGGTGAATTAAATTCATCGCTTCGCCCTGCGTGTCCATAAATCGAAACCGAAAAACGCGGCCAGCTTGTCTATGAAGCGGATCGGAGGCATCGGCTCAATCGCTGGCGCGATGCCCCGCCCATTGATGTTTTTGGCTATGTATTCATATTGATGGCGACAGTCGTACTCTTCGATAAATGCGCGCTGGCTATCTAACTGCGAAAGAATCAAGTCCCGGTGCGCGCCGCCGATGCGCTCCACTTCGCTCTTTGAAATGTCGAGCAACTGAAACTGGATCGCGTCCGCTTGTTTCAGCAACTCCAATATGTGCGCCCGCGCTTCGTCGCTGATTTGATCTTGAAAATCCATCGGCTTTACCCTCTGAATATCCGCATGGCGACGATCAGCCCCGCGCCAATCAAAAGCATCGTTTCGAGTGAAGACAGACCGCTTGGATCGTTGCCGCCGCCGCCGTCCACATCTTGAAAGTTGTAGCCGACCCTGACGTTTGAGTTGACCGGGTAAACATCAATGTCGGCCTGTGAGTTGTTAACAACCAGACCGGCAGCTTGCGCCGCCCTCAAACAATCGTCTCGAATGCCCACGCCGCGCGCCCGGTCTATCCGCGAACGCCCCGCTATCTTCAAAACCACCCATCCGGTGCGCGACGTGGTAGGCGAATCAAATTCAACGGCAATGTCACTGGCGACGTTTTGAAGTCTGCCCGCGACGCGAAGCCGCATGCTGTTGTCATAAGTGAATGAAACCGCGTTCCAAATGCCGTGCGCCGCCGCGACCCCAAACTGGAAGCCTTGCCCCGCTTTCACATAACCGTTTGCACCCTGCATTGCCTTATTCCCTCGTCAAAAACATAATGAACAGGAACGCGCCGCCGTACAGTAAATATTTGCTCCAATCAACGGGCGCGGCGGGCAATCGTGGCGGTAGTGCGTTCGGGTTCAGTTGTCGCAGCCACGCCGCCGCCGAAGAGTGCCGCGCGTGTCTGTGCCCCGACTTGACCGTCCGCCGAGATGCCAACGCTTCGCTGAAACTCCTGCACGCGCGCAGCCGTGCGTGCGCCCCATTTACCATCTTCGACAAGACGTGCGAGCGATGAAAGCAGTTGATTAAGTCGCCTTTGAATGGCCTGCACGTCGGCGGAAAAGCCAGAGGATGCGACAGCGGAAGAAGTGTTCGCCATCGTCGCCGTGCCGCGCGGCAACGCGCCCCAACGCGGATCAAGTGTGCCGTTGGCGAGTTGAACGACATACATCATGCCGTTGCTTGTCCTGACCCCTTCGTTGTATTTGCCTTGATACTGAGACACGAAAAACAGAATGGAGTCATAAGGCCATTCCCATGCGCCGCGAAGCTCCCTTGTGAATCTGTAGCGCAGAGGGCTATTAGGAATTTGCTCCGCCGTTTGATTCTCACGATCCCATGTAATCCAGCGCGGTAACGTAAAGCCAGCCATAAACTACCCCTCCCTCATCGTGCGCGTGTCGCTGCCCTTCAATTCCATTCTTCGTAATTGAATACGTTCCACCACGAAAAAATAGATACCCGTCTTTGTAAAAGAGGCGCGGGAAGTCGCCGCCGTACTCGCAGAAAAAATGCTCGTAGTGTTGCTCTCCGGTTTCGATGTGTGGCTTATCGGCTTCATAGACGACGCACATCACACAACCCAGAAAATGAGATCGCCCACGCTCCAACCCCTCCGGCAAAGGCTTATAAAAACCAACGATGTGCAGATCGCCGTTGCCATCCGATACCAACTTGATTCGCGCCGGGTTGAACTTCAAAGCTTTGTCGCCGTCTTCGTCTTCCTTCACTCGAAACTTGAGCGCGCTTACTTTCTTCATCCTGGCGCGCGGTTCCCGGTAGTCGTCCGAGTCATGCAACATCAATTCCACCAACCCGCCCAACTCCGCCACATATGAAGGCGTGCCGCGTCGTGCTTCGACAAGTGTTACCGCCTTCGCCTCTTTGCCTCGGAAGTTGCGGAACATCTTGTCGGCCTCGACCGCGCCGCCCGTCTTGAGTAAGTTAGCGCGCATCGCCGGGTTGATCATCTTCACCAAATGCCGACCGCGCCCGCCACGCTTCGGCTCCGCTGGATTGAGCATCCGAACGTGATGCTTCTCTTGTGTCATCAAATCTTTCACTTCATCACCTCGCTAAAGTAACGGGCGACCGGCCACGCTCGCGCCGCTCAAATTGGCTGACTAGAATCGCGCCGATGTGCTCAAGACCAGAAGACTCTTGATGCACACCGGACGCGGCCTCGTTACTCTTCCTCGTCTTCGTCGTCTTCCGAAATTTCCGACTCGTCTTCGTCAATTTCTGAATCTGCGAGAACGTCTTCGGTGAGCGCGGCGACGCGGGTAAGCCGCCCGCGTAGGCGATCAACTTCGTCTTCCAGTTCGTCGTTGCGCTCAGATAACTCTTGATTCTCTTCGCGCAGGGTTACGATTGTGTCTTGCGGATTGCGTCGTGGCATCTTCAATATCTCCCTTAGAAGAATTTTCACTTACAGCCCCGGTCTAAAACCGAAACCGCAAAATTGACCTGCACCAATAGTAAGGGGGCGAATATAGGTTTTAAGCTATATTCGCCCCCAAATTAGGCCGAAAAAGACGAAGATAGGTTTCAAGCTATCTTAGCCAACGAAAATAGGTTTTAAGCTATATTCGCCCTTTCGTTCGCGTTCCTCTTCCTGCGCGTGTCGGCGTCCGCTCTACTGGCGCAGCCTTCTTTTGTTCTTCTCTCAAGCGATATAGACGGATAGCATCGCGCAAGTTTTTACGCCGCTTCGCTCTTTCTTCTAAATCCAATAGCGAATACTTTGGATCGATCTCGTTAGCAGTCCAAGTCAACGACTTGCCTTGCCGCTTCCAATCAGAGGCCTTTTTAGTTTCGGCTTTAGTGTCACGCCTGCGTTGTGGAATTCTCGCCTTTAATTTCGCCAACGCTTTGATAAACTTATCTACCTCTTGCTTCAAATCGCAATCATCCGGCGCGGACATTGTTGCGTACAGAATGAACATTCCCTTAACCGCCGCGTCAAATTTCTCCGGGTGAGCAGGTGGGAACCACGCCGGGTCTACGGCGAACATATTCGCCACAGTGATGCGCCGCGCGGGTAATGTTCGATTGAAATTTTCAGTGGTCAGGCTGTCGGTCGAGATGTCATAAAGCTGACGCATGGCTTCCCATTGATCGCCCACATCCTTTAAGACCATGCTTGTTAAATTGGGTACTTCGTGAGGCGCGGGAATATGCATCGGATTGCCGTCCGTATCCTTTAGCACCCAGTCTGCCGGATCGAATGGTGGAAAAATCGCGGGTGCGTCCGCCACCGTCGCACCTCTTGCACGTTTCACGCGCGTACTTTTCTTTTCACTTACATCTTTTTTGCTGCTAGGTTTTTTTTATTGCCATGAAGTACGCCAGCCTTTCGTAATAATCGCCTGTGTAATTCCTTAATAAATCGAAACAACACCAGAATAACGCCTAAATAACACCTAGAATTTGCCTAAAACGCACCTACAATTCACTTGGAAACTCACCTAGCACTCATAAGCAGTTAGCTTTTAGTTTGCTTTTCATTAGTTTTAATCAGACTTGCGATAGCTTTTGCTTTGCTTTCCGTTAGCTATTGCGCGTAGTTTCCGTGAATTTGCGTGGTTCCAACGTGCCTTTTCCGTGTGAAATTGTGGGGAAACGTGAGCACGTTTTGCGGATTATTTCTTGCCAGTTGTCTTTTTAGTGGCGCGCGGTCTGCCTGCCGCTTTCTTCTCGAAATTTTCAACATCGCTTCTGCGAACATGAACGCGCCCCGCTATATCGTAGGCCGTGAGACGCCCCCGCTTAATAAGATTCGCTATCGCCTCTGGCGTAACATCCCTTATTCGTGCGGCCTCTGCTTGCGTTATTAAATCAATCGGAATTTTCTTTGACACACTCACTCCATTTATTAGTTGACTTTGCCAACACGTTCCGCTTAATATCTTAATATTACCAACCTAATAATGCAAGATGATTTTTAAGTTGGTAATCAGAAAGGACTCTAACAGCATAAATAGAAACGGGCGCGGCGAGTGCTACTAACACCCCCACGCCCTTGACCTTCAACCTCTCCGTTTAGAAAGGACAATGAAGATGCAAAAGAATACGCCCGCACCCGGCGGAAGTTCAACCCACAACAAAACGCCCAAGCTGCGGCTCGTCCCGCCCGCGCCGCACAGTAAGACCAAAACCAAGCAACGCGCGCCGATGCTTCAAGACTGGCTCGACCCCCTCCCGCGCGTTGATGCCAATCGCATGTTAGTGCGTCATCGGGGCACGACCTTTTATGTCTATGTGTGCGGCGATTCTATGACCGGCGCGGGCATCAACGCGGGCGATGTACTTGTCGTTGATGGAATGTTTGAGGCTCAGGACGGCGACGTTATAGCCGCCAACTACGACGGCGAGTGTGTTATCAAACGTCTCAGCAATCGCGGCGACCAAATCGTCCTCACGCCCGACAATCCCGACTATAAAGAAATCGCCGTCACGAACAAATCACGCTTCAAGATTATGGGGAAAGTGATGTGGGTACTTCGCCCCGTCGCCGTCGAAGCGCGCGGGAAGCGTGCGAGAACGCCACAGCCGCCACAAGCGAAAGGAGCGCGACCAATGGGTAAGGGCAAGTACGAACCATCGCCCTTTATGTCTCTTAAAGAGGCCGCGCATTTCTTCTGCACGTCGCGCACGTCTATTACTCGCTCGCGCGGCGAGTTCGCCAAACTAGCACACGTCATGGTCAACGGGCGGCACCACATTACACGCGAGAGCGCGGAGAGGTTAGCCGCCGCCATGTTGAAGCGTGCGAAGAGTGTCGCGGGAGGCGTTGACGAACTCGCGCAAAGACGGCGCGCGTAAGTGGAGGCATAAGTTTCGGCTGCTTCCAGAGTGGCCGATTGCGAGCGGCGGCGCGTGGTGTTCGGGAGCATCATGCGCCGCCGCTCTTAACATAAAATGTTATGATTCTACCAATGGATGTGACAGACCGCCGATACTTCAAACGATGGTTGAAGGCTCTAGGCAAAAATGAGCCTGACGAGTTGTGGCTTGATTTCATCTCGCAGGAAGAGTTGCCGCCGCTTAGTTTCTCCAACGAAGTTTCAGCCGTTTACTCTTCCGCCATTGAAGGCAATTCGATTGATCTGAACAGCTATCTCCGCTCGAAGACGCGCGGGCAAAATGTCAGTTTCAAGGCGAAAGAGTATGCAGAAATCGAGGCTTTGATTAAAGCCTACGGGTACGCTCAAAAGTACGCGCTCAATGAAAAGAACCTACTGGCGGCGCATCAAATTCTCGCCGCGCCTCTGCTCTCCAAAGCGGGTAGAGGCCGCTACCGCACGCAGCCGATGGCCGTCTATAGCCGACACGGAATTGAGTATGTCGCCCTTGAGCCTGAGTTTGTGTCGGGGGCGATGAAAGAGCTATTCGCGAGCATCCGAGAGTTAAAACAAGGTGCGCCGGACGTGGCGGAAGTGTTTTACCATGCCGCGCTGATACATCTGGTTTTCGTCCACATCCACCCGTTTGCGGACGGCAACGGGCGCGCGGCGCGGTTGCTGGAAAAGTGGTTTCTGGCCTCGCGGCTTGGCCGCGCGGCATGGCACATTCAATCGGAGGCTTATTACAAAGAACATCAGGCCGCTTACTACAAAAATATCAAGATCGGGTTGAACTATTACACGCTCGATTATGATCGCTCCGTTCCGTTCCTGACGATGCTCGTAAAGTCGCTTGCCTGACCACGCGCCGCTTATTTGTTAATAAAGTTCCAACCCTCTTCCGGCAGCATTCCATCGGTGCGTGTTGTTTTAAGTTCAGTGAGTAGAAATTGAGCGTCAGGATATTTTTTACTCAACTCATGTTACGCAGACAAGATTTAGGGTTTTAACTTGACACATGAATTTCCTGAGCAAAAACGCCGCTGTTTGCTGTAGGTAGCGGCAAACTGCCCAGTAAAACCGCTATTTGGCAAAAACTGCGTAACGCGGAAAAGCGCGTCAGAGCCTAATGTTTTCCGTGTCAAGCGTAAACTGCCATTTCTTTTTGCGTAACATCAGTTACTCAATATTTTTGTCAGTTGGCGGAGTGAATGCTGAGTTACCAAAAGGACAGAGGCGGGAAGTATTGTCATCCAGTCGAGAATCTCATCACGCGAGTCAAGAAACTGTAGCAGTGATTTCTCACGAATGTCTTCGTCATAAACGAGAAGATATACCTTCATAACTACGCTTTTCTGTAAGCGGGTCGGGTGAGAGCCGGGTTGGGAATCGCTAATAACTGCTTCGGATTTGTTGCCCGCGCCTGACCTTTTTTCCTCAACAAACGTCGTCTTGCCCAACCCGACCCATAAGCCACGATTTCCAGCTTATCAAGATCGTAGTGCGGGCGGAGTGTGTCTGCCTCAGAATCGCTCTTTCTTTTTGTCATAAGCCCTTCTTTCTTTCGGGTTTAGCTCGCGGGCACTGATGATCCGCGTTCTTGCACAGCGTTCCATGTGGGAGACAAGTAAGTAGCGGCGTTGCTCGGACTCGCCAATAATAATATACCTCTGCTCTCCAACGGAATGATCCGGGTCTTTGTATATGATGATAGAAAGGATCATCAAAAACGGTAGTAGCTTCCTCAAAAGTTACTTCGTGCTCTCTGACGTTATATTGCGCCTTATCAGCGTCCCACTCATAATCGCCAAACACCACGTCGGGATTGCTTCGGCGCATCATGCCAGCCTTATACACTTTCTTTGGTTTATCGGAAAGCCACGCGCGCCGCTCCTTGTTTGTATAATGGCGGCATGTCACCGATTCGTCACCGCAAGAGATGTCAAGAGGTGTCACTGGATGGTAATTGAAGGTAGAGAATTATGTCCCGAAGTGGCTGCAACCTGTAAGAGATGTTAAGAAATGTCACTTGATGGTAATTGAAGGTAGATGGTCAAGTGACTTTCGCAATGCGGAGGCCAGGAGTTCGACCCTCCTCTGCTCCACCAACTCAACCACTATGCACTGAAAGTGCATAGGTTGCTGATCCGCACGTTCGTGCGGACTGAAAGCGAATGCGAATGAAAGTCGGGAGTTTTCACTCTATCCGCACATTCGTGCGGACTGAAAGTTCTCTCGAAGAATAAAATCAATCACTTACGGCGGGGCGCGCACCCTGCCGTTTTTGTTTACGACTCAGCGTGTTTTATGACCTGTGATGAAGTCGTCGGGTTGTTTTGCGCCAGTGAGGCGACCGTGCGACTCTCACCGGGCGACTTTGCTGAGATGCGCCGCATAATTGTTAACACCGGCAGCCGCAAGCGTCCGCTTATCTTGCGTGAAGATGTTGAAGCTTTGGCTTTAGAGAAGGCTGAGAGCGCGCAGGCTGTGAATCCTAAACCGTTCCTGGTCACCAACAAAAAGAGGGCATGAGGGGCGAAGAAATACGATTACGGGGCGGCTGTCATGGCCGGCTCTATTTGTTATGATAATGACTTACAGTGCAAAAGATGATGCTCGGAGCTCGCACTTAGTCTTTAATTATCCCTCTTTCTATCATCGCCTTAATCCAATCAGGGCGATTAAGTGTGCATTGGGCTAAGCGTAGGCATTTGTTAGGGGGGAAGTAGATGCTTTTAGGAATGTGGTCGTGTCCTTGATCTCGTCTTGAACCGTGTCTGATTCCAAAGGATGCAACCCATACACCATTGATCTTGATGACTGCTATATCATGTGCTCGTCCCGGTCGAATTTCTGCTTCTAACTTTTTCGCAATGGTGCTAGCGTGATCTTTAGTTAGCATATTCTGTCTTCTTAATAAACGATCTCAGCACAGAGAGTTGATTTCTTGGCTCAACCCCCAATGCGCCAACTTCGTGCATAAGGAGAAGATCAAACATATCTAACAGAAGAGAGCGCATGTTCGACACTGCTTCGTCCCAAGTATCACCAGAGGTGTTAATATTTGCATCATCGAACTTAGCAACAAATCCTTCTTCCTGACTCACAGAGATAGGTATCGGCTTTAGAACCTCGTATCCCTCTTCGAGGTCGCTTATTAAAATATTCTGGGGCTTAATTACATCTATTTCAGCGTTCTCTGAATTAGTATCACGCAGCGCGTTCTCAATTAGCGAGATCGCTTCATTTTCCGCCTCTTGCGCTTTAGCGAAGTTCTCCCACATTCTTTGAATGATTTTACCGTTAAGATTATTGGGCGGTAATATGACGCTTTCCATGTCCCACGGAAAAGTTGAGTCAACTACTGAACCAGAGGCGAGGGACTTTATCTGAATTTGCGCGGCCTGACTTCTCAGGGCTATATAGAGCCCGCCTGAATCAACACCCTTATTATTAACTACGCGTCCTACGTGCCCACTAGCAAGCCAACCAGCGCGGTCGCTTGTAATCATGACAGGCAACCCTAACCCTTCCTCGGCACGACCGTCGGCTTGGTAGGCAATCCAGCCCTTGCGCAATTTATATTGGTCTGGGTTCTTAAATGCTCTAGCTGCAATGTGGCGAAGGTTGATGGGTCTTGCTTGTAGTAACTGAGTGCCAGATAGAATAGGCTTACCGTGCGCGCTATCAACGTAGTAAGTTTTATATCTGCCAGTGGGTTTAATGACGGAAGCTACCGCATCAACTCTAACTCCACCCATAGCTGCGAGGCGTTTTCTAGTGTTCATTACTAAGGGATCGTAACTCGCAGCGTCAAGACGGTCTGTGAGGCTCTTAGCATTTACAGTCCATCCCATTTTTTCCGGTGTCTTCCGTATAATTTTTGGTAAAGATTGCTCAAATTCTGACAGCGTATTGCTAATGGCTAACCGTGCTTCCTCGCGAAGCCTAATAGCCTTCCCCATCTTGGAAGCAATTTTTGCGCGAATGTTAGGTTCTAGCAAAGGTATTTCCAGTTGCTCAACGTGTGTCTTTGAAACATGATCTATTACCGAACCGGTTTTCCCTTGTGTTAGGAGTTGTTGCCCTGTTTCGCTCTGTAAGAAGGCCAAGACATAGGCGCGGAGATGATCATCGTCAATTTCAATGCGTATCAAATCATCACCAACAACAAATTTTGCTAAATATGAATCTACAAATACGGCAGGCCCAAGATTGCGACCCGAACAGCTTTGCAGCAGCATTCCTCTCTTGAGAATGTAGTTTTCAATGTTTTTATTTCTCTTAACCGATAATAGATCGGCTGGTTCAGGCAGATACTCAAAAACATCATAAGGACGAAGGTAGGGAAGGTGCTTTTCTGACGGGGCGGCATATGCTCTCTTGAATCTCTTCGGTTGCCATATGCGGGCAATCCCGCCTTCGCCGCCTAACTGGACAGACGGAACACCCCGCGCTTTTGCCTGAGCAATGCGATCAGCGGCTTGAATGCCGGGAGATAAGAAATATTTGGAATCTAAGCGCGCATGATTTACAAGTGAGAATGCGCTTACTGTTTCGACCTGCATATTAATTTATGCGTGCTCAACAAGCCATTGACGAAAGGCGGCTGCGACTTCTGGCAGTTCATCATCAATGACTTTATCTTTGACCTGAACCTTCATGATACGCTCATTGTCGCTGTCAGGATCAATCTCAACTACTTCTTCTGTGCGCAGCACTATCAAATCTTCGCCCGTCTCTGTCTGCCGGTATATTACGTTGCCTCGCTTATCGTGCCCAATTTTGTGAGTGACAGCCATAAACACCGGATAGTTCAATTTATTTTTAGCTGCTAGTTCGCGCTCCTCACTTGACAGCCTACGCAGGAGAACCATTGATGTTTGAGTGTCATTCTTCGGTTGAAATAAGTCTCGCGCCATATCTACAACGGCAATAATCTGCGTGTTGTGCATAATCCACTGCCTTACATACCCGAGCGCAGGGTTATTCAAAATACCATTGGGTATGACCATTGCCATCCGTCCACTACCTTCAACCAAAAACTGGACGCACCTCTCGATGAATAATATTTCCGGAGGCTGCGATTTTTGGAGCACCTTATTGCCCTGCTTATCTACTCGCATGACCCATGAGCCGTCTTCCTGTTTATCCCACATCGCGGCCAACTCATACTGATCGAGTATTGTTTGATCGTCAATGACGATGTTTGCACCAAAGGGAGGATTAGTGAACACAACATCTACCGATCCAAGTTGTACGCGTTCTGCCGCTTCATTAAGCCAAGTATGAGGATTAGCAAGACTATTAGCCTGAAACAGCCCTCCTTCACCGTCATTATTCATTACCATATTCATCTTTGCGGCGCGAACCAATGCGGGGTTCAGGTCAAGCCCGCAAACTCGATTGGAAAAGTAATCGCTCCGCTTTCTGAATAGCTCATGACGCTCAAAGTCGTTAGGCTGTGCCGGATCGTGCCATTGGACGCGTTCCTCAGCTTCGAGGTTTGAGAGCGCATGATTCATTCCTGTTATCAAAAAACCTCCCGTGCCGCAAGACGGGTCAAGTAGCTTTTCTGACGGTTGAGGGTCAAGCATTGTCACCGCCATACGGCACGCATTACGCGGAGTGAAAAACTCACCACGGTCGCCACGTAAATTGCTGCCGACTACTTCCTCATAAGCTATGCCCTTTACATCAACGGGTGAAGCAAGAAGTGAAAATCTTTGGAGTTGAGATACAACATAGGCAACCACGTTCGCCTTCATATTCAACTCGCTATCCGCGCCGACGAATATCGTGGAGTATTTCCCAACAACTCTATCTTTAAGTATTTTCTGAATTCGTGCCTTCGCAGCGGCGGCGGCGAATCCAGTTGATAGTTCAGATGGGGTGACATAGAACTGCAAGACGCCCGACCGCTCATCTTCAATCTTACAAAAGATAAGTTTCAGAAGTTCCCAAAAAGCCTCCGTCTTGTGCATCCCCTCCGTGCCCGCTATGTAGTTATGGCATCGCCGAAAAGCAAAGAGTAGATTGTCAGCTGTTGCAGCCATCAAATCTTTCCGCTTTGGCCGTTGCGCCTCCGCCTCTGACTGCCCGTAGATCGGAATATCAACTATCGGTTCAAATTCAAGCGATTTGTTTTGAAAGCGCTTGGCAAAACAGAGCCTATCGTCGCCATTCGTCCAAAGCCCATACTTAGCGTTTAGACACGCAGCCATATATGACTTGAGTTGATGTACGCCTTCGTTCTTTGCCGTAGGGCTTGTGCCCGCCCGCTTGGTTTCTACAAGTAGGAATGCGTTCTCTTGCATTCTCGGAACGTCAGGGGATTCAAACGTGATTATGTCAACCCGCTTTCGTGAAGAACCTAATTTAATAGGAAACTCAGGCTGGCAGATGGTAGGGCTATAACGATATTGTCGGACTAACGCCTTCTCAATATTCTGACGAACATATTCCTCCGGCGTATCTTCAACAGCCTTGCCAGTTAAAAAATCTATTATTTTACCATCAGGCACAGTTCCGACGGCAATCTCCACAGAGGGAGCGTGTATGTTTAGGATTGCGCTCATTTTCGGTTCCGAAAGGGTTGGGCAAAACAAGATTAACTTGTCAAGCAAAAGTTACCACAAGGCGTGAGGCGAGCACAAGGTCGAAAGTTCGTTTATTACAGAGAGTAGAAGATTTAGAGGATTGTTATGACCTGCTGAAATTTGATAAAACTGGATTTGTGCCTAAGAAGCACCATGCAGGGTGGTAATCTCGGTCGTCCGCGCGAGGCGTCCGACTACCCGATCAACGCACCTGCGGCGACGCGGCGCGTCGCCGCAGTCTCGGCAAGCGTATCTTGATCTTTCGCTCAAGCGTCGAACAGTTGGATCGTAAGCTTGCGCGCATCGCAAAGGCGGCGAGCGATCCGACGGACGAGTTGAGAGAAAGGCGGCGGTCGTAGCGCACCAATGCGTCATCATGCGTAGGCTGTCAAGTGAGGAGCGCGAACTAGCAGCTAAAAATAAATTGAACTATCCGGTGTTTATGGCTGTCACCAACAAAAAGAGGGCATGAGGGGCGAAGAAATACGATTACGGGGCGGCTGTCATGGCCGGCTCTATTT
>MWWF01000123.1_pt1 | contig 13810 bp, 10 predicted proteins | sample 1047351 | NCBI WGS metagenome assembly MWWF01 (sample SAMN06349970, study PRJNA376086) | soil metagenome | isolation source: MGM-3 sample Antarctic (ecotone) soil | place: Antarctica
TCTTCTATCTCGGGGCCTTCGGCTACAGCAAAGCCAAGCCTCTTAAAAATGGAAACGATTTGATTGCGTACAAGGGACAGTGGGTGACGGGTACCTACTTGCACAGGATCGCCCGGCAACGACCAGTCTACAGGTGGTTCGGCAGTGGCATTGTTCGTTTGCGCTGCGGTTTGTGCTTTCAAGGCTTCCAGCCGTTCTTCAGCAAAAATTTTAAATGCGTTGAGCACCTGTCCAAACTCCTTTTTGCTGTCGTTGGGCACATTCTTCATTTCGCCCATCACTGCTTTTACTACCCCCTTTGTGCCAAGAAATTTTATTCTAAATGTTTCCACTTCGTCGGGTCCCGGGGCTTCAAAGGCAGCCATCTGCTGCTTATACATTTCTATTTGTTGCATCAACGCTTCCATTTGGCGAAGATAATTGATTGACACTTTTTGCCTGTACCGAAAATGACACCGGCACAGCGACATTGATGCATTGTGTTGCCCCTTTCAATCAAAGGATGAAATCGTGAACATCGGTACCACACCATTTACAGCTTGCAATGCGGTAAAGTTGTAGAGGAATCATTTAAAACAACAGGGATTATTCTTTAACACAATTGTATTTTTGAAACCTTGCGCCGGGTAAAATCCCGGCACTACACATTACCAATTACTTAGCTCAACCATTAAAAACGATTGCTATGGACACCTACCAGGAACTTGCATTGGGTATTGACATTGGCGGTACAAATACCAAGTACGGAATAGTAAATCACCGGGGAGATATTTTGCAGAAAGGTGATTTAAGAACAGATGCCTACCCCAGAGTGGAGGAGTTTATTGATGCCCTGTACGATGCATTGCAACCTGTAATTGCCCTTACAGCACACGAAGGCACGATACGCGGCATTGGGGTGGGTGCGCCAAACGGAAATTACTATAGCGGAACGATTGAATATGCGCCCAACCTACTATGGAAGGGCATTATTCCTTTGGCAGACCTGGTGGCAGAAAAGTTTGGCCTGCCTTGCTCACTTACCAACGATGCCAATGCGGCGGCTGTAGGCGAAATGAGCTATGGTGCCGCCAGTGGTATGAAGGACTTTATACTTATTGCCCTGGGTACAGGTGTGGGCAGTGGTATTGTAGCCAATGGCCAGCTTATTTATGGTGCCGATGGCTTTGCAGGTGAACTGGGCCACACTATCATTCGCCCCGGCGGCAGAAAGCACAAAGGCACTAACCTGCGCGGATCTTTAGAATCGTATGCATCTGCTACGGGCATTGTAGCTACTGCTGTTGAATTGTTGGGAGCCGCTGAAACGCCAAGTACTTTACGGGAATACAAAAAACAGGACATTAATTCGAAGGTGATTTTTGAATGTGCATTAAAAGGAGACAAGGTTGCAAAAGAGGTATACCGCTTTACGGGCCAAATACTAGGGGAAGCGCTTGCAAATTTTGTGATGTTCTCTTCCCCTGAAGCAGTCATACTTTTTGGCGGCGTAATAAAAGCGGGCGACCTGATCATGAAACCCACCCGCCTGCATATGGAAAAGAACTTGCTGCCGATTTTTCAAAATAAAGTGAAACTTATTTTTAGTGAGTTGCAGGAAGCAGACGCCGCTATACTAGGAGCCAGTGCGCTGGTGTGGGAAATGAAAGCTAACGAAGAGGTAGGCAAAACAGCCCCGGTAAGTTCGCTTAATTGATGGTGGAAAAAAGATGCAGTAATAATATGCGGTACAAGGGTACCCCAATTTGACGCATACGCGTACGCTTAATGGTTTTTTGGAGCGAGCAGCAGCCTACTATTATGCATTCGTTGTGTCACACCCTTGTACCGCATCATTTCATAGGGGCTTTTTACACCTATTTTAACACGGTTAATCGGGCAAGCCATTTCTAATCAGTTTTCTCCTTCAAACCCTATTAATGAAGGTGCCAGACTTTTCATATGCTGCTTAAGTTGACGCCTCCCGGAAACAATGCCCTATTTGAAACCGTTATTGTTCGTCCCTACAAACCTGGCTGCACCACAGTTATCAAATTTGTAAATTGCCAGACAGCGTTTTTATTCCTCCACTTTGCCGATGGCATATTATTTTCTTCATCAACTTTAAACTGCAGGATATGCTTATTCATTTACACCCCGTTGATCCACAGCCGCGCCACATTAAAACCATTGTTGAATGCCTGATGGATGGCGGGGTTATCATTTATCCCACAGATACGATTTATGGATTGGGCTGCGACATCTTTAGGCCAAAGGCTATTGAACGGATATGCAGAATTAAAAATATTGAACCCACCAAAGCGCAGTTAAGTTTTGTATGCTGCGACCTGAGTGACCTGAGTAAATACTCGAAAAGTATCTCCACCCCTTTGTACCGTTTGCTTAAAGATTACCTGCCCGGGCCCTTTACATTTATTTTGCCTGCCAGTAAAGAAGTACCCAAATTATTGCAGAGTAAAAAAAATACAATCGGCCTGCGTATACCTGATAACAAGATTGCGAATACGATTGTGCACCAATTGGACCATCCGCTGCTAAGCGCATCGTTACCAGGCGAAATGGTGGAAGAATATACTGACCCGGAGTTGATTTATGAGAATTTTAAAAAGCTGGTAGACATTGTAATTGATGGGGGACCGGGCGGCATGGAACCTTCTACGGTAGTTGATTGCACCGATGAACCGTATGAAATATTGCGGCAGGGCGCAGGTGTGTTTGAGCAATGATATATAGGATGGTAGATGGCGGATGAAAGATGGCAGATGGCAGATGGGGATGGCGGATGGGAGATGGCGAAAGCAGATGGCAGATGGGGGATGGCAGATGAAAGAATGTACAAGCCTTGCAATTAACAACGGAACCTCGTGTCAAAAAAAAAATAACGAGCTTTTTAAAACCTAAGACTATAACCTGCCGGTTGATAAAAAGACATTTTGCCTGCCTTTCATTTACACAGCTACTGTCCTATTTTCGTCAGCCTACTGTTCAACATTCACCGGTTCAACATTATTTTCGAATTCAAGCGCCAACTGCTGCGGGTTGATATTAAAACTCATGCGGTGGTATTTGCACAGGCCATGTGCTTCTATGGCCAGCCGGTGTTCCGCTGTTCCATAGCCTTTATTGGTGTTCCAGTTGTACAGTGGATATTCCTCGTGCAGGTTTCTCATATACGCATCGCGGTAAGTTTTGGCAAGCACACTCGCTGCAGCAATGCTGGCGTAAAGGCCATCTCCCTTTACAATGCATTTGTGTTTAGTGGTGTTGTAAGGCGTAAACCGGTTTCCATCCACAATGATATAGCGCGGCTGCTTCTTAAGCTGGTTCAGCGCCAGGTGCATTGCTTTAAAAGAAGCGCGTAATATGTTTATCTGGTCTATCTCCCGGTTGCACACCATGGCCACACTATAGCAAACCGCCTGTTCTTCAATGATGGGACGAAGTTGATTACGCACCGCTTCACTTATCTGTTTACTGTCGTTAAGCAAGGGGTGGAAAAATGTGCGCGGCAATACTACGGCCGCTGCAAATACAGGTCCGGCATAGCAGCCGCGGCCTGCTTCGTCGCAGCCTGCTTCTATAAAAGTCTTTTGGTAATAAGGGTATAGCATGGCTGCGCAAATATGGGGTAAGACGGGTTATTTGTAAAAAATTCTTGTAAACATCAATCAAAAAGGTATCAGGGATGTTTAACTAGTAGTTTTGCGAAATTCATTAAACCGTAGCGCAGGTTAGACGCTGCTTAATAGTCATATGCTACACGACAGATCGACCAGGATAGTTGCACGTTGGATACTTGTGGGAATAATAATGTTGATCGTACAGGTATTATTAGGTGGCATTACACGCCTTACCGGCTCGGGGCTTTCTATTACTGAATGGAAGCCTATAATGGGCACACTTCCGCCAATGAACAATGCTGCCTGGCAGCAGGCTTTTGATCGTTACCAGCAAATTGCCCAATACAAATACCTTAACCAGCACTTCTCGCTGGGCGATTTTAAGTTCATCTTTTTTTGGGAGTGGTTTCACCGGGTGTGGGCCAGGCTCATAGGGATGGTGTTTCTCGTTCCATTTATCTATTTTTTGGTTAAAGGCTATTTTAAAAAGTGGATGGTAGCACCGCTGGTGCTTCTCTTTTTGCTGGGTGCAATGCAGGGCGCCATTGGGTGGATAATGGTAAAAAGTGGGCTTAACGACAATGACCTTTATGTTAGCCATATACGATTGGCGGCGCATTTTATGGCTGCAATGGTACTTATTGGTTACGCAGTGGTTTTTTGGTTAAAGCTTACCGTTGTTCCTAAGAACAGAATCTATGATCCGGCGCTTAAAAGCGGGGCTATTGCTATTACAAGCCTGTTAGTTATTCAAATTATTTATGGTGCCTTTATGGCTGGTTTAAAGGCTGCTAATGTTGCGCCTACATGGCCCGACATTAACGGTGCAATGCTGCCGGCCAGCATGTTCGATTCGAGTAAAGGAAACCCGTTGCTGCACAACATTATCACCATACATTTTATACACCGCACCCTGGCTTATTTACTTACCGTCTTAATTGCAATGTGGTGGTGGAAAAGCAGGAAGATCTCGTATTCGACCGTTTTTAACCGGGCCAAAAATGCCACCATCATTTTGGTGATGGTACAGGTGTCGCTTGGCATTTTGGCTATAGTAACCAGCCCCGGTATAGTAGCAGGCAAGTTTGGCTTATTTGAATGGATGGCGCAGTTGCACCAACTGTGTGGCATGATGCTTTTACTCAGCTTTGTATCTGTAATCTACCTGGTCAATTCTAGTCGGCAAGCCGCTCCAAGCGTGAAAAAAATGGAGGTAGAGCGGGTGTAAAGAAGCACCTTGACGAAGCACTATTGAGATGACTTCTTGCGTGACATTAATTCTTTTTGCTACGGTTAATCGTGACCTATTAATAGTAACGTGAAACGTAGAAATTTTACGTTTCACGTTTTAATATTAACAAACACAAGCAAACATAAGATACCCGATACATTACTACAACCCGGGTACCGCTGCCTTTTGTTATGCCGATGAACGGAGCGTCGCAACGATTTCGCCTGAAGAATAAAGGTTGGCTCCACCCACACAAAAAGCTAGTTGATTAAGATTTAAAATCTGCGCAACACTGGTGTTAGCTAACTAACCGGCATTGTTACTGAACCGTTCCTTTACGCTTTGCCCTGGCATCAACCAAAAGCTGTTTTTGCTTTTCAAGTTCCAGGCGTTTTTGTTCCTGCTGTCCTTTATTCTTCCTTATGTCGCCTTCAAGGTCTCTCATCTTCTTGTCCAGGTTCAATCCATCTTCAACCGCGTTATTAAATTCTTTCTCGGCTTTCTTAACTAAAAGGTCTTGTTTGTTTATTTCGCTCTCAATAAATACATCTTCGGCCTGCACGCCTAATGTATTTATAAAACGCCGGGCACCCGTAATCACTTCTGGTTCGCGGGTCTCATCTAAAAAAGCATCGTACCGGTCGCTTACTAACATGTACACCAGTGATGTCTCATTGTCTTTCTTGCCTTTCTTTTCTGATTTGAAATAGAAGTTATAGCTCCCGTTACCAACGTCGGGCAACGAAATATTCCGGTACACCAAAAACCCTTTCTCTTCTTTGGCAGTATGCCCCATCTGGCTCAGCTTCTTTTTAATAGCATCTTCGGTTATGTCTGCACCAAAAGGCATTTCGTTAATTACTGCAAGCTTTTGCAGCCCGTTAATTTTTGTTGTGCCGGTGTAAGACTGTGCGTGGGCAGCAAAAACACTTGCCACGAATACAACTACGGTGTACAATTTTTTCATCTTATTTAAGTATTAAGGTTTAAGGCTTCGGCATCTGCCACGCGTAATTTTCTTTGTCTGCAGGCAATCGTTAAGGCCATACTAAAGATAGACCCTTACGCATTGTACAGCGCCGTTATATTAGAGGGGCTGAGTACAATAATTTATATTACAACTTAAAGAAAGTAAATGAAGAAATACCTGGCCGGCACTTTTTTTTCCCTGCCGGTTCAACTCTTTCTGCTGCACTTTAGAAAGTACCAGGTGTTCCTGTTGTTTTGGTACATCCTGTTTAGTACGGTTTACGGTACGTTTATGAAAACGTATGGCGCCAGTTCTCTTTTTTTAGCCCCTGAATACCTGGGCAAGGTGAGTTTTTTAAGTACCACCATTGTTGGCTTTGCCGTGGGTGTTTTTATTATGAGCTGGAACATAACCACGTTTATATTGCACAGCAAATACATCAAGTTTCTCGCTACCACGTCGCAACCATTTCTAAAATATTGTATCAACAATGCCATTATACCTGTATTGTTTCTGGTGTTTTACCTGTTTAAAGCAATAGCCTTCGACCGGTTTGGACAATTGCTTAATACAGGCCAGATATTGCTGCTTATTGGTGGTTTTGTGTTCGGGCTCATCTCCGCTATACTTATTGCTTTTTTATATTTTTTTGGGGCCGACAAAACCATCTACCGCGGCATGGCTACCGACATTGATCATGCAAATGTGCAGTATGCGCTGGCCGAAAACCTTGCCCCTGCCCGACGTGAAATTGGTGCTTTGCATGTAGACTGGTTTCTAAGTGCCACCCTTAAACTGCGCAAACCGCGCGATGTAAGGCACTACAGCGAAATGTTTCTCGACACCATTTTCAAGCGACATCACATAGCTGCCGTGGTGTCAATCTTTATAGCTTTTATTTTCCTGTTGATCACCGGCTTTTTTATGGACAACCGGTTTTTTCAAACCCCTGCCGCAGCTAGCATCACCATCTTCTTCGCCGTTCTTATCGCTGTTGCAGGCGCCTTTAGTTTGTTTCTGAAAAACTGGAGCGTGTTCGTGCTTGTGCTGGTGTATGTCGGTATCAACTGGTTGTATCAAAACAATAAACTCGATATAAGAAACAAAGCATACGGCCTTAATTACAACAATATAGATGAACGACCCGCTTATAACAGAGAGAGTTTAGATGCACTGGCTGCTACTTTAAATATTGCAACAGACAGTGCCACTTACATAAAAATACTAGAGCGTTGGAAAGCCAGGCAGTCAGATGCCAAACCGGTAATGTACATCATAAGCGTTAGTGGAGGCGGCAACCGTAGCGCTACTTTTTCGATGAATGTTTTGCAGCGCTTAGATAGTATAACAAATGGTACCCTCCTGCGCAAAACCATACTAATCAATGGCTCTTCGGGTGGCATGTTTGGCGCCGCCTATTTCAGGGAGTTGTACCGGCGTAAGATGAATGGCGAAGCTATAAACCTGCAGAGCAAAAGCTATGTGGAAGATATTTCTAAAGACCTGCTCAACCCTTTGTTTTCCTCTTTCGTATCCCGCGATATCACCTCGCCTGCCCAACGCTTTACCGTGGGGCCCTACAGCTATGTAAAAGACCGCGGCTACTCTCTTGAACACCGGTTAAATGAAAATACGCATGGGGTACTAAACCATCGGCTTGCCGATTATGTGGGGGTAGAAGGAAGGGCGGAGATCCCGCTCATGTTCTTCAATTCTGTTATTACCCGCGATGGGCGCAAGCTGCTCATTAGTACCCATCCTGCCCGCTTTATGATGAAGGTCCGTTTACCCAATGCATTGGTAGACGAAATGGATCCTGACATCATAGATTACGTGTCGTTTTTTGAAAAACAAAATCCGTACAATCTAAGGGTGCTCTCGGCCCTGCGTATGAATGCCACGTTCCCTTACATACTGCCAAATGTGTGGCTACCCAGCTCACCCGTAATTGATGTTATGGATTCTGGCCTGCGCGACAATTTTGGCATAGAAAATACCCTTCGCTTTATTCAAGTGTTTAAGGAGTGGATGCAACAGAATACCTCAAGGGTGGTGATTCTTCAAATACGCGACCGGCCATTGATTGATTGGGAAAAGCCTGAAGGAAGACACAATCTTTTAAGCTGGTTAACTCAGCCCCTGGTGCTGTTGCAAAATAACTGGTTCAGGATACAGGATTATTACCAGGCGGACCAGTTGGCCTATACCAGCGCAGCCTATCCCAACAACTTGTATCGGGTAAGTTTTCAATACAAACCGGCGAGTAAAGATGCCAATGCGTCCCTTAGTTTTCATCTAACCGCCTCCGAAAAACTTGACATTGCAAGGGCTTTAAACGACACCATTAATACGAAAGCTTTTGATGAAATAAAGCGCCTCCGGTAAGGAAGCGTCAGTTGGGAAAAGGAATAACAGCGACCGCCTCTTTGGGGGCCGTCAGCAACACTTTGTACAACTCTTCTTGCGTTACGAAATAGCCTCGTTTAACTAAGGGACTCCAAATTACGTGGCTTATTATGTACCAGGCTTAGAGCTACTATTAAGCTTTTGTTCCCGCCCAAGGCGGCACTCTTGTACTTTTAGTTCATTACGCACCAGTTTACCCGGCTTCGTTTTAAGTAAGTGTGGTTGCAACAGGCACATCGGGCATTTCCTCCGGGTCCTCCTTTGGTATTTTGCCGTGCCAGTAGGTAGCCAGCGACGAGCCCGTCACATTCATCAACGGGCCAAAAATAGCGGGCGCCAATCCAATGGTTCCCAGGCCACCCATAAGCAAGGCCAAACCCGAGGCAAGCCCACCATTCTGCATACCCACTTCCAGAGAAATGGTACGGCAATCTTTTTCTTTTAACCTGAATAAACGTGCGGCCCAATAACCAAGGGTATACCCAAGGGTGTTATGAATGAAAACGGCCAGGATAAGTAACAACCCTACCTTAAGCAAACTCGCTCTGCCTGCAGAGGTGATCACTACTATAATCAGCGTTATGCCCACCATGGACACCAGGGGCATTATCTTATCGAGCCATTTTATTTTACCACGCAGCAGGTAATGAAACAGTAGCCCCGCCATAATCGGGATGAGCACTACTTTGGTTGTATCCCACGCCATATCCCAAAAATGTACGGTTACAAACCGACCCGCAAAAAGCCGCATAAACAAAGGCGTAAACAGCGGCGACAACAAAGTAGCTATTGTAGTAATGGCAATTGAGAGCGCAAGGTTTGCCCGGGCCAGGTACGACATTACATTAGAAGCAAGCCCGCTTGGGCAACTACCCACAAGTATGATACCTGCCGCTATCTCGTTCGGAAAATTAAACAGGGTGGCAATGGAGAAGCCGATAACCGGCATAATGGTGTATTGACAAGCCACGCCAATGGCAATGCCTCGCGGTGTTTTAAATACGTTGCGCAATTCTTTCAGGCTAAGCTCGCTGCCCATACCAAACATTATTATCTGCAGCAAGGGGATGATAAGTTTCGATAATTTAAAATCGCCGATGCTAACAAAATAGTTAGGGTAATACATAGCCAGGCTAACCGCAGCAAAAATCATTACGGTAAATGAAAAGCCTTTAAGTGCAGCAGTTTGGCGAAAGAAGATGGCAAGACTAACAAAGAACAACATCAGCATCCACCCGCTTAGCTGGTATGTATTGGTAAAAAGCGTTACGATATAGGCCATCAGACAAATTGCAGCGGCGACAATGCCAGCTTTGCGCAACGGGGATTCTTCTTTTGACGTCATAGGTGTTTTAAGTTGTTGGCGTTTGCGAAGGGAGCAGCATTGAAATGTTTTTACAAAATATTCCCGCCCGGAATTAACCGAACGGGAATATTGCGACGGGACCTCTACAATTTGCATCCCGGTAAAATCAGTGATCAGTGTATAGTTTTTAGCTCCACGTTCTGTCGTGAGAACGCTTTTCGTCCCATTCTGGCGTAGGTGCAAAGAACGTCTTGTCGCTGGCATGCAGGTGCTGCTTAAGTGCATCAAGGTTTAACTCAATACCCAGGCCCGGCGATAGAGGTACAGGTGCAAATCCCTTAGTGATGATGGGTTTACCATCTGTCATTTTCACCAAACCCTCCCACCAGGTAAGATCAACGGAATGGTGCTCAAGCGCCAGGAAGTTTTGCGTGGCTGCGGCACAATGCACATTTGCCATAAACGATACCGGCGTGCCAGCCTGGTGCATGGCCATAGCTATCCCTTTCTCTTCGGCATAATCGCCAATACGCTTTGTTTCCAATAAGCCGCCCGATGAGGCCAGGTCAGGATGAACAATATCAACCGCATGGTTATCGATGAGTGGTTTAAAGTTTTCTAACAGAAAAATGTCTTCCCCGGTAAGGGTGGGTGTTTCCAGCGCTTCTGTTATAGTCTTATGCTGCTCGGTGTATTGCCACGGCACCATATCTTCAAGCCAGGCGAGCCTGTATTTTTCAATCGACCTGCCAAAACGTATCATATTGTTTACGTCAAAGTGCCCATAGTGGTCTGTTGAAAGCGGTATCTCATCGCCAATCACGGCTCGCACATCTGCCACTCTTTTTGCAAGTATGTCCAACCCCTTTTCAGTAATCTGTATTCCGGTAAAGGGATGTTTTGCATTAGCATAGCCCATATAATCACCAGTCCATTGTCCCAGGCTGTTACCCCAAAATTTACTATTTACAAGGGTGCCGGGTATATTTCTTAACACCCCTATTGATACATCCATTTTAAGCCAGGTATACCCCTGGTCTATGGTACGGTACTTTACTTTTTGCTTAAATTCTTCCAGGTCATTCGACTCGGGGGTATCTGCGTATACCCTCACATTATCCCTGTATCGTCCGCCGAGCAATTGCCATGCGGGTACATTGTATGCTTTGCCGCAAATGTCCCACATCGCCATTTCTACCGCACACACCCCGCCGGCTTGCCGTGCCTGTCCGCCAAATTGTTTTATGGATTTAAAGATCATTTCTACGTTGCATGGGTTCTGCCCCAATATCCTGCTTTTAAGCATAAGTGCATACCGAACATCTGCACCATCCCTTACTTCTCCCAAGCCGTAAATGCCCTGGTTGGTATCAATTCTTATGATGGCCGTACGCCCCAGTACTGTGGTTACACAATAGCGCATATCGGTAATCTTTAAATCGGAAGGTGCGGAAAAGCGCGGTACTTTTTGGGTACTCTGTGCTATCAACTCTTCAATAGGTTTAAACAACATTGCACCGCCTAGAGCAATACCTCCCAGCGTTGATTTTTTCAAAAAAGACCGACGGGGGTTTTCAGGCTGGTCTTCGGGTTGGGATACCATTTTTTCTTCAGCGGCCGGTTCGTCTCTAAGACCAAGTTTGTTCAAAAATTTTTGGGAAGGAGTCATAGTGCAAGTTTTATTTAGTTGATGTATTTGGTAACCATATTTTGATCTGATCTATGTGTCATTACCAGGTTCTTTTGCTCATCATTTTATCCAGTTCTTCGCGGGTCATTTTACCTAGTTCGGGGTGTTGTGCCAGCCACTTTATGAAGTCTGCTTTTATCACGTCTGTCCACTGGCTATCTATCTGCCCTGTTGAGTAAGTACCGGATCTTACCCTTTCAAATCCAAATTGATCTTTGCGGATGACGAACTCGGCTGTACTGATCACCTGCTCGGCCATGTGAGCCGGCACGAATAATACGCCTTCAGGTTGAGCAATTACCAGGTCGCCTGGCAGCACCATAACATTGCCGATACGAATGGGTGTGTTCAATCCCATTAACACCATTTCCTCTAGAAAAGAGGGATGGAAGTCTCTGACAAAAGCATTAAAGCCTCTAATATTTTTTATTTCCTGCAAGTCTCTTGAAGCTCCATTGAACACCACTCCGTTGCCTGTTTTACTAAAAATAGCGGTTGCAAGGGTTGAGCCCATCAGTGTTCCGCCTGCAATTTTGCCGAAGCCGTCAGCTACATAAACGTCTCCTTTGGTGAGTGTTTCGATGGGCCACGAATTGGTGTTTCCTTTTCTGCCTTGCCGGGTAGTTCCGCGTTCTTTTATCTTCTTTTCTACGTCGGGCCGGGAAGGCATAAACATAGCAGTGACGGCCCGGCCTACCACCGGAGTTGTATCGTTAACCATCTTCCAATTACCCTCGAACTGGTTGGTGTAGCCCTCGTTTTTTAGAACAGTCCAGGCATCGTCTATATAAATGCGTTTGGCCCTTTCCAGCAAATTATCGGCAATCTTCGGACGTCCGTCTGCAAACCTTTCGCCCTTCCATTCCGAGGTTAAAAAGGTGAGTTCTTCTTTGGAAATAGTTTGTGCGAAGATGCTTGTTGTCGGTAAGACCAAGACGAGGAGTTGTAGTATGAGTGTGTCGATTTTCATGGTTTTGTTACAGAATATCTAAAGTAGGATCGGTAAAATCGTTTGAAGCGTGGATGTAACCATACGAAAAATAGGCGGCTGCCTGCCCCGTCCATTTTGCGCGGTGACACTCTTTTGGGTCATTTTTATTCAACAGCATGCTGTCCCGGCAATCCCGCTTTGACTAGTGTTTTAATGAGCCAATGACTTGATGCCCTATTCCTTTTTCAGATAATCTTCTATCTCCTGGCTGGTAACTGCCAGTTTGTTTGGATACACTTTTATCCAGGCCCGGAATTCATTTTTGATTTTATCAGACCAATCACCGTGTATTTCTCCTGAAGGATACTTACTCTGCTGCAGCAACACCCTTTCAAACTCATCTCTAAGGCCGGTTAACTCCGACGCTTTAACGAGCCCCTCTACCAGGTGTGCAGGTATAAACGCAACGCCATACTCATTTGCGAAAACAATGTCGCCGGGAAACACAGTAACCTCACCAACACGTATAGGCGCATTAATAGAAGTTGGTGTCATGTCTTTAATATAGGATGGGTGATGTCCCTTTACCCAAGCATTGAACCCCTTGGTGTCTTTCAGTTCCTGCATGTCTCTCACTGATCCGTAAAAAATAACGCCTTTCCCTGTTTTGCCGTAGATGCCATTGCCAAGGCTGGAACCAATGAGCGTTCCGTCTTTCACCTTACCATATCCATCGGCCACATAAATGTCTCCCCTGGTTAAAATGTCAATTGGCCAAATGTTGATGCCACCCTTTTGCGATAGTCCTTCTTTGCGGCCCTGCCTTTTGATGGTACTATCAAGGTCAGGCCTTGATGGCATAAACTGGGCAGTAACAACACGGCCGGTCATGGTCTCACCCGGCTTTAAAATTATCCAGTCTTTTTCTATTTGGTTGCGGTAACCCTTGCGTTCCATATAGCCCCAAACCTGCTCTAGTGTGGCATGCTGCAGACGTTCGATAATAATGTCGGGCACATTTGGACGACCGTCTGCAAAACGTTCTCCTTTCCACTCAGCCGTGTACACTTTCACCTGTTCGCTGGGCGTGGTAACCTGCTGAGCTGTTAGCGTGGTATTGAAACAAATTAAAAGGACAAGGCAAAATAATCGTTGCATCATTATAGTCTTTTCGTTGTTTGAATTATTAAAGTTAAACTTCCTCATCCTCTATTACAGGTTTTGCGTAAACATCATTCGACACCCGCACAAGCCTTTGAAACGAAAGTTCTTCCTATACATCGCTGGCTTTGGCATTTGTTGTATTGTGGGCTGTAAGCTGTTTAATCAAAGGCTTCGGCGGCGTTTTACGCTTCCATATTTGGTTCTTACCGGGCCGATTTACTTCAAGCCCTGCATTCGTGAGGTGTTAAACGTTTAATTATCCAGGCTAACGAGAGCCTGAGTCTGTGTCCAAATCTTGTAACGGATATGCATAAACGTGTCGAATAGTATTCCAATCTGTACAAGTGTGCGACGCAAGAATGTTTAATAGAAATCCTGCTGCTGGTTACCAAAAATGAATTCCGGGCCTGGATAAAAGTGTATCCAAACAAACTGGCAGTTACCAGCCAGGAGATAGAAGATTATCTGAAAAAGGAATAGGGCATCAAGTCA
>MWWF01000124.1_pt1 | contig 13768 bp, 14 predicted proteins | sample 1047351 | NCBI WGS metagenome assembly MWWF01 (sample SAMN06349970, study PRJNA376086) | soil metagenome | isolation source: MGM-3 sample Antarctic (ecotone) soil | place: Antarctica
GAAGACAAGTTTTTGGAAGTGTGTAATGATGCGCTGGAATTTGTAAATCATTTTAATGCCCTTGTTACCATTGGCATAACCCCAACTTATGCCAACACTGGCTATGGTTATATTCAACACGAAGGCGTGGAAGCCATTCCATCTGTATATAAAGTGAAAACTTTTACAGAAAAACCAAATAAGGAATTGGCAAAAACCTTTGTTTCCAGCGGAGATTTTCTTTGGAACTCGGGCATATTTGTATGGCAGATAAAACGCGGCATTGAAGGTTTTAAAAAACACATGCCCGAGATGTACGATCTTTTTTATGCAGACCAGGACAAGCTAAATAAGAAAGAAGAGAAAGAAGTTATCGAAAATATTTACCCGCAGTGCTCCAATATTTCCATTGATTTTGGCGTGATGGAAAAAGCAGATAATGTGTATGTCATTCCGGCTTCGTTTGGCTGGAGCGATTTGGGAACATGGAACAGCGCATGGGAAAATATGGAAAAAGATTATTTAGAAAATGCTGTTGCTGGCGATAATGTAATTGTTTTTGACACCAACAAATGCGTGGTGAATGTGCCGGACGACAAGCTGGTTGTGTTGCAGGGATTAGATGATTATATTGTAGTAGATACCAAAGACGTTTTACTCATTTGCCATAAAGAAAAAGAACAGGATATAAAAGAATATGTGGCTGAAGTGAAAAGGAATAAAGGAGATAAATTTTTATAAATGTGCTGATTAGCTAATTCGATAATTTGCTAATGAAAAATACATCAGGCAATTAGATGTTCTATTAGCACAACAGCATATTATCACATTGCATTTATGAATTTCAACAACATACTTTTCCTCGACATAGAAACAGTTTCGCAATACGAAACCTACAACCAGTTGCCCGAAGACTGGAAAGAATTATGGGATTTAAAAGCAGCCATTATCAACCGGAATAAAGAAGAAGAGACAAGCGAATCGTCTTATCCAAGAGCAAGCATTTATGCAGAATTTGGAAAGATCGTTTGCGTTTCCTGCGGATATCTTTCTGGCAATGGAGAGGAAAGAAAGTTGACCCTCAGGTCTTACGCTGGTGTTGATGAGAAAAAACTGCTTGCAGAATTTTCTGAAATGCTGAACCAATGGAGCAGTAACGCTGAAAAATTTTTATGTGCCCACAATGGAAAAGAATTTGACTATCCCTACATCTGCCGCAGGATGGTTATCAATGGCGTAAAAATCCCGGATGCATTAAAAATTGCAGGCCGCAAACCCTGGGAAGTCCGGCATTTGGATACAATGGAATTATGGAAGTTTGGCGATTATAAAAATTATACTTCTTTAAAATTGCTGGCAAAAGTATTGGGTGTTCCTTCGCCAAAAGATGATATTGATGGCAGCATGGTTTACGCTGTCTATTGGGTTGAAAAAAATCTTAACCGTATTGTAGAATATTGCCAGAAAGATGTAATTACACTCACGCAGGTTTTGTTGCGCTTTCATTGTGAAGCGTTGGTGAAAACCGAAAACATTTCTATCAAATATGCCGGGCAGAATCAATTATAGTTCTGGTTCCAAATGGGAACATGTTATTGGCTATAGCCGTGCGGTGAAAGTGGGAAACTTCATTGAAGTTACCGGAACCGTTGCTTCCGGCGATGATGGAAAAGTGGTAGGAAAAGATGACGCTTACGGGCAAACAAAATTCATCTATCAAAAAATTGAAGCGGTGTTATTGCGTGCCGGTGCAACTATGAAAGATGTAGTTCGTGTACGAATGTTTGTAACAGATATTTCCCGCTGGCAGGAATATGGAAAAGCACACAGTGAAATTTTCAGAGAGATAAGACCATGCAATACCATGGTGGAAGTGAATGCATTGATAGAAGCTGATTATTTGATAGAGATTGAAGCGACGGCAATTTTAGAAGAGTAGATTTTGTACTTAGGTTGTTTCGAAACCACGAACGCTATTCCATGTTACAAATAAAAATCAACCATTAAAATAATAAATACTAAAGCAATGCTTCGCTTAAAATTACCATTAATGTTGGTTTTCTTTTTAGGAAATTATTTTTTTGGGTTCGCTCAAACCAAAAGCAAGTTTGTCTTTTATAATCAAAGCGAAATTGTTCTTCAAAATGCAAGAGTTGTTGACGTTACAAAAGGAATTGTTTTAGAAGGATACTCCATACTCATATCAAATGGAAAAATCAGCGGTTTGGGAAAAACGGGACAATTGCCCGTTCCTAAAAATGCACATGTCATTAACATGACAGGGAAAACTATTTTGCCCGGCCTGGTTATGTTGCATGAACATATGAACTATAACACCGGGGCGGCAGTTTGGCAATTTCAACCAGTAAGCTTTCCTAAATTATTTCTTGCAGCCGGGGTAACAACTTTGCGTACCGCTGGTGCCGAAAATCCTATGTATGACCTTAACTTAAAAAGAAAAATTGATAGTGGAGTGTTAGTTGGCCCAAGAATGTTTATTACAGGTCCGATGTTTAATGACGTAGCGGGTGGATTTTTAGGAGATTTCATCATTTCAAATTATGAAGAAGGCCGCAAAGCAACTGCTTTTTGGGCAGAGAAAGGTTGTACATCGTTCAAGGTATATTCTGATATTAGCAGGGATGCATTAAGGGGTGTAATTGATGAAGCGCATGCTAGAGGGTTGATAGTAACGGGACATTTGGGTAGAATTTCTTGTACAGAAGCAGCAAACCTGGGTATTGATAATATTGAACACAGCTTCGGCTCTTGCTCTGCTGATTTAAATTTGCCATGGAATACAACCTGGAATATTATGCCTGAACAAAAAGGTGTGAAAGATTTGATAGACCTATTAATCAAAAAAAATATTGTATTGACCATTACACCTTTTTCGGACAGCGATTATCGAAACCCTGCTATGCTTGAATATTTGAGTACCGATGAGAGAAAACGGATTGAGGAATATGTGAAAAATCCGCCGCCCTTTATGCCAAAAGAAATCAACGACCGACAATTGAGGCCACTTGAAAAAATCTTTATAAAAAATGGTGGCCGGGTTGTGTTGGGGGCAGATGCAGCAGACTGCGGCATCTTGCCCGGATTTCAAAACCATAATGCAATGGTGAGTATGGTAAAAGCAGGGTGGACTCCTATGGAAGTAATAAAAACAGCTACCATTGATGGAGCAAAATTTTTGAAAATAGATGAAGAATCTGGTAGTATTGATATAGGTAAAAATGCTGACTTGCTGATTGTATCAGGCAAGCCAGACCAAAGAATTGAAGACATAAAAAATGTTGAACTTGTTTTTCGTAATGGTATTGGGTATGACTCCAAAGCCTTGCGAGAATATGTAAAAGGAATGGTTGGGAGATATTAATAAACGAACCAGCACGAACGCATGACAAAAGTATTGCTGCAAGGGGCTGAACGTTGAAACATCGGTTGAAAATCGCTATCAGCAGTTGTTTCGGCTGACGAATAAAGCCAAGCAAAAGTCATCCCTTCAAATCTCTTCCACTTTTCACAATCTAACATCTCCTTAATTTTACCCCTCAAAAAAACAAACAACCTTGCAACCTCAAATACAATCTAAACTCCCCAATGTTGGCACAACAATTTTTACTGAAATGTCTGTGCTGGCGCAACAACACAATGCCATCAATCTTGGTCAGGGCTTTCCAGATTATCCGATGAGCGAAGAATTAATTGCTTTGGTGTATGAAGCCATGAAGAATGGACACAACCAATATGTTCACATGAACGGTTACATTCCATTGCGTGAAGCCATTGCAGAAAAGGTTGAGTTTTTATACAACACCAACATCAATCCTGATACACAGGTAACAATTACTCCCGGCGGAACTTATGCTTTATACACAGCACTCACCACCATTCTGCAACCCGGCAATGAAGTGATTGTTTTTGATCCTGCGTATGACAGTTACATTCCTGCAATAGAATTGAATGGAGCAAAAGCCGTTGCTATTCAACTAACATTCCCGGATTATAAAATAGACTGGGTTGATGTGAAAAATAAGTTCACAGAAAAAACAAGAGCTATTATCATCAACTCACCGCACAATCCAACCGGAAGTGTATTGAGCAAAGATGATATTGAACAATTAAGGGGCCTTGTAAAAGACACAGAAATTATTATTGTAAGTGATGAAGTGTATGAGCATTTAATTTTCGACGGCAAGACACACGAAAGCATTTTAAAATATCCCGACCTGCTTGAAAGAAGTTTTGTTTGCTTCTCTTTTGGCAAAGTATATAACTGCACCGGCTGGAAATTGGGTTACTGTATTTCATCAGAATACTTCATGAAAGAATTCAGAAAGATCCATCAGTTCAATTGCTTTACCTGCGATACACCAAAGCAGGTTGCGCTATCAACGTTCCTTAAAAAAAGAGAAAACTATTTGGAGCTTGGCGTCTTTCTTCAACAAAAAAGAGATCATTTTAAAAACCTGATGTCGGCAACAAAGTTACAACCCTTGCCCAGCTACGGCAGCTACTTTCAAATTTATTCTTACAAAAACATATCCGGTCTGTCAGAAAAAGAATTTGCCATTCATCTTACAAAAGAATTTGGCGTGGCCACTATTCCTGTATCTGCTTTTTATTCTGCAAAAACAGAAAATCAGGTGCTTCGGTTTTGCTTTTCCAAAAAAGAGGCTACACTTGAAGAAGCCGTTGAAAGATTGATCGGTTTGTAATCCTGTTGACAATTCTAAAAAAATAAATTTGTTTCTTTGAAATTACTAATCGTATATTTGCGATATAAGATTAAGGTTTTAAAACCTCTTCTGTCTAAACGATAATTACAATTTGGAATTTGTGATTTTTAATTTGAAATTTTCAACATGGCATTTCATAAAAAACAAGAGTTTGGAAAAAAAGAACAGGAGCTGGCAGAATTTGCAAAAGCTATCAGCCATCCTGCACGGATTGCAATACTAAAAGTGCTGGCGCAAAAGAACGAATGTATTTGCGGCGAAATTGTGGAGATACTTCCCTTGGCGCAATCCACTGTATCGCAACATTTAAAAGAATTAAAGAACGCCGGATTGATTGAAGGAACTGTTGATGGACCAAGGTCTTGTTATTGCATCAACTGGAAAGCGTTTGAGAGATTCAGCAATGATCTTGGAAGCCTGTTCTCTAATCTTAAAACAAAAAATGAAAAAGCTTGTTGCTAAGAGGATAAGAAATAAAAAAAGTGTTCAGGCCTGGCGCTGTTTTTATTCTTAAAGCCTTGGCCATTTATTAATCATAAAAAAAGAGTCATGAATAACGAAACAGTTCCGACAGATGTCGGTATAAAAGAAATGGTAAAAGAAAAATACAGCCAGATCGCTAATCAAACATTAGAGCAAAATGCATCTTCCTGTTGTGGCGCCACATCATCCTGTTGTGGAGATGAAGCCTATACAATAATGTCAGATGACTATTCAAAACTGGAAGGCTACAATCCGGATGCTGATCTTGGATTAGGTTGCGGCATTCCCACACAATATGCAAAGATCAAAGAAGGCGATACAGTGATTGATCTTGGAAGCGGCGCAGGTAATGATGCTTTTGTGGCAAGACGTTATGCAGGCGAAAGCGGGAAAATAATTGGTATAGATTTTAGTGAGGCGATGCTTCAAAAAGCAAGAGCCAATGTTGACAAACTTGGTTTTAATAATATTGAATTCCGGCAAGGTGATATAGAAAAATTGCCTGTTGCCTCAAACAAAGCGGATGTTATTTTGAGCAACTGTGTTTTAAATTTAGTACCCAATAAAAAAAATGTTTTTACAGAAATCTTCAGGGTTTTAAAACAGAAAGGTCATTTTTCAATTTCAGATATTGTATTGCAGGGAACACTTCCCGAAAAAATAAAGTCTGCTGCTGAAATGTATGCCGGCTGTGTGTCTGGCGCCATTCAAAAAGAGGATTACATCAACATCATTCACCAAACCGGTTTTGTAAATATTTCTTTATTGAAAGAAAAAAAGATCACCATTCCTGATGATATACTTCTTCAATACATCAGCGAAGAAGAATTGGTTAAATTAAAAAAATCAGACTTAGGCATATACAGCATAACTGTGTATGCAGAGAAGCCTTGCTGCGAACCTGGAAGCAATTGTTGTTAAGCTAAGAGAAGAAAAAAAAGAAAAAGAGTTGAAGAGGAGCTTTCTCAAAATCAACTTTTGCCGGTAAGTCCGAAGCTTCGGACGGCAGGAAGATTGCGCAGTGCATTGTCTTACCGTCTTCCATTCTTCCCGGCTATAAATTTTTGATCATGAATATTTATCCTGCATCTCAAAATAATTTCTCAAAAGCAATTGGCTTATTGAAGAAAAATAATTTGCCAACAGAAGATGTTACTTCAGGCACACAGTTATTTGTAATAGAAGATGGCAATGAAGTGATCGGCACCATTGCGGTTGAATATGATTACAACGATGCTTTGCTTCGAAGCTTATGTGTTTCAGAACAAAAAAGAAATCTTGGCTTAGGAATAGAGTTGGTAAATTTTATAGAAGACTATGTGCAAAAGCAAGGCGTACAAAATATTTATTTGCTTACAACAACGGCAGCAAATTTCTTTTCAAAAAGAGGATATGACATCATTGATCGGAATGCTGCTTCCGGTTTTATAAAGCAGACTTCTGAATATTGCACTGTATGTCCATCAACAGCAACGGTGATGAAAAAATTATTGGCATGAAAAAGAAGCTTCTTTTTGTTTGTGTAGAGAATAGCAATCGCAGCCAGATAAGCCAGGCTTTTGCAAAAATTCATGGAGGAAAAAATATTGAAGCTTACAGTGCAGGATCAAAACCTTCGGGCATCATCAATGCAAAAGCCATTGCTGCCATGAAGGAAATTGGCTATGACCTTTCAACACATAATTCCAAATCATTAGAAGAGGTAAAAGCATTTGCTCCATTTGATGTTGTGGTTACAATGGGTTGCGGCGATGCTTGTCCATGGATGCCCGCAAAGAAATTTATTGACTGGCAAATTCCCGATCCAAAAAATATGAATGAAGAAGATTTTAGAAAGGTGAGAGATTTGATTGCAGAAAAAGTAAAAGCATTAACACAGCAGTTGCTTTCTACTTAGTTATTTTGTGGCATGATGAAAACAGGAAGTTTATCAGCAATAGAAAAAGCAATACTGGCATTGGTTCTTGTAATTCTGGCAACAGGCTTTGTTCTTTTTTATACAGACCTGCCAACTTTTGAATGGTATGTAAGAGAAGATCATTTGGTGGAGTGGCTTACTGTCTTGGGTTTATTGCTTGGATTTTTTGTTTGCATTTCCCGCTTTTTTAAGCTCTTTAAAAAAAGAAACTGGTGGTTTCTTACAGTTACTATTTTACTTGGACTTTTATTATTTTTTGCAGCAGGAGAAGAAATTTCATGGGGACAAAGATTACTCGGCATAAAAAGCTCTGAATATTTTAAAGAACACAATGCACAGGGAGAAACCAATCTTCACAATCTTGTAGTTAATGGCGTTAAAATAAATAAGCTCATCTTCTCCATTATACTAAGTGTGGCAATGGGAATTTATTTATTGGTTGTTCCTATAGCTCATGCAAAAGTGGAAGGCTTAAAAAACTTTCTTGACAGGAGCGGTGTTCCTGTAGCAAGATTATATCAGATCATATCCTTCGTCTTACTTTTTATTATTACCACTTTGTTGAAGCATGAAAAGAATGCCGAATTGCTTGAGTGTGGCGCCGCACTTTTATTCTTTCTAATCATCCGGTTTCCAAAAAATGATTATGCGTTTGACAACGGTATCAACGTTTAATGATCTTCGCAATCATCAATGTATCCATTTGGGCGGCTCTGGTTTTTGGATTTAAAAACTTTAGACTTAACCGTGCAACGCTGTAATCTTTCGCTGCTACTATTGGTTCTATTGTAAACCCTTTTTTTTGAAGATAGGTTTGAATATTTGCTGTCAGTAAAAAATAATTGTCTTTTACGGCAGGATAATATTTTATAAGGCTGTCAGAATCCAATAACCGATGGTTGTAGTTTCTGTAAAAATCAAAACTGTGGGCATGAAACTCCAATGAAATAATGCTGCTGTCAGCAATCTCAATTTTCTTTTTTTTCATAATTGCAGCCAACTCGTTTCCTCCCTGGTATTTCATAAGGCTGGGAAAAAAATTATAGTTCAGAAAGAAACCCAACATAATTGACATGGATGCGCTGATGTATAAAAACTTTGCTGCTTTATTACTATTTCTTTTTAAAAGTAACCACACAAATACAATCAACGCTAATGAACCAATTATCCAAACCAAAATATTTCTCGGCCAAAAAAAATAATAATTTAAAACAATGGTGAGCAAAAGCACAAGAACGCTAAATACCTCCTGCATCTTCAAAAATATTTTGGCAATGTTTTTTTGCGTAAGAACCAATCTTACATAAGCAGCAGTAATCAAAGTTGCCAGCGGCAAAAACATAATGATGTAATGCGGCATTTTAAATTTAGAAAACGAGATCACCACTAATAATAACGCAAAAGATAAGGCTGCAAAAGCAGCGGTGTTCCTCCATTTTTTTTGATGGAACATTCTCCTGAGCCAAAAGAAAACCGCTGTGTAAGCAACAAGGCTCCAGGGAAAAAATGCCCATAAAAAAGTATGGTACAAAAAGAAATAATCACTGTTCCTTCCGCCTTCATCAAAGCCGGAATAGCGTTCAAAAAGCTGGTCCCACAAAATAAATTTTACACCCGATCTGTTTCCTTCCCCACGAATAATTTTTTCAGGATGAAGGTCGTACTGCAAATAGTAAGCATACAAAACGGGAGAAATAAATAAAAAGAACAAAGGAATAAATGTCCATGTTTTTATAGATGAAAGCACAGCCCATTTCCTGTTCAATAAAATATAAAAAAAAGCAGGAATAAAAATAATCACGGGTCCAAGCCAACCTTTTGTTGAGAATGCAACGGCTGTTCCTAATGCCGCAAACAACAGGTTCATGAAGGCCCTTTTGTCAATGTAAACGATCAATTGCCACAAGGCAAATGAAATGCCTGCGGTCAATGGTGTTTCCATTCTTGCATCGTTGATTGATAAGATCATTCCTAATGCGGTTGCCATAATTACAGCCGCAATCTTCGCAGTTGTTTTATCCCAAAGATGCCTTGTTAATTTATAAACACTGTAAACAGAAACGAGTGTGAAAAGAAAAGCGGGAAAACGATACGCAAAAGTATTTACACCAAATATTTTAAAACTTAATAGCGAAGTCCAGAATAAAAAATGAGGCTTGTCCAAATAATCTTTGCCGCGGTCAATAAGGCTTACATAATCATTATGCTCATACATGTACAAGGCAATGTTGGCATGATGCGCTGCATCCTTATCTATCAATGGAAAAAATAAAGAACCCGCGTAAACAAAAAGTATCAGAAAGCCAACGAGGTATTGAATGGAGTTGTTTTTATTAAGATCGAATGAATATTTTTTCAGCATGAAAATTTGTTAGCACCGTCAAAAATAGCTCCGCTTTCAAAAACAGGATGTGAAAATTATTTTCTGTTTTTTACCCGTATCACAAGTTTCAATCCCGACCATACTTCATCAATTGCACAAACTTTTATATCAACCAATCCGTTTTTCAAAGCAATATTTCTAACCACGTCTTCTGTAATATCGGTTTCTACTTTAGCCGCTTTCTTTGGCCACGAAATCCAAATGGTGCCGTTTTGTTCAATGCTGACCTTCAAATTTTGTATGCCTCTCAGCAGTAGCTTTTCTTCCTTTACAAAAAAATGAATGAGGTCAACTTTGCCTTTAGATTTTTTTATGATCTTAATTTCTGGCAGATCTGTGAACAGTGTGAAATAATATTCCGGTTGATTGATAACAGAAATTTTATGGCCTTCTTTTATGCCAAGTTTTTTTGCTAAAGGCGTTCCGGAATATCCTGAAGTGCTGGCCATTTTATTTATCAGAGTTTGACTTGCTAACATTCAATAAATCTAAGTGTAGAAAAATTATGATGTATTCGGCAAAAACAAATAGACTAATATCTGGACCTACTCTGTTTATCAATTTACACTTACAAACTCAGGTCTTTTAATGAGCTCTTTGTTATACTTAAACCGCACATTGGTACTGAAAGAAATTTTCCAGTTTTCGTTCTTAAAATTTGAACGTGGAAAATACATGGCCTTCAATTCAATAGTGCCAAATATCAGGCTTTCGTTTCTTGTGCGGATACCGCCTCCAACGGAAGAAAAAATCTTTTCATCATAACCTGTTCCTGACTCCTGGTTAAAAAAAGAAACATTGCTGAAAACAAAAGGTGCAAACCGAAAAAGAAATAAAGACCATGGGCTATAAAAAACAGATTCTCCTTTGATGCTTACTCTAAAATCTCCACCTTGCCCGTTATTTTTAAATTCACGAAAACCAAATTTGCTTTCAATAATTACAGGTCCGTCTAATTCACGGTTGTATTGTTTTGCTACGCTTAATCCCAAAAAACTTCTTTGCTTCCATTGGTTCAGTTGATGCAGCCGGCTGAAATAATCTACGCTACCGAGCAAGTTCACATCTTCTAATTGGTGGTGATGGAAATAGCTGCCCAGCTTTATAGTAAAATAAAAATAATGTTCATTGGCAGTAAAGTAATAGCGTTGAAGATCCAGCGCTGCATAAAGCCTATTAATGTTGTTCTTTTTTGTCCATCCTGCGGTTGCCGATGCTTCAATACCTTCCGGCACATCTTCATTTCTTCCAAAGCCATACATGTATTGGCTCTTATAAAAATTCTGTCTAAAAATTCCAAACCCGCCTAAAACAGCAGTTTGATTTGCATATTGATAAAAATATTTATCGGCATATTGCAAAGGTTTGTCCGAAAAATTTTGTTGCAGCACACGAACACTGATAAGGCGCCGCAGCTTGTCGTTATATGCGCCGTCTTTAATATCGTCGGCATCCATATTCCAACCGCCCCATCCATCAGCAATGGTGTATTTATACTTCATGTCGTATTGGTAAACAGAGTCGTTGTGATAATAATTTCTTGTTTGATGACTTTCCAGCACTGCGCCATAAGTCCATTGCATAAACCTGTTGGCAAGTGGTTTAAACATGCGCAGGAAACCTTCCTGCTCTTCTTTTTTTCCATTATTGAAAGCCTTTTCAAAATTGAAGTATCCTGCAGATGCATCAATAAAGCTGCCGCCAATATTTCTTTTTATAAAACCTGCACCGTAGCCAAATTTTTCTTCTCTCTTCATGTCAAATAATGTCTGCACTTCCAGGCGGTCGCCGCTGCCATAAAGGTTGTCTTCTTTTAAAGTAAGCCCTACGGATTCGGGCCCATAAAAATCAATACCTCCGCCAAGTGACAATACATCTTTTGTAATAACCGTAATGTCAACAGAATCGCTACCCACAGGTTTTATTTCGAACTTTGCATCCTGAATAAAATCAAGATCTCTCAGGTGGCGTTCGTTATCACTCATTACATAAGGAGAAAGGTTTTCATTTGCACGAAAGAATAAATTATTAAGTATCACCGGTTCCCTTGTACGCTTGTGAAATGTATTGGCCAGCTTCGTTAGCCTGTTATTGATTCTTTTTGAGGTATCGCCAATTGAAACACCAAACTTCAGTGGAAGAATAATTATTTTTCTGATGATGCGGCCTTTGTAAAGTTGGTAGGGTTTGTCGTTTCGTTGCAAGCCTGTTTCATTATCGTTTTTATCTGTCAATAACACCTGGGCAAGATCTCCCAGCAAACCTTTTTGCCGCATAAGAAAGCTGTCTAAAGTGGCTTTATGCACAGTATCTTTTTGAGCAGCAACCGAAAAAGGACGGATGAAAAAAATAAGAAAAATAAAAAAGGTGTAACAATAATTCACTCTGCACATGTCGGGATGCTGTTTGTTTATATTGAATTGATATCTCTAAGATAATCAGAAATGATTGGCGGTTGAATTGCTTTTGAAATACTCCTTACAATCCTAACCCCGCACTTATCTCCAACATCTTATCCAAACTTTTCTTTGCTTGCAATCTCAATTCTTCTTCCATCAAAATTTCAGGTTGTTCGTATTTCATGCACAAATAAACTTTTTCCAAAGTGTTACGCTTCATGTGGGGACAATCGTTGCAGGCACAGGCATTATCCGGAGGTGCAGGAATAAAAGTTTTATCCGGCGCTTGTTTCACCATTTGGTGCAGAATGCCTGCTTCTGTTGCTACTATAAATTCTGTATGCGGTGTATTTCTTGTGTAAGCTAATAGCTGCGTAGTAGATCCAATAAAATCTGAAATGCGTAAAACCGTTTCTTCACATTCAGGGTGTGCAATCAATTTTGCATTCGGATGCCGCACTTTTAATCTCGTTATTTTTTGCAGGCTGAATATTTCATGAACCATGCAGGCGCCATTCCACAGCAGCATATTTCTTCCGGTTACTTTGTTCACCCAGGCGCCAAGATTTTTATCCGGGGCAAAAATTATTTTCTGGTCTAATGGTAAGCTATCCACAATTGCTTTTGCGTTGGATGAAGTGCAAATGATATCACTCAACGCTTTTATGCCTGCACTGCAATTTATGTAAGAGATGACGATGTGATCGGGATGTTGCTCTTTGAATTTTTTAAACAATGGCGGCGGGCAAGATTCACTTAAAGAACAGCCGGCCTTAAAATCGGGTATAACAACCTTTTTAGACGGATTAAGAATCTTTGCTCCTTCCGCCATAAAATGTACACCTGCAAACACGATCATGTCAGCATCGGTCTTAACGGCTTGCTGAGCCAATCCTAAGGAGTCGCCAATATAATCAGCAATGTCCTGAATGTCGGGTTCCTGGTACAAGTGTGCCAAAATGATGGCGTTCTTTTCTTTTTTCAGGTTTTCTATTTCTGCAAACAGGTCAAGCGTTGGATCTATATAAACATCAAGAAAGCCATTTTGAAGCAGCTCATTTTTCGCTATCAACATTTCATTATCCATATAATAGTATATAGTATTTCTATTTTAATTAAATAAACCTATTACTATTATGGCTGTGGATTGGGGGAGAAATAATTTTTATAAAATTTGGCAGAACCGAATTCTGGTTTTGTCCACAACCAAACAGTAATAACTCACAACAAATTTACCGCCGCTATTGCATTCTGCCATCTCTATTAACAGCATTGTGTATAACACAGTTGTATAAAAAGCACCCAACATGAAATATTTTTGTTGTTAACATTGTCAGGATAAACTATAACTAACCAACATAAAATTTGGAGCAGCATCTTATTTAAAACTTTGTTTCCAACAGCTAACGTTTCATAGCACAGTTTCACGATGGTTATTCACAAGTAAACAAGGATATCAACATGAAGAAAAGTGATAGACTAAAGATGATATATCTTAGACAGATTCAAAAAACTAAAGCGTTATTTAACCAGGCTGGTTTTTTAAGCCAACGAAGCTGCATAAAATTTAGTTAACCCTTGCGCCGCACTAACTATGTGTTCACTGCGGGAAATAGTTTAACGCATAGAAATAAAATCGTTTCACCCTTTCCCTGTAAATTTATTTTCTAAATGCACTATATGAAGCTGATAAAAAGTATCAAGTTATTTATCCTCCTGCTTATTGCCAATGCAAGCTTTGCCGATGAAGGCAGGTGGGTGTCGCAACTCTTAGAGCAATTGAACCAAAAACAAATGAAGGCACTTGGTATGATGATCAGCTCTTCTGATATTTATAATAATAATAAAGGAAGCCTGAAAT
>MWWF01000127.1_pt1 | contig 13686 bp, 12 predicted proteins | sample 1047351 | NCBI WGS metagenome assembly MWWF01 (sample SAMN06349970, study PRJNA376086) | soil metagenome | isolation source: MGM-3 sample Antarctic (ecotone) soil | place: Antarctica
AATTTTTTGAAATTGCAAAGAAGAATAATCTCGAAGGCATTATTGCCAAGAAAAAAGATGCTGTTTATATACCCGATTCCCGGGCAAAAACCTGGCTTAAAATAAAAGTGGAAGAAAGGCACGAGGCTGTCATTTGCGGTTACACAAGAAAAAAAGATACTGACCGATTATTCAGTTCTTTATTATTAGGCATTTACCAGGAGGATGTGTTGAAATATTTAGGACAAGCAGGTACAGGTTATAGCGCTTCTTTGCAGGAAGAATTGATGAAAAAATTTGGACCGCACATTACAAAAACCTGTCCGTTTGAAAATGAACCAAACATTGCAGAAAAACCTATTTGGCTCAAACCTTTTTTAGTATGCGAAGTAAAATATACTGAGTTGACAAACGAAGGGGTTATGCGTCATGCATCCTTCCAGGGATTAAGAGAAGACAAAGCTGCTTTTGAATTGAACAATGAAAAAGAGCAGGACACTGAAGAAGTGATTGAAGAAGTGGAACCGGAAGAAGAATTCATCAATATAAAAAACACCGAACAAATTGTAAAAATTGACGGGCAAAATTTAAAACTTACCAATCTTAAAAAAATTTATTGGCCTAAAGAAAAAATAACTAAAGGCGAAATGTTGAAATATTATTACAACATTGCTGAATACATAATGCCATACATGAAAGACCGGCCACAGTCTTTGAACCGGTTCCCAAATGGCGTCAACGGAGAAAGTTTTTATCATAAGAACATGGGCGGCAAGGTTGACAGTTGGCTTAAAACATTTAAGCGGGTTAGTGATTCAAGCAAAGAGCCTACTGATTTTTTGATTTGCACCAACACCGCATCATTAATTTATATGGCAAACCTTGGCTGCATTGAAATGAATCCCTGGCATTCAAGAGTGCAAACGCCTTTGTATCCAGATTGGTGTGTTATTGATCTCGATCCCGGAGAGATTTCTTTTGAAAAAGTTATTGAAACAGCGCAAGTGGTGAGAAGCGTTTTAGACAGCTTGCAAATTCCATCTTATCCAAAAACATCCGGTTCAACAGGTATTCATATTTATATTCCATTGGGTGCAAAATATAATTATGAGCAATCAAAACAATTAGCAGAATTGATTGCTAATCTTGTGCATGAAGAATTGCCCGATTTCACAAGCCTTATTCGCAATCCACAAAAACGCAAGGACAAAATTTATATTGATTATTTGCAGAACAGGCCAATACAAACAATTTGTGCACCTTATTCTGTAAGGCCAAAACCCGGAGCAACTGTATCTGCTCCATTGCATTGGGATGAAGTGAAGAAAGGGTTGAAGATGCAGCAGTTTACAATGAAGAATATTTTGGAAAGAGTAAAAACAGAAGGCGATCTTTTTGATGGCGTAATGGGAAAAGGAATTGATCTGAACAAAATAATGAAAGGACTTGCGAGCCTAATTTAAATTCACCTTTGTTCCATTTTTAAGATAAGCAACGGCCTCCCCTTTTTTTATTCCATAGCTCCATTCAGGATCTGGTAGAGCCAAATGCTGATGACAAAAAACTTCGGATAAGTTTCATGTCAATATAATTTCCGCAATGGCATAAAATAAAATGCTTTTGTTCATCTTCCCGCAATTGATCAATTCTTTTCATGCTAAAAGAAGTCCAATCAATGTTCCGCTAATGAAAAAAGAATAAACTTCATTCAAACCAATTATGAACAGGATTATTCACAATCGTTTAGGAGAGGTTAAGTTTTGGGTAAAAGGTTAGCAATAAAAATTAAAAATTGTTATTACAGCCTGGTTGTTTCCATTTTCGTTTAATAATGTTATAGGCTATTTCTGTAGTGTTGTTATATCAGCATTAAGTGCATAAAAAAATTATTTATTAGTGATACAACTTTATTTGACTTTAAAATAATAATCTCCGCCTATTGGAGTAGGCCCACCTTGAAAATTTGGGTTTAGATAATAATGTTGATTTGTATTTTTAAAATTTATGCTAAACCCTGCTTTTGTGCATTTATCGCTTGTTCGATAAACGTTTGATGCGTTGCTAAAAATCATACGAAAAATCCCTGTTTCTTTAGGTATTGCCCCTATTTTAAAAACGTATCTATTATTTACTTCTGCAAGCAAAAACTCATGGATAAGAGTAGGATCAACGTTAGCTGTTTCAGTTCCCTGTACAATTAATAAATTAAACTTCTGTGCAGCATTCACCGTAAACTGTCCACTGCTTGTTGATAATGATTGAAATGCTATTGCGCTACCTAAATTAGAAGCTTTGCTATAATCAATCATTGCTCCACTTATTGCATCTTTTAGTGTAGTGGGTTCATTTATTTCCAACCAGATAGTATCGCCAATGTTAATACTGTCTTTATCAGGATATGCTTTTATGCCCATTCCAAAACTGTAAACAGTTTCTGCACAGCCAAACTTTTTATTGCATTGGAAGTGTAAGCCTGCTGTTCCAAGTAATACAAGGAACAGCAGGTATGTTTTTTTAATAGCCATAAAAATTAAAGATTGTTGTTACACCTGCAGATTGATTATTCGCATTTTCACTTAATAACCTTACACGGTAATTTGGTAATGTTGTAATGTCCTGATCGAAGGCATTAAAAAATTGTTGATTGGTATAATTAATTACATTATCATTCAAAGGAACACGAGTAGGTATAGCATTATTATCATTTCGATTATCCATCAAATCATAATACAAACCTTGTGGTATCCATCGAAACGGATCGTTAGTTCTCAATGGACTAAAATCTTCCAATAAATTTATATGTGCATTAAGCCCTGTATTAGCTACAATAATACCCATCTCTCTAATCTCGCTATTTGAGTAAGTTATATCCTGCTCTCTTACCGGAGTGCTGTTAATACCGTATTTTAAATCGGTCATAAAATGACCCATGTGGTAAGCCCAGCTCTCACCCAATGCAATTATGGGGGAGTTAGTGGTGGTTCCATTTCCATAAGGTCTAGGTCCTGCAAATATTTCAGCAACTTCTGCATTTACAAAATCTGCCCACCAGTTATTACCCACCACATTATAATGAGCGGCATGTGTTTGTTCATGTAACATTGTTTCAGTTATATCATCGGAGAAAGCAGTTTGCTCATTACCTGAGTTGTACCCTGTTGTTATGTCAACCTCAGATTTTAAAACCATGACAAGTCCCGTAAGTCCGCCTGCAATACCACTAAAATTGCTAATGATAAATGTGGTAACAAAATCAGTAGGCAAAGTTTGCCAAAATCGCTTGGCATACATAGGAGCTGAACCGGAAGTTCCCTGCAACCCCCAGTTGGTAAGCAAAATTCTAAGCTTGTTTGGAGGTAGTCCGATTTGCTGCTGAATAGCAAAATCCCTAAATTCCTGAACGTTGTTATGTGCAGTGCCGGCTGCCCAGTCTCTTGCGCCGTCAGTTCTTGCATCAGCATTATATGGTATATTATGGGCGATATTATTCAGATTGCCCCTAAATCTTCCTAAGTTTCTTGCCACCGGAAAAAGAATTTGCCAAAGCCTTGCCCTGCGTAAGGCTCTTATTTTAGCCTGGTCGTTTATAAACTTAAGCTTTATATGTACCCTGTTAAACTCTTTATATAAAAAAAATTGTCCTTGGTTATTGGTATAGGTTCTTTCAATTTTCAAAAATCTTTTTGCTACTATTCTTGCATTTCTAACTGGCCTCAGTGTCTGAAGTGTATTGTCTGTAACCGTAATAGTACCGGAAGGTTGTCTTACCGGATTTGGTGGCGGTGGCCCGTCAACTACACACTGCATTCCATCCCAATGAGAGCCTGGCGGGCAATCAGGCACACATGCACATATTGAGGCATCAAAAATTTGATCGGGCGGGCAAACCTGGGCATCACAAGGCGGATCAAAATTTTCCAACGAAGCGCCTTCATTACAAGAAGGATCATCAACCGGGTTTCCTGTCAGAACAAATGCTTCGTTTTCTATAACAGCAAGTTCCGGCACATGTATTTGTTCAAGAACCTCATAGGTAATTCCTGAAGGCGGGATAAAATTTATATCAACAACTGCATACAGCCATGGAATTTCTTCAGCTGGCGTTATACCGTCATTATAATAATCACCATCCTGAACAACATCATAGTCAAGCGGGTAATCTGAAAGATCAATGTCTAAATCTTCAAGAACAGAAAGCTGGGGGATTGATGAAGGTTTAAAACGAACATATTTGTGTGTGAGTGCAACGCCATTCGCATTTCCAAATAAGCTGGCGTACGCCTGTTGCATAACAGTTAACGAATAAGGATGGTTAACAAGATGGTAACCCAGAATGGTTGGTTTTAAAATACTATCATAACCACTTCCGTCATCAACATCATCTATACAACTTGAACCAGATGGACCAGATAAAGTTTTTTGTGAAGTAATAGAATTGAGGTTTGCGGCATTAGTAGTTTGCGTTTCTAAATCTTTCTTTTTACAACCAATAAAAAGGAAGATAAAAAAGCTGAAAAACAATAAGTGCAGGTGAGTGTTTGGTTTCATGTGTGTGGTGTTATAATTTAAATTTACAGGAAAAGTATTCAAGCCTAAACTAAATTTACTGCTATCTCAGAGGTTTAAGCGTAAATCCTTATTCAAATATCTATAACAAAACAGGCTTAGCTGAACCTTTGATTAATAGTTCCAGTTCTTTTAAAAATTTTTGATAAAACTGTAAGATAACTATCGCAACTATTTCTTGGCGGCTTAAAAAAATTGTTTGATAGCTGCCTTCATAAATGGCATTGTGGGCAATGATGAAATAATTTTCAACTCTTCTCTTATTGTTGTTTCATTATCTAAAAAGCGGAGCACATTGTCAATCTCATTATTCTTAAAAAGATCAGTGAATATTTTTTTACCGGGCAAAGAATTATTATACAAAATATTTAAAAGCACACTGTCATAAAAGTGGAAACGCTTTTGTGCTGGATTAATAAATGGATTTTCTTTTTTAATTAATTGATCAGTCAATGCTTTACTGTGCTTCTGAATAAAATTAAAAGTATAGCCGCTTGATCCTTTTGTTTGTCCGCCTGCAGTGCCAATGTTGATGATGTTGTTTTGATGAGAAGAAAATTTAAAATTGGTCATTGGAATGGCCCCAAATTCCTCGTCAATTATTTTATAGGAATTAATTTTTAGCACATCTTTTATGTAACACTTGAGACCTTCCTTGTATTGCTCATTTTGCAGCAGCTTTGGAGAAAATAAAGTGTATTCCACCAATGCCTTGTTTGCACTAAATGGAAGCACATAACAAAATGAGGTTCCCCATTTCTGGTCAATTCTAAAATCCATCAGTGTTGCCACATCACTAAAAACATTTGTTTCAGTTTCAATTGTCCAGCCTTGAAAATGTTGTAGCAGCCAAAATTGTTTAGCAGTTAAGCCGGGCTTCTTAAAAAGAATAGAATTGAAAACGTAACGGCAATAAATTTTTTCTCCATTAATAATGACGCCTGTTTCATTTTCTTTGCTGAATACTTCATCAACACTTTGAAAACGAATTTCAATATTGCTTTGCTTGTTTATTTCCTGCAGGCAATGATCATAAAAATCAATTCCTCTTATCATTTTGTATTGATAAGGTTGAATATTTAATTCTTTAGAGAAATCTTCACCATGAAACCAAAGCTTTTGCCATTGCCGGTAAACAATAGATTCAAATAAGCTTTCTTCTTTTTGCCAAAAACACCAGGTTCTGTCATTTGATTTTTTTAGGTCTTTATCAATCAACAATATTTTTTTATCGCCAAATTTTTTTGATGAGATCAAGTGCATTGCAAGGGTAAGACCTGCACAACCGGCACCGGTTATAATGTAATCATATTTGCGTGGAGTGTCCAATGTTGAATAGAATTACAGAAAGTAAAAGTGAGTGACACAACTAAAGCTAAATAGGGCTTCAAAAGCCGGCAATCAAATTAATTTTCAGGTGCGTATTCCACTTTTTTATTTGCCATGAGTTGCATATCTCTTTGAATTTTTTCCCAGTATTTTTTATGCACCATCAACATGCCAAAGCTTTCGCCTTCATGCCGGTCTAAACGTTTGTGGTGCATTTTATGTGCCCACCTGATGGCTCTTACATAATTGCTTTTGCTGCGACTGAACCATTTAAACCGCTGGTGAATTATTACATCATGCACTAAAAAATAGGCTGCACCATAAGCCATAATACCAAACCCAATGGCCTGCATCCACCAAACATTATCAATGGTTCCAAACAAAATTAAAAGCATGCTTGGAATGGCGAAAATGACAAAGAACCAATCATTCTTTTCAAAAAAACCCGGCTCTTTCTGATGATGATCCTTATGTAAATACCAAAGAAAGCCGTGCATCACAAAACGATGTGTAAGCCAGGTTATGCCTTCCATTATGAAAAAAGTTGCCAACAATACCAGTATAAAAAAAAATGCTGTCATTACAAGTTTAAGGTTCAAAGTTTAAGGTTGTGCTTTTCATAAAAACACAATACTTTTTACTTATTATACATTTCCTACTTCATACTTTCCTTTCCACCATTGTTCAATTTTTGGAAAAGCAATTTTAAACCACGATGTGAATTTATCCGGCTGATTTTGAATGGCGCATTTTACTTCTTCCATATCATGGTAACTGTAATCTGCCACTTCTTTTAGATCGGCATTTATTTTACCTTCATATTCTCCTGCAAATACATGGTCGTATTCGTTTTCAATCAGGTCATTTTCCACTGCTGCATAGTAAGTGAAAGAAAATATTTTTTTAAGCGGTGTGGTAAAACCCAATTCTTCCAGCAACCTTCTTTGTGCTGCATTTTCAATATCCTCATTTGGGTATGGATGACTGCAACAGGCATTTGTCCAAAGATGTGCACCATGATATTTTTTGGCAGAACGTTGCTGCAATAAAAATTTTCCCTTGCTGTCAAAAATAAAAACAGAGAAAGCCCTGTGCAATAATCCCTTTTGGTGAACCTCCATTTTTTCCATCATTCCTAAGGGTTCATCTTTTTCATTTACCAATATAATTTGCTGCTTTTTCATTTTTAAATCAGGTGCAAACTATTTTTTACGCTTGCTCTCAATATAATATACGCCTTTTGATAATTGGCAACTCTTATTCTTCGTTGCAAAATATATTGTGGCGGCGTACTTTTTATTTTTTTAAAAAGAGAATAATAATATTTATAAGCAACATACACACCAAATTTTGCTTTCATCGGCAAATGTAAAATGCCCTGGTAAGCTTTTTTAAAATCTTCTTCTATATCTGCTTCAATTGTTATTTTATCACTATCTGTAAAATTGTGAAAATCGCAACCAGGGAAATAAATTCTTGACAAGTCATTAAAGTCCGCTTTGATATCTCTTAAAAAATTTACTTTTTGAAAAGCAGCGCCTAATGATTTTGCAAACTCTTTCAATGTTTTATACAAATCATTATTGCCTTCACAAAAAACATAAAGGCACATGAGGCCAACTACTTCTGCAGAACCATAAATATATTCTTCATAACCCTGGCGATCGTAATGGTTGGCGGTAAGATCAGACTCCATGCTATTGAAAAAAGAATGTATCAAACGGTGATCAATCTTGTACTGATTAACCGTTTGCTGAAAGCTATTCAAAATTGGATTTAAACTAATGCCTCTATCAATTGCATCAAACGTTTCCTGTTTGAATTGCTGCAGTAATAAAGATTTTTGATGCTGGTGAAAAGTGTCAACAATTTCATCAGCAAATCTTACAAAACCATAAATATTAAAAATTGGCTTGCGCAAATCTTTTTGCAGTAATTTAATGGCTGACGAAAATGATGTACTGTAGCAAACAGTAACCAACCTGCTGCATTCATTGCTTGCCCTATGAAATAATTCAATCGTCATAATTATTGGTTGAACGATTTTAAAACTTGTTTTGATACCACTTCGCCACTGATGAGGCTTGGCGGCACGCCGGGACCCGGCACAGTAAACTGGCCTGTGTAAAAAAGATTTTTCACTTTTTTACTTTGGCAGGATGGACGGAAAATGGCTGTTTGGCTCAATACATTAGCCAATCCGTAAGCGTTTCCTTTGTACGAATTGTAATCCTGAATAAAATCAGAAACAGAAAATGTTTTTTTGAAAATGATGGCGTCAGCAATCGATTGTCCTATGGCCTTTTCTAAACGTTGAATGATCTTCTGAAAATAAAGCTCTCTTAATTCTTCTGTATCGCCTTCGAGACCTGACGCCACCGGAATCAGCAACACAAGGTTTTCACAACCCTGCGGTGCAACTGTATCATCTGTTTTGGAAGAAACACTTGCATAAAATAAAGGTTCATTTGGCCATTGCGGTTGATCATAAATTTCTAAAGCATGCTGGTCAAAAGGAACATCAAAAAAAAGCGAGTGGTGTAATACATTGTCTAATTTTTTATTCAGCCCAACATAGTACATAAGGCAGGAGGGTGCAAGCACTTTTTTATCCCAGTATTTTTCGGAATAACTACGAAATGCTTCCGGCAATAAATTATTTTCTGTAAAATAATAATCTGCACCGCTTATAATAGCATCAGCAAAATATTCGCCCTTATCAGTAACTAATTTTTTTACACTGTTCTTTTCAACAACAATTTCTTTTGCATTTTCATTAAAAGAAAATTGAACACCTAATTCTTCAACTAATGATTTCATAGCATTCACTACACTGTACATCCCTCCATCGGGATACCAGGTGCCACCGATAATATCTGCATAGTTCATCAGGCTGTAAAGCGCCGGTGTATTTTGTGGTAATGCTCCTAAAAAAAGAATGGGAAATTCCATCAACTGTTTGAGCTTCTCATTTTTAAAATGCTTTGCAACATGAGATTTAATAGAAGTAAAAACATCAAGTTTGAAAACATTTTTTACAAGCTTCCAATCTAAAAATTCTGAAAAAGATTGACCCGGTTTAAAAACAAGATCCTGAATTCCGATTTTATATTTTACAAATGCTTCTTTTAAATATTTATCTAATTTTTTAGCACTTCCCGTTTCAATTTCCTCAAACATTTTTTTCAGTTTCTCGTAATTAGCAGGCACATTACTGAACCCTTCTTTCCAGTAAACCCTGTAAGAAGGGTCAAGCCTTTGAAGTGTATAATAATCAGAAACTTTTTTTCCAAACTGTTCAAAAAATCTTTCAAACACATCGGGCATCCAATACCAGCTTGGCCCCATATCGAAAGTAAACCCATCTTTTTTTAATTGCTTTGCACGGCCACCAGCTGTTTCATTCTTTTCAATAACTGTAACATCCCATCCTGCTTTTGCCATAAAAGCCGCTGCTGAAAGCCCGGCAAAGCCTGCACCAATTATGATAGCTTTTTTGCTCAACGTTCAATTTGTTTTTGTAAAATTTTTTTTGCAAAATGAATACGGCTTTTGATGGTGCCAAGCGGCTCGTTTAATGCAGAGGCAATTTCCTGGTATTTATATCCATCCAAATATAAAAGGCAGGATGTTTTAAAAATGGATGGTAAATTATGAATGGCTGTATTAATTTCTTTTAAATGAACACTGATCTCTGCCGATAACCCAAAATGCTCACCGGAATGTTTAATGGAATCCATCATTTGCATTTTTCGTCCGTTTCTGCGGTAATCATTAATAAAAATGTTGCGCATGATGGTGTACAACCATGCTTTTATGTTTGTGCCGGGCCTGTATTTTTCCCTGTTAGCGAAAGCTTTATACAAAGTTTGCTGGCAAAGATCTTTAGCGGCTTCTCCATCTTTTGTAAGTGTAATTGCAAATGGATTTAAGCCATCTGAGTTGTTCAAAACCAAACTGTCAAATTCCTGGGTGCTCATTTTTGTTTAAACTTTTACTATGCAAACTTAAACAAAATATTGTTTAAAAATTTTTTCCCTTGAAATTTTTGATCACTTAATAGAAGAAACGTAAGAAACAACAGCTGAAAAAGTGGAGAGAATGTGAACGTTCTTAGGAAGGGTTTTTTTATAAGAAACGGCAGCATTACCCGACATAATTATCTGGGAATTTTTGGCACAGTTGCTTAATGATGAAAGATATTTTTGAAAATCCTGCTTGTGAGGAAAAGAGGTAAGATGTAGATAGACGTATTGCGGGTATTTAATTTGAAATAAAAAACCCACATCTTTTAATGGAACATTGGCGCCAAGATAAATAACGGGAATGCCATTTTTGCGAAGCAGGTAATAGACAAAAAGCAAACCCATTTCGTGGTGTTCGCCTTCGGGTAGCAATAAAAGAAAAAGAGGCTCTTCTTTTTTTACAATCGGAAGGTTTTCAATAGCTGCAATAATTTTTTGCCTGATAATATTAGAGACGATATGTTCCTGAACCGGGATAATAATGTTGGTTTGCCAAAGCAATCCAACCTTTTCTAAAAACCGAAAAATTAGTTCAGTGATTGTTTTTTGAATACCATAATTATTGATATGCCGGTTCACCAGTTCTTCAAATTCCATACTCTTTATGTCCACCATGCAGCCAATCATTTCATTCACCAGGTTTTCATTATAAACATCATCATAAGGCAATTCTAAAACGGCTTTCTTTCTTTGTTCGTCCACCATTTCATCTATCCTGGAAATTTTGTAGCCGTATTTATTTAGCAGTGCTACAGTTAGTAAAGTCTTTAATTCTTCGGTATTGTAAGTTCGGATATTTGTTTGCGTACGTGAAGGCTTGAGAAAATGATAACGTTGTTCCCAAATCCGAATAGTATGAGCCTTAATGCCGGTGAGTGATTCCAATTCCCTGATGGTAAATTTCATCTCCATAAATACAATTGAAAATGAAAATTAGTTGAGTTAAAGCAAATGATTTTTGATAGTGCCGGAATCCTGCAATTTTTTCAAGCTGGAAGACGGAAGCCTTTGCAATGCATTTAAATGTTTTTGGTTGTGCATGTCTGTTCCTGCAAAATCATAATAATTTTTCTTTAGCAGGTACGCTGCCAATTCCTGAACAGATGAACCATAGTGTGGCGTAAGCGATAAAAGATTGAGCCCAAAATAACATCCCGCTTCTTTCAAATCATCAAAAAATTCTTTTTTGTTAGAGAGGTAAATATATCTTTCAGGGTGAGCAATTACTGGTTGATAATTTTGAATTTGCAACTCAAAAATAATTTGCTGCAAATCCAATGGCGCTGTCATCATTGAAAATTCTACAAGCACAATATTGCTGCTCAATGTTAGTAAAGGCGCTTTTGATTGCAGGTGATTTTCAAAATGATCATCAATATAATATTCTGCGGCGGCATGCAATTCTACAGCAATGCCAGCTTCATGAACTGCTTTTCTAACTTCTCCTATTCCATTGCTGATGATCTCCGGCGTGTTGGGATACACTTCCCAAAGTATATGCGGCGTGGTGATAATTTTTTTGTATCCTAATTCAACCAACCCTTTGACCAAAGCAACAGAAGTGGTTATATCCTGCGAGCCATCATCAATGGCAGGCACTAAATGAGAGTGCATATCTGCCACCAGCCAGCTCAGGTCAACATTACCAGTTTCTTTTTTTTTGAAAAACATTATTTCTGCTCTCTGCTATTTTTTAGCAGGCTGCTTATAGTTTCACTTTTACAAAAAAATCTCTGCCCAAATCTTTGATAGTATATTTTCCCTGCAAACCACTTTGGTCAAGAATATCAACCAAATGTTTTTTTGTATAAAAATATAACGGGCAGTTTCTCATATTGTATCTAATTTTTCTTTGCCAGGTTAACAAGCCACCATCTTTTGGAAAGCTTCCATAAATTTCTTTCGATACATCCTGCTGTAATTTCTTTAATAAAGAAACTGGTTCTTTTACGTAATCAAAAACACCCATCAAAACTGCAGCGTCATATTTTTCAGTGAAGTTGTGTTCCATATAATCAGAAAGAACAAAAGAAATTTTTCCGGAAGCTGCATAAGGTGCTGTTCTTTTTTTTGCAATTTCAAGCATGCCTTCTGCCATGTCTAACCCCACAACAGTTTTTCCCTGTTTCAAAAATTCAACATCATACACTCCGGATCCACAACCAACATCAAGGATAGATGCGATAGAAGGATTGGCTGAATTTTCTAATGTTTCATTAAAGCGGGATAACATTGAGCCACGAAAAAACTTGTCCATCACTTTATCAAATACACCTCTTTTTTTGGCGTGTCCATAAATGCTGTCGAAATCTGCGGCATAGCCATGAAAGAATTTTTTTACATCCTGAACTTCATTTTTCACTTCTGTCTGTTGCATTGTTAATTGTTTTTTATTAGGAGATCAATTGATTAAGTGAGCAAAATTCAAAGTCTGAAAGTAATTTATCAAGTTTTTTTTCAGTATTCTTTAAATTATAATAATGGGTGTATTGTATCCTTCTGCTTAACCCTTTTAAATGAGGATGATTTTCATCAAGCTCCCAGGGATGAATGTAAAAAACAGCAGGTCTTTGCACCAATAATTTTTTTAGTTTGCTGCGAAAATAAGGATAAGATAATATTCTGAAATAGGCACCACCAACTCCAAAATCAATAGCCTTTCCAAGAAGAGGGAATGGAAGTACATTAAAATTGCTGATTGGAAATTCTTTCAACCCGTTTTGGAGTGTATGAATTTCTTTATTAAATCCTGCAATGCCTGTTCTGGCTGTGCTGCCCGGAAAAATACTGGAGTCATAACTAAAGCCTTCTTCTTTTAAAATATCCAAAGCCCAAAGGTTGCGATTGTCAATTGAAAAATAAGGAGCCCTGAAACCGGCATAACCTTGTTGATAAGGTGTAATTAATTCTTTGCATTTTTTTATTTCCTTTCTGAATTCGTCGGGGCTTATTTGATATAAAAAAGGGTGAGAGTAGGTGTGGCAGGCTAATTCATGTCCTTCATCTTTTACCTGCTGCACCAGTTCAGGAAATTCTTCAATTACTTTTCCTAAAATAAAATAGGTGGCTTTCACCTTATGTTTTGAAAGAAGGGCCAAAAGTTTGTCATGCCCGATCTTGATCCGCTTTTCATAATTATTCCATTGATCTGCCGGCAATCCAATTCCCTGGTACCAGTCTTCCATATCTACTGTAAAACAAACTTTCATTTCCTGATTTTTTTTGCTGCGTTTTGATAAATCACTCTAAGGTCTTTTGCCATTTTTTCTGCATCCCATTCATGCTCTGCGTGATCAAATGCTTTATGTACAAACCGGTCAGCCAATTCTTTATCCCCTAAAATTTTCTTAGCGCCTTCGTACAAGCCATCTTTATCGTATTGAGGCACGATGATCCCCCATTTATCATGTTCAATTACTTCCCTTATACCTTCCACTTCAAAAGCTGCCACGGGCACTTTCATTAATGCAGCTTCCACAATCACTCTTGGCAAGCCTTCCCGCAAAGATGTAAAAAGAAAAAGATGGCTGATGGATAAATATATAGGAACATTTTTTTGATAGCCTTCAAAGATCACATCATCTGAAATACAGAGCTTGTTTGCTAATTGTCTGCAATCATCTAATAACTCGCCTTCACCAATAAAGATCAATTTGCTGTTGGGAAAATCTTTTTTTAACCGGGCAAAGCATTCAATAGTATATCGTTGTGCTTTGGAAAAAGAAAAACGGCCAACATTGCAGATCACTTTTGTTTCAGTGTCAATATTCAAATGCTTTTGTAAGGC
>MWWF01000128.1_pt1 | contig 13665 bp, 13 predicted proteins | sample 1047351 | NCBI WGS metagenome assembly MWWF01 (sample SAMN06349970, study PRJNA376086) | soil metagenome | isolation source: MGM-3 sample Antarctic (ecotone) soil | place: Antarctica
AAGCAAAGCTGTGGTTGACAAACAAGTTAAAGCAATAGTTACGTTGGCTAATTTGATGCTTGCATAAAAGCAAACCCAGTGCAAAGCCAGCACTGTTCCAATTAAAGAAATTTTTAAAATAGCTCTAGCAGAAATTCGTTTTATTTTTCGGAGCACCGCATACATAATCCATAATGAAACTGCGGTTATTAATAGCCGCCACCAAACAAGCATAGTTGAATCTAAACTAATGGCTCTACCTAAAACGCCGGTGAAGCCCCAGAGAAAAACAGCGATGTTCATTTGTATCAAAGCCTTCTTCATTGCGGTAAAGAAAAGATAAGTTTTGAGAAATGAAAGGATGAATTTTTGTTTGCCGGCTCCATCGCTATTACGAGCCTTTTGTCCGCCTTAGGCGGACATTTATACTGTAACAATTCTATTGAGCAATTACAAAGCTTACAACTATCCTGTAAATTTTTTAATTGGGCGAAGCACCTGATGTTGTTATAAAGTAATTATTGTGTAGTAAGTAAATGATCGCATAATGGTGAAAGAATTACAGAATGCACAAGTGAGTGACACAACAGAAGCCGATAGCAGCATTATAGCCAAGTACAAAATCTATTTTTTAAAATCAAAAAGCGTTGCTGTAAAAATTCCCTTCTCCCTTTTTTTAAAAGCCACTTTCCATTCGCCGTTGTAGATCAGGAGTTCGGGCACAATTAAATTTTCAAATTTTTTCATCTTCACTTCCATGTGAACATTAAATTCATAAACAGGCGTGTTGAAACTCATATCGTAATTGCGTGCCAGTATCTCCATCGTTTTTGAATTGAACCAGGTGGTGATGTTGTCAAAAACAATCTTGTCTTTTTGCGATGATGTGAGCTCTTCTTTCGGTATGATTTTAAAAACATAACAATCCAATCCATTCACTTCATCCATGTCAATTGAAAAATTATAGTATTGAGAAACGGAGGGATCGAATATATCAACCTTATCGCCGATAAAAGGAATGCCCGGAATTTTTTTGCCGGGATTAAAGAACATCATTTTCAATTGCTCCTTATGTTTTTCAATTCCTTTTTTATTGCGAACATCTCTTTCTATACCTGAAACAATATTGTTTTCGCCGCAAACTTTACCATTGGTAAAAAACAATCCTGCATATAATTCAGCCGTGTAGTAATTGAAGTTTTTTTTGCTGTCATAAAAATCACCTGTTGCTTTTTCCTGCAGCACTTCCATGCTGCGGCAGCCATTCGTTCTCGTTTGTTTGGTTTTACTATTTAATGATGCTTTTATCTTTCCTTTCTTATCCAGCATTCTAATGTCGTTCAAAGAAGTAAAACCAAGCACCCGCAGGTTTCTGAATGCTTTGTAAAAACTGGTGTCATCCTTAACTCTTTGAAGAAATTTTGCTACATCAAGATCGCTTCGAATTACCACTTCACTCATCATGGTTTCTTTGCTTAGTGTAATGATTTCAGCCGTATCATTTTTTTGTGAAAATGAAAACAGGAAAGTAAAAAGGGCAATGATGGTTAAACTGCTTTTCATTTTTTTGGAAAGGACATTTTATAATCAACATTTACAGCGCCTTTTGAAATGTCATCCAGCTTTCTTTTCAGCAGTTTGCGTTTTAGCGGAGAGATGTGGTCAATAAATAATTTGCCATCTATATGATCGTATTCGTGAAGTATGATTCGGCCCGAAACGCCATTAAAAGTTTTGGTGTGCTTTTTAAAATGCTCGTCCATGTATTCCAAGTTTACTTCTTCTGCCCGGTAAATATCTTCCCGAATTTTTGGAATGCTTAAACAACCTTCATTATAACGCCAGTCATCGCCATGTTCTTCCAAAATGTGTGCATTGATAAAAACCTGCTTGATGCCCGGTGAGTCAGGATAATTATTTTCCTTACGATCTTCATCATTCATGTTGGCAAATATTTGTGCACTGTCCATTACAAAAAGCCTGATGTCTTTATTTATTTGAGGTGCTGCCAAACCCACGCCATTACTGGCATACATGGTTTCCCACATATCTTCAATCAACTTATCAAGATTGGGAAACAGTTCATCAATGTCCTGTGCAATTTTTCTTAAAACAGGATTTCCGTATGCAACAATTGGAAGGATCATTCCCTATTTAATATTTAAGATGTAAAATTTAATATTGCTTGCAAAAATACAGCAACCACAGTTCAGGATGTTTCAAATATTCCCTATTAAATATTAAATCTCAAACAGAGTTCAGGTATTCCTGTAACATAATGGTTGCAGCAATTTCATCAACCAGCGATTTATTTTGCCGCTGTTTTTTTTTTAATCCCATTTGCAGCATGGCTTGAGAAGCCATTTTAGAGGTGAAGCGTTCATCAACTTCTTTTATTGGAATTGCAGGGAAAATTTTTTGAAATGTTATTATGAATTTTTGAACAAGCGGCGTAGCATGTGTTGCCGTATCATTCCAATTTACAGGCATGCCAATAATGACCAACTCAACTTGTTCTTTTGAAAAATATTCTTTTAAAAAAGAAATGAGTTTTGGTGTTTCCACCGTTGTTAATCCTGTGGCAATAATTTGCAAAGGATCGGTAACTGCTATTCCTGTTCGCTTGCCGCCATAATCTATAGATAGTATTCGGGACATTTATATTTTCTTTAATTCACAAATAAATCAGCAATTACAAATACTGAAAATACAACGCTTGCAATTCCATTTGTTGTCATAAATGCAAAGTTTACTTTTCTTAAATCGTTTGGCTTTACTATTAAATGCTGGTAAATCAAACATCCAACAAATATGGCTACGCCTATCCAATATAAAATTCCAAAATGACCTAAGAAGCCTGCAGTAATTACAGAACCTGCACTTAGTAAATGCAGCAATTCAGAAACTTTTAATGCTTTTTCTTTTCCTAACCATGCAGGAATTGAATACAATTTTTGCGACTGGTCAAACTCCACATCCTGCAAAGCATAAATAATATCGAAGCCGCTTACCCAAAACAAAACGGCGAGTGAAAATAAAACAGGAAGCAAATGAAAAACACCTGTTACGGCAAGGTAAGCGCCAATTGGCGCCAGTGATAATCCCAAACCCAAAATTAAATGACAAAGTGGGGTAAACCGTTTGGTATAACTATATCCCAACACCACAGCTAAAGCAACCGGTGATAAATAAAAACAAATACGATTGATGAAAAAACAAGAGACTAGAAACAAGACACAAGAAACAAGCGTAAAAACTAGTGCATTTTTTGGCGTAATAATTCCTTTTGGGATTTCTCTAACTGCTGTTCTCGGGTTGAGTGTATCAAATCTTCTATCCAAATAACGGTTGAAAGCCATGGCTGCACTACGGGCAAAGACCATGCAGAGGATGACGAGTAAAAAAAGCAATGCAAAACCTGAAGTAGAAAGAAAACATCGAAAGATATTTGGCTGAGTTGAATCTTCCATTTTAAAAAATCCGAGATGTTTTATTCCAATAAAAAAACCAATCAACGCAAAAGGCATTGCAAAAATGGTGTGAGAGAATTTAATGAGGGAGAGGTAATTTTTTATTGTTGGCATATCAAGCTTCGTATAACTCCAAAAGAAGGCTATTAATTTTTCTGAATTGCTTATCCGCAGTAATAAATGTAAGATGCAAACTAATCGCCGTTGCAGCAATGATACAATCGGGAAGTTTCAGCCCATATTGTTTACGAAGTGCTATTGTTTCCTTTTTTATAGCATCATCCATGTAGATAATCCTGAACCCTGAAAGAAAACCTGTAATTTGTTTTTCTTCTACAGAGGATAATTTTTTGAAACTTAGAAGTTCTATTTCTGTTATAACAGAAGCATATAGTTCTTTTTGATAGAGATGTTTTGCCAGTGTTTGATTCCCGGACAGTATATAAAGGATGATGTTTGAATCCAGGAGATATTTATTCCCATTCATCCCTTAATTTTTTTTGAATAGATAAAGGATCTTCTTTTAATTTAAGAACACCGCAATAAAGCAAGGTATCTACTCCTTTTTGCACATTTTTTTTATCTCTGCGAATTCTTTTGATTCTTTGGTTATTCTTCTTCGTTTCCATAAACCAAATTTAGCCAGAAATTTTTGTTCTCACCAATTCCCACAATACAATTCCCGCCGCCACAGAAATATTCAGGGAATGTTTCATTCCCAATTGTGGAATTTCAATACAGCCATCGCATTGTGCAATGGTTGCCTGCTCTACTCCTGTTACTTCATTTCCCAGTATCACTGCAATCTTTTCATTCGGCTTGTAGCTGATAGCTTGCAGCTTGTAACTGTCTTCGGCTTGTTCAATAGCATAAATTTTATAACCATCTTTTCTTAAATCTTCAATTGCTTCGCTGCTGGTTTTAAAATGTGTCCAATGCACTGTTTCTTCTGCACCCAAAGCCGTTTTCTTAATTTCTTTATGTGGTGGAATAGCAGTGTAACCGCAGATATAAATCCCTTCAATTAAAAAAGCATCTGCAGTGCGAAACACAGAGCCAACATTATAAGCACTACGAACATTCTCCAACACACAGATGATGGGCATTTTTTTAGATTGCCTGAATTCATCTGCAGACTTACGGTTTAATTCGTCCATGGAAAGTTTTCGCATAGCTCACTTTAATTTTCTGCAAATGTAACGGTAGCCAAATAGTGGATAAAAAAGACAACATGAAAACAATGGATTGAAGACTGCCGCCTATTTTTGCCCATTACCATGAGCAAGCAAAAGATAATTACTGAAACACCTATGATGCAGCAGCACAATGCCATCAAGGCTAAGTATCCTGATGCAATTTTGCTTTTTCGTGTAGGAGATTTTTATGAAACTTTCGGACAAGACGCCATCATCACTGCCAGGATTTTAGGCATTACTCTCACTAAAAGAAATAATGGAACAACAGACAATGAACTTGCCGGTTTTCCTTATCATGCTTTAGATACTTACCTCCACAAATTGGTGAAGGCTGGTTACCGTGTTGCTATTTGCGACCAGTTGGAAGACCCGAAACTTGCCAAGGGAATTGTGAAGCGTGGCGTAACTGAAATGGTTACTCCCGGAACAACAACAAATGATAAACTGCTTGACCTTAGCTCCAATAATTTTTTAGCAGCCGTACATTTTGCGGGTGAAAAATATGGCGCCGCTTTTTTGGATATTTCCACCGGAGAATTTTTTACAGCAGAAGGAGATATAGAATACATTGATAAATTATTAAGCGGATTCAAACCTGCTGAAGTTATTTTTCAAAGACATCATCAAAAAAAATTCAAAGAAGAATTTGGAAGTAAATATTACACTTATACTTTGGATGAATGGATTTTTCAACAGCAATATGCAGACGATTGTTTGTTGAAGCATTTTGGCACACATTCATTGAAAGGCTTTGGTGTTGAAGGTTTGAATGATGGACTGATTGCGGCAGGTGCCATTTTACATTATTTAAAAGACACAGAACATCCAAATCTGCAGCACATTACTTCCCTGCAAAACATTGAACAGAATGATTATTTATGGATGGACAGGTTTACCATCCGCAATCTTGAACTATTAAATAGCCCAGTTGAAAATGGAAGGACTTTGCTGAAAGTGTTGGATACAACCTGCACGCCAATGGGTGCAAGATTGTTGAAGCGTTGGATAGTCTTTCCATTGAAGGATATTCAAAAAATAGATGAAAGATTAGATGTAGTAGAATATTTTATTTTACATACAGACCTAAAAAATAAATTGCTTCATGCAATGCGGCAATGTGGTGATATGGAACGGTTAGTTTCTAAAATTCCATTGAAGAAAATCAATCCAAGAGAGTTGCTGCAATTAGCAAGAGCACTGAGACAGATTGATGAGACAAAAGAATTGTGTGCAAAATCAGAAAATCATTATTTACAAAGATTAGCTGATGCACTCAATCCCTGTCATTATATTTCTGAAAAAATTGTAAAAGATATTGTTGAAAATCCACCCGCATTGGCTGTTAAAGGCGGCTTCATTAATAAAGGGGTTAATGCGCAGTTGGATGAACTGAGAAGCATAGCTCACAATGGAAAAGAATATTTATTAAAGTTGCAGCAACAGGAAGCAGAAAACACCGGAATATCTTCTTTAAAAATCAGCTACAACAATGTATTTGGCTATTATCTGGAAGTAACAAATGTTCATAAAAACAAAGTGCCTGCCCAATGGATGCGCAAACAAACCTTAGCCAATTGTGAACGCTACATCACTCCCGAATTAAAAGACTACGAAGAAAAAATTACTGGTGCAGAAGAAAAAATTTTAGCCCTGGAATTGCTTTTGTTTGATGCACTGATAAATGAATTGTTTGATTTTCTTTCAGCTGTTCAAACGGATGCACAAATTGCAGCAACGCTTGATTGTTTAGTTGCATTTGCAAACAATGCTTTGCAATACAATTATAAAAAACCACGGTTGCATGATGGTGATGAATTGAACATCATAAACGGAAGGCATCCGGTAATTGAAAGAAACCTTCCGCCGTCAGAATCTTACATTGGCAATGATGTTTTTTTCAATAAATCAGAACAGCAAATAATTATTCTTACCGGTCCAAATATGAGTGGTAAATCTGCTTTATTAAGACAAACAGGTTTAATTACACTAATGGCACATATCGGAAGTTTTGTTCCTGCAGATGAAGCTTTCATTCCATTGACCGATAAAATATTTACAAGAGTTGGCGCCTCAGATAATTTAAGTGCAGGTGAATCAACTTTTATGGTGGAGATGAATGAAACTGCTTCCATCATCAACAACATCAGCGACCGCTGTTTGATTTTATTGGATGAAATTGGAAGAGGCACTTCCACTTATGATGGCATTTCCATTGCCTGGAGCATTGCAGAATATTTGCACAACTCTCCTCATCAGCCAAAAACATTTTTTGCCACCCATTATCATGAATTAAATGAGCTTGAAAATAAATTTTCACGGATTAAAAACTATCATGTTACCAACAAAGAAATCGGTAATAAAATTATTTTTCTTAGAAAATTGGCGCCGGGCGGCAGTACGCATAGCTTTGGTATTCATGTGGCACGAATTGCAGGCATGCCTCCTGATTTAATTGAAAGAGCAAAAGATATTTTAAAACAATTAGAAGTTTCTAAGGGTGAGTCCACACAAAGTGGCCAGACCACAGAAGGTAAATTGAAAGAAATTACATTACCAAAGCTTCAATTAAGCATTTTTGATGAGCATACCGAAACTTTTGAAGAGATGAGGAACATTCTTGAAGGGTTTGATATTAACCGCCTTACACCCGTAGAGGCTTTACTAAAATTGAACGAAATTAAAAGCCTGCTGAAATAAGATTTCGGCAGTATAAAAAACTTATTATTTTTACCCAAACAACAAACAATGAACAAGCTGAAATTAACCGGGTTTTTTTCTATTCTGATGGCAATTGCTTTTTTTATTGCTTCGTGCAAAAAGGGTGTAGACAGCAAATTTTTTTATATCGTTAATGCTCCTTTAAGCGCTTCTCAAACTATTCCTGCAAGTTTATCTACAGCCGGCGGTGCCATTGATGGCACTTACGATAACAAGACAAAAATTTTATCTTACACCGTTTCATACACCAATCTTTTAGATACGGCAACCAGTTTGGCAGTTCGCGGCCTTGCTGATTCAGGAGCTATTGCTGTCAGTCCCGGTACTGTACAGACCTTTACTTTCACCAAAACCTCCACTCCTGCAAATTATTTGAAATCAGGTGTTTTTTCAGGACAATTATTTTTTGATGGCGTTCTTTTAAAAGAGGAAGACCTGCTGGCGGGTAAATATTATATTGAACTTCGCTCAAAGGCAAAACCTGCCGGAGAATTAAGAGGACAGTTAAGATTCAATCAATAAATAAATTTCAAACATTTTTTAAAATCCGTTCTGCTTCTGCAGAATGGATTTTTATTTTGCATCAAACCAAAGTGCTTTCGCATCATTCCAATCGCCATTGTAATTAATAAATAATTCGGCTCCGGCTTCAATGTCTTTAACGGTTTTTATGGTGATGATTTTTTTGCTAAAATCCATTTCATACTCACAGTTCGATCTGTAAGAATGATTGTACAATGGCACATAGCCTAAAGCCATGCAACACTGGGTTTTTTTATTACCCCATTCAAAAATATAATCGTGCAAAGGAGTTTGATCAAGATGAATCCTGTCATTTTTATTCATCACAATTACAGGTGCAATTTCAATTACAGTACTTTTTTTCAAATCATTTTTTGCAAATACGCCACGTCCCATTTTGCCAGTCTTAGCAACGTAAATGGCTTCACTAATAAAATTCAAAGGCTTCATGAGGTGAAATTAGAATAATGAAAGAATTTTTTTTGCACCAACTTCATTACTACTATGCAACTTTTGTTGTGTCACTCACTTTTACTTCCTGTTCTTTATTCAGCACCATGCAATCATCACTTAATTGTCACAGCCAATAAATCCCGAAATAAAAAATTTTAAAATGCCTTAAGTCAACAGGCTGTAATTTTGAAGCATGTCATTGGAGAATTTGAAAGAACAACTTGAAGCCTTACTTGAATCTGGCGATACGCAACAACTCCACGAATTTTTGGATCAACAAAATATCAGTGATGTTGCCGACATGATTTATGAACTGGAAGATTACGACAGCCAGATCATTGGAGCTATGTCTGTTCACAGGGCTGTTGGTGTTTTTAAGATCCTCGATTTTGGCGCACAAAAAAATATCATTCAAACCCTTTCGCCAACTATAACTGCAGCTCTTTTAAATGATTTACCACCCGACGACCGAACAGATTTTTTAGAAGAACTGCCAAGCAATGTTGTTCGGGAGCTGATTAAGCTTTTGGATAACGAAGAAAGAAAGATCACACTTTCACTTTTAGGATATCCCGAAAACAGCGTGGGCAGGTTAATGACGCCGGACTATGTTTATGTTTATGAAAACAATACAGTGCAGCAGGTTTTAGAAACCATCCGCCGTGTTGGAAAAAACAGTGAAACTATTGATGTTATTTATGTGATCAATGATAAAGGAGAGCTGCTTGACGATATCCGTATTCGGGAATTCATACTGGCTTCACCCGATAAAAAAGTAAAAGATTTAATGGACGATAGAGTCATTGCCTTAAATGCTTACCAGGACCAGGAAGAAGCCAATGAAGTATTCAAAATGAATAACCGTGTGGCCTTACCCGTTGTAAGCAACAGCAATAAATTGCTGGGCATTGTTACCATTGACGATATGCTTTGGGTAGCCAGCGAAGAATTTAGCGAAGACATTCAAAAGATTGGTGGTACAGAAGCTTTGGAACAACCTTACTTAGAAATTTCATTACTCAAGCTTTATAAAAAAAGGGTCATCTGGCTGATCGTCTTATTTATTGGTGAACTAATGACCATTTCGGCCATGCATCAATTTGAAGACGAGATTGCAAAAGCCGTGATATTAGCTACATTTATTCCTTTGATTATTTCAAGCGGCGGCAACAGCGGATCGCAGGCAGCAACTTTGATCATTCAGGCAATGGCATTAAGAGAAATATCTATTACTGATTGGTGGCGCATTATGCGCAGGGAAATTTTTTCAGGATTATTATTAGGGTTTACGCTTTGCGTTTTAGGCATTACCGTCATTTCAATTTGGCACACATTCAGTGATATTTTTGGACATTATTATCTCAGTATTGCATTTACAATCGGCATCTCTCTTATAGGCGTTGTATTATGGGGAACATTAATGGGCTCTATGCTTCCACTCATTCTAAAAAGGCTTGGCGCCGATCCTGCCGCTTCTTCCACGCCTTTTGTGGCAACACTTGTTGATGTAACTGGATTGATTATTTATTTTTCTGTTGCTTTTCTCATTTTAAGCGGCAAACTATTATAACACCCCTGTTGCAATACAAAGTTTTGGGTTGTGCCGCTTTTTACTGATTTTCGCAGCCGTTAAAAAAGTTCAAGGTTTAAGATTTGATAGTTTAAGGTTTCTATGCAAATTATAGCTACTCAAAAACTTTAAACAACACCAAACCTTAAACATTAAATTACTAAACTTTAAAAAAACATGTGCGGAATAGTAGCCTACATTGGTCCAAGAGAAGCCTATCCTATAATTTTAAAAGGATTGAAAAGATTAGAATACCGGGGCTATGACAGTTCGGGAATTGCTTTATTAAACAGCGGCTTAAAAGTTTATAAAAAGAAAGGCAAGGTGGCTGAACTGGAAGAAATTTTGCAGGGAAAAGATCTTCATGCAAACATTGGCATTGGTCATACCCGCTGGGCTACACATGGCGAACCAAGCGACCGCAATGCCCATCCTCATACATCTGCCAGCGGCAAATTAGCCATGATACACAATGGCATTATTGAAAACTACTCACAAATAAAAAAGGAACTGCTTAGCAAAGGATATAAATTTCACAGCGATACAGATACAGAAGTCCTGCTGAATTTTATTGAAGACATCAAGCAAAACAACAACTGTCCGTTGGAAGAAGCGGTGCGTATTGCATTAAAGAGAATTGTCGGCGCTTATGTAATTGTTTTAATTGACAGCGATGATCCGCACACTTTAATTGCTGCAAGAAAAGGAAGTCCGTTGGTGATTGGCATTGGCAAAGGCGAACATTTTTTAGCATCAGATGCCTCTCCTATTATTGAATACACTAAGGAAGTGGTTTATGTAAACGATTATGAAGTTGCCATTATAAAACAGGATGAACTGATTTTAAAAAACCTGGGTAACGAAAGGCAAACACCCTATATCACCAAGCTGGATATGGAATTGGCGGCTATTGAAAAAGGCGGCTATGAACATTTTATGCTGAAGGAAATTTTTGAACAGCCGCAAACTATTTACGATTGTTTGCGTGGACGTTTAGATGCAGAAGCAGGAACAATAACCATGAGCGGCATTGAAAAATATGCACAACAAATAATGAATGCCAACCGCATTGTGATGGTTGCCTGCGGCACAAGCTGGCACGCCGGTTTGTGTGCAGAATATATTTTTGAAGAGCTTACCCGCATCAACGTGGAAGTTGAATATGCGTCGGAGTTTCGTTACCGCAATCCGGTAATTAATAAAGGCGATGTGATCATTGCAATTTCGCAAAGTGGTGAAACTGCCGATACATTAGTGGCCATTGAAAATGCAAAAGCAAAAGGTGCAATTATTTTAGGTGTTGTCAATGTTGTAGGTTCTTCCATTGCAAGAGTTTCTGATGCCGGTGCTTATACACATGCCGGTCCTGAAATTGGTGTTGCATCTACCAAAGCGTTTACGGCGCAATTGGCTGTGCTTACGATGATCGCTTTAAAGATCGGCTATCAAAAAGGTGTGCTTGAGCATGATCGTTATTTAAAATTATTAAATGAGCTTGACGCCATTCCTGCCAAAGTGGAAGAATTATTAAAAGACCAGGACAACTTAAAAAGAATTGCCGAAAAATATAAAGACGCAAAAGATTTTTTATACCTCGGCCGCGGCTATAATTTTCCTGTGGCTTTAGAAGGCGCTTTAAAATTGAAAGAAATTTCCTACATACATGCAGAAGGTTATCCTGCTGCCGAAATGAAACATGGGCCAATTGCTTTGGTTGATGATTCATTACCTGTAGCAATTATTGCCACTAAAGATTCTTACCACGAAAAAGTGATCTCCAATATGCAGGAGATCAAAGCAAGAAAAGGAAAAGTGATTGCTGTTATTAATGAGGGTGATGAACAAAGCCTTGCTTTGGCTGATGATGTGATCATTGTTCCGGAAGCGGATGAAATTTTATCGCCAATGCTTAGTGTGATACCGATGCAATTGCTGGCTTATTATATTGGTCTTTTAAAAGGCTGTGATGTTGACAAACCCCGCAACCTGGCGAAGTCTGTAACTGTCGAATAGGGAATAAGTATTTAGGTGAATCACAAGTTTTTTCAGAGTTGAATAAGTTGATTGGTTAATGCTATAGTTATTCTGTAGTTGACAGGACTTTGTTTCGGTTTTCAATCTCCTTTGCCTGCATGGTATCCTTCTCTTTTGTAGTATAAAAAAAGAAATTGCTTTTCATAGTTTGAGGGTTTGGACATTTCTGTAAAAAACTATTACTCGCTATTTGCATGTTGCAAAAGAAAAATTGGTAGTGATAGAAAGCCCATTAGATAGTTTATGGAAACAATGCGGCATTGAATGGGATGGATGATTGCCGCATTGCGTAATAAAAATTAAGCAATGGGTTTCTGATGAAAACCAATTACTTAGAAATTTTGGTGTTGCGTATTATTGCGTAAATTAGAGTATTGGCTGTAATGCTGTGTGAGACCTCACAACATTTTAAATTTTAAACTAACCATGAAATTTATCTCTCAATTTGTTCAATTGAATTTAGCAATGTTTTTTTTCACTTTCTCAGCCTTTGCACAAACTGATTCAACCAACTCTAAAGTAGTTGAGTTGCAAAAAGCTTTTCAGGAGACAGTTAAAAAATACGAAGCTTTTGAAGCTGAACATGGACACTATTTCCAAGCACCTAATGTCAAAATGCATTATTTGACTTGGGGGAAACCTACAGGTGTTCCCTTAGTTTGGGTACATGGCACCACCAGCAATTGTTACGAAGCATCTTTGTTTGCAGACAGTTTGGTTAAAAATGGATTTTATGTAATTGCCATTGATTATTATGGACATGGCAAAACACCTTTCCCAACAAAAGAAGTGTCACTATACAGTGTTGCTGATGACATCAAATATTTACTCAATAAACTCAAAATCAAAAAAACGATTATTGGTGGCTGGTCAAGAGGCGGTTCTATAGCAACCGCTTTTTATGATGCTTATTCAACAATGGTATTGGGAATTGTGCTGGAAGATGGCGGTTCTGTAGGATGGACAAGACCATATTATAAATTGGAACAACAGGAAATGTTGAAAAAATTAAATGCTGAGTCTGAACAGTACGGACCAATCCCGTCTCAGCCAATGTATGCTTCTCTATTTGATGCATTTTGCATATATCAATTTGATGGTAAGATAAGTGTAAGGGCTTTTCATTCAATCAATAAATCTTCAGCTGGACAATGGGCCATGAACCCTGGCTTAGACAAATGGTTAGGGGAAGACTCTTGGGAATTAATGACAAAATATATTTTAAGACCAACTGAAGCACCATTATTTGAATATTCAACGATGATGTTTGAACCTAAAATTGCATTTCGGAATTTACATGTTCCGTTGCTCATTTTTGACCCTATTGATAGTACTGATTTGCTAAAAGACTTTGAAAAAGACAATACTATTCTTACACAACAGCATCCAAAATGGATTACACATTTAGTTTATGAAAACACAGGACATGCTGTAAAATACCAACATCCAGAAAAGTTTTATAAAGATTTAATTTCATTTCTTGATAGAATAAAATTACAGGCAAGCAATTCACATATAAAAAAGTGATTTCACAAATAAGTGACAACTAATGATTTATAGAAGCAGTACAGTCAACAAAAGGTTTGGCGGACGAAAGTTATCTTCGGCATTTGTAATTCTGTTGTGCTTTGGTTCGGGGCTGGACATTTACTATTTTCTTTTTGTTGTTATCTTCATCAAAATATTTTCAATCAGCAGCGGTTGTGGGCAGACGGAATACTAA
>MWWF01000129.1_pt1 | contig 13624 bp, 9 predicted proteins | sample 1047351 | NCBI WGS metagenome assembly MWWF01 (sample SAMN06349970, study PRJNA376086) | soil metagenome | isolation source: MGM-3 sample Antarctic (ecotone) soil | place: Antarctica
GTGTAAACACCGGTCTTCAATTCTTTTCCTAATCGCATAGAATCAATGACCATGCAGCCGATGATAACAACAAAGTATCGGAAGAATTGCGTTTTTCTTTTTAAATAAGATCCCTGGAATATTACAAACATGCTGAAATAAAAACCAACGGGAAGCGATACAAAAAAAGAAACAAACAAAGCAGCAATGTGTGGCTGAAAAGCAATGAAGCCAAGATCCCAAATTTGTTTATGAAAAATATAATTGTAAGAAACAAAATAAACAAAAAGCGTAAGCACAGTATTTACACCGCCACATGCAGCATAGTGATAGGTTTGCAAAGGCATGAATCTTTTGAATAAAGGATAGAAAACATCCAGTACTTTAAAAATTGTGTTCCTTACTTTGTAATGAATTCTTTGCATGGAAAGCTGCGAAAATAATGGCTAATGGTAAAGTTTCATTACTCTTTTCGTTGAGTAAGGTTAAGGGCTTGTGAAACCTCTCTCCCATTGAATCAGTAAATTGCAGCCCAAATAAATTTTTTTAGAATGAGTTTAGTTCAATTAATAAAAGAAGCAAGTGCAAAAGCCATTGAAGACATTTATAAAACACCTGCTTCTGCTGATGATATTTTACTCAATGGAACAAAACCCGAATTTGAAGGCGATTATACGCTTGTTCTCTTTGCATTGATTAAGCAATTAAAAAAATCGCCGGAAGTATTAGGTAAAGAAATTGGTGATTATCTACTGGCAAATAACAGCGATCTTTTTACTGCCTATAATGTCATTAAAGGTTTTTTAAATCTTAGCGTTGCCGATAAATATTTTGAAGATTTCCTGGCCGCTAATTACACATACGAAAACTTTGGAAAAGCAGTTGCAAAGAAGAGAAAAGTTATTGTTGAATACTCATCTCCCAATACTAACAAACCCATTCACCTTGGTCATTTACGTAATAATTTTTTGGGATGGAGCGTTGCCGAAATATTAAAAGCCACAGGCAATGAAGTTTTAAAGACATGCATTGTCAATGACCGGGGCATTCATATTTGCAAGAGCATGATAGCGTGGCAATTATTTGGAAACGGCGAAACGCCGGAAAGTACCGGCATTAAAGGCGACCATTTTGTTGGCGATTATTATGTTCGCTGCGAAAGCCAGATAAGGGAAGAATACGAAATCTTATCCCAAAAAGTTGCAACAGGAAATTATGAAGACATTGCTGAAAAAGACAAGCAGCGATTGGTGGAAATGCAGGAACTTATGAATGCCATTGTGGGTGACAGCGAAAGGGATAAAGAGAAATTAAAAAAACTGGGAGAAGACCGTAAAGAACTCATTCGCGGCAACACACCTGTTATGAAAAAGGCACAGCAAATGCTTGTTGACTGGGAAGAAGGCAAACCTGAAGTTATCAATTTATGGAAGCAAATGAATGTCTGGGTTTACAAAGGTTTTGATGAAACCTATAAAACGATTGGAAGTGATTTTGATAAAATTTATTACGAAAGTGAAACTTATTTGCTGGGAAAAAAATATGTGGAAGAAGGTTTAAAGTCAGGTGTATTTTATAAAAAAGATGATGGCAGCATTTGGATTGACCTGACCGAAGAAGGCTTAGATGAAAAGCTTGTTTTAAGAAAAGATGGCACTTCTGTTTACATGACACAAGACCTTGGATTAGCTGATGAAAAATACTTAGACTTTCCATACAACGAAAGCCTTTATGTGATAGCTGACGAACAGAACTACCACATGAAAGTGCTGAAACTGATCTTAAAAAAACTAGACAAGCCTTACGCCAATGGAATTTTTCATTTAAGCTATGGCATGGTAGAATTGCCAAGCGGAAAAATGAAAAGCCGTGAAGGCACTGTTGTTGATGCAGATGAAATGGTGGAAGAAATGGTTACTGAGGCAAAAAAGAAAACAAGTGAGAAAAGTAAGCCGGAAGAATTTACAACAGAAGAACTGGAAGAGCTTTATAAAACAATTGCTTTAGGTGCCTTAAAGTTTTTTTTGTTGAAAGTTGATCCTAAAAAAAGAATGGTTTTCAATCCGGAAGAGTCAATAGATTTTCATGGATTCACCGGGCCTTTTGTTCAATATACACATGCAAGAATCAAATCAATACTAAGAAAGGAACAAGGTGCAGGAAACAAGTTTCAAGGCGGAGAATTATTAAAACTTGAAAAAGCTTTGTTGGTATTAGTTGAACAATATCCTGATGTTGTTCAGCAGGCAGCAAAGGAAAATAATCCTTCAGCAATTGCTAATTATATCTACAGCGTTGCGCAAACTTATAATACATTTTACACCACACACAGTGTGCTGAAAGCGGAGAGTGAAGAGAAGAAACAATTACGTTTAATGATTTGCCAACTGACCGCAAACGTTATAAAAAATGCAATGCACTTGTTGGGAATAAATGTGCCGGAAAGAATGTAAACCTCACCCCAACCCTCTCCTACCATTTTATATTTCAAAACACTTAATAAGGAAAGATTTTTTCAGCCTCGTTTTTTATTAAATCAAAAGCGCTGAGTCAATAAAAAAAATTCTTTGCAACGTTTTTATCTTTGCGGCGTATGTATTTATATTGGAGCAATAAAAAATAACATCCGGTAGTCTTTTAGAAATACCAATATTGTTTTAAAATTTTGCCTGCATTTATAATAAACTGGACTTTGGAAAATATAACCCGAATTGTAAACGGTTGCATTAATGGTGAGGATAAATACCAAAGGATAGTGTATGAACGTTATCGCGGCTTTGCTTTAAAAATTGTTTTCCGCTATATCTATCGTTACGAAAAAGCCAGTGATGTGGTGACAGACGGTTTTGTAAAAGCCTTCATTCATTTTCATAAATTCAAGCCATGCGATTCAGTTGACCTGGAAAAACTGTTGATGGGTTGGTTGAAAAGAATTTTTGTGAATAGCGCTATTGATGAATTGCGCAGAACCAATATGCTTCCCGAAATTGGCGGCAACCTGGATGATGTATGGGACATCTCAGATAAAAGCGATAATGCAGACCAGTTATTGCTTTACAAAGACCTGGTGCTATTGGTGAAAGATCTGCCGCCAAATTACAGGGTTGTTTTTAATCTCTATGTTCTTGATGGCTATTCGCACAGTGAAATTGCAGATAAATTACAGATATCAATAGGCACATCAAGATCAAACCTGTCAAGAGCAAAAGCTTTGTTGCAAAACATTATCATAAAAATGGAGGAGGGAAAATTATGCAGGATATGAATCAAAATATGGAAGAATTGTTTTGCAAAGCAGCAGAAGCATATCCTTTAAAAAAAGGTGATGATCAGTGGGCTGCTATTTCCTCAAAGCTATCGGGCAATTCGGAAGGGCTGCGAAGCGCAAAAAAAAACAGCAACAGGAAATATTTTATCGTACTGCTGTTTATGTTCCTGTTTGTTTCCGATGGATTTTATGTTTTCATTTTTACGGACACTCAAAACAAGCCAATAGTAGTAAAGAGACAAAAAGTTTCCATGAAAAAACCGGTTTCGCTTATTGCACAAGACAACATTCTTCCTCACGAAACTTTGCAAAAGAAAATAGCTGGTGGAAGTGCTTCAGTATATACCAGACATTCATTAGCTAACGCAAACCAAACTGCCAAAAATGGAAATTTAAATTTGAACAGATCAACCAAAACAAAAAATAATTATAGACCAATAAACCTTTTAAATGCAGACCTACTGTACAATGTTTCAGACAATGCAAAAAGAAAAACTTCATCTATTGCTTACCTTAATTCTTTTGAAGGCAAGCACAGTTTATTCAATAAAGACAGGTTTTCATTTGAAAGAAACAGCAGGGTTAATAAATTGCTTCCACTTATTGCCATGCAGCATAAAATAAATGAAACAACAAGAAAGCCTGGTTTGTATTATGGGCTGGTTGCCGGCCCTGCCATGAATGCAATTGAAGATCAGAAAATGGAAAAACCAGGATTCGATCTTGGATTGATCGCAGGCTATCGCTTCAGCAAAAAACTGTCAATTGAAACAGGTATCTTATACAGTCAAAAGTTTTACACCACTGCAGGAAAATATTTCAACATGAAAAAAATTGGTTCCACCATGCCAGCGGGCATGGAAGTAAAGCAAGTGCAGGGAAGCAGCAGGGTGATAGAAATTCCTCTGCACTTCCAATACAGCTTGCTCAACAACAGTAAAAACAGATTTTATTCCTCAGCAGGTTTTTCTTCTTACCTGATGACATCAGAAAGCAATAAATATTTTGCACGGCTGAATGGTGTTGATGAAAAACTGTATGGCTTGTACAAAAAGAACCGTGGTTACTTTGCCTCCACGCTTGATCTTAGCATTGGATTTGAACAAAAATTTGGAAAGAAAAACAATATCCGTCTTGAACCATATATTCAAATTCCGTTTAGAGGTATGGGTGTGGGCAGTTTGCAAATAATGTCCACAGGATTACATATCGGTATCACCCGTTCTGTTCATTAGCAAAAATAATTTTCCCGACATTAAGTCTTCCGCATGTTGCCGGATAGAGATTGTTTTGCCTGAACAAAATAAAAAGATGACCGGTAATTTATGACTCAAATTCTTTTATTCATTTTTAAAAAATAAAATCAGCGTTATGAAACAGAACAAACATTTTATGGCAATTGCAATTGCCGCTCTTTTTTTTATCTCCTGTCAAAAAAACAGGGAGACTGCAACTACAAATAAAGCCCTGCCGACGGAAGAATTACAAGGCAAAGGATCGCCGGGAAATGTTTTTACATTAAGCAATCAAACAAGCGGAAATGCTGTACTTGCCTATTCCCGTTCTGCAGATGGCTCTCTTAGTTATGCAAACGCTTACCCAACCGGTGGAACGGGTACGGGAACCGGTCTTGGCAACCAGGGGGCTGTTATTTTATCAGAAGATAATAATTGGCTGCTGGCTGTAAACGCAGGAAGCAATTCTATTTCTTCGTTTCAGGTTTCGGGTAATGGATTGCAATTAAAATCCACCGTTTCATCTGGCGGAACCACACCGGTAAGCATTACATTACATGATGGAGTTGTGTATGTTTTAAATTCCGGAGGAACTGGAAATATTCATGGTTTTAATCTTCATGCCGATGGAAGTTTGCATGCCATTGTTGGTTCTTCAAGGGCATTGAGCAGTGCCGCTGCAGGTGCTGCACAAATTTCTTTTGTTGCAGATGGAGATGTTGTTGCAATAACTGAAAAAGCAACCAATAAAATTATAAGCTACGCCATTAATGCACAAGGAATACCTGGAATGATGCACTCTCTTACTTCTTTCCATCCAACTCCATTTGGATTTGCAGTTGGCAAAAACGACATTAATTATGTATCAGAAGCGGCAGGTGGCGCACCAAATGCTAGTGGAGTTTCCTCTTATCATATTGGCAGCAATGGAGTAATTACTCTTGTTGATGGGCCAAATTTAACAGGAGAATCTGCAGCATGCTGGGTGGTGACTACCAACAATGGAAAATATGTGTATTCAACTAATACAAACAGCAATACAATTTCTTCTTTTTATACTGACCATTCAGGAATGCTTGATGTGCTGCAGGCAGTGGCAGCATCAACAGGAACGGGAAGTACACCAATTGATGCAGCATTAAGCAATAATTCCAAATTTATGTATGTGCTTAATTCGGGCAATGTAAGCATTGGCGTATTTGCTGTGGCGCATGATGGAAGTCTCAGTCATCTACAAAATGTTACTGGCTTGCCAGTTGGCGCAAATGGTTTGGCGGCAAAATAAAAAGCCAGGCGTTAATACATTTTTTTGCATAAGGTCATAAATCTTATCCTTTCAAATGGTATAAAATAAATAAAGCTGTTTCACTTTTGAAACAGCTTTATTTATAAGTTTTCGATTAAAATTATCTAATGGCCGGAACGCTTTTTATGGAAGGAAACCACCTGGCAATTGTTGTTTTTGTTTTAAGCTTTGTAACGATGGATCTAATTCAATTGCCTTATCGCAAAGAGCCTGTCCTTTTTGTTTATCACCTTTCTTTTGAAAACTCATGCCAATCATATAAAGCGCAGAAGCATTGTTTTTTTCTATAGCTAATATTTGATCAAAGTAAATAATGGCTTCATCATATTTTTTAATGTCGTAGTAAGATTCTGCCAACATGTTAATGATGTTGATATCGCTTGGCCGTTTTTGTAATAACTCTTTTAACATACCAATACCTTCAGCAGGCTTCCCTGCATTTACATAGGCAGTTGCCAAATTTTGTAAATACTCATTGTCTTTCTTATAACCCTTCTCTCCTGCTAGCAACATATACTTTAAAGAATTTTGTTCATCTGGAATGGCATAATAGATCAATGCCATTTCATAGATCCACCGGCTTTGTGTTGGGTTCATTGCTATTGCTTTTTGAAAATAATCAACAGCCTTCCCATAATTGAACATATCAGCATAAGCTCTTGCAATTGTGTATGGAATTTCAGCATTTTGTGGGGCTTCTTTTGCAGCAAACTCAAAATATTTTATAGCATTGCCAAGGTCTTCTTTTTCGTAAAAAGCTTTGGCAAGATAAAAAGCAGTTTGCTCGGAAGGCTTTATTTTTTTTAGCAAGCTTGCGTATTTAATCACGTCATCAAACTGGCGCATGTTGAAAGAGAGCAACATTAATTGCCGGTAAGTGCTGTCTGTGTGATCACCCAATTTTTCTAATTGTTGAAATTTTTCCCTGGATTGACCGTACCGGCGAAGATCAAGATAAGCAGCAGCTAATTCGCTTACAATTTGCTTGTCATCTTTTTTGTAATTGTATGCTTTTTCAAACTGCTTTAATGATTCAAGCTTGCGGCCTTTGACTTTTTCTTCAATGCCTTTTTGATAAAAGAATGTGGAGCTGTCGGTTTGAGAAAATACGAGGGTTGAAATGCTTAATACCGCGGCTGTCAAAATCAATCTGCACATAGGAATATTGGTTTTAAATATTGTCTTCCGAAAGTAGAGATTATGTTTGGTGATGTCAAGAGGAAATCGTCAGGGTTTTGCTAAAATTATTTTCTGAAGGAATTACTTTAAGACAATGGTTGCCAACGGCGGCAAATTCACAATCAGTTTGTATTTTTTTTCTTCTTCATTAACAATCTCCTGCCTGATGTCTGGATTGGTAACGTCGCCGGTTCCTGAATATTTTTTCAAATCGCTGTTGAAAATTTCTCTGCTGTATTCTTTGACCGTTTCCAATTCCCAGTTCCATCTTGGAACAGAAGTAAGATTCAGGATCACCAAAAGATCATCACTTTCTACTTTTCCTTTTCTTGCATAAGCAATCACACATTCCTGCCGGTGATTCAGATCAATCCACTCAAAGCCTTTAACATTAAATTGATTGCTGTATAAAGCTTCTTCCGTGGTTAATAAATGATTGAGGTCTTTAACACATTCCTGCAATCCTTTGTGTAGTTTAAAATCTAAAAGATGCCAATCCAATTCTGTTTTATGATTCCATTCTGAGGTCTGACCAAATTCATTACCCATAAATAATAACCTTCCTCCGGGATGTGTCCACATATATGCATACATTGTTCGCAGGTTGGCAAATTTTTGCCATTCATCGCCGGGCATTTTATAAATCATTGGCGATTTTCCATGGACCACTTCGTCATGGCTTAGCGGCAACATAAAATTTTCATCATAGAAATACATCATGCTGAATGAAAACTTATTCTGATGGTCTTTGCGAAACAAAGGATCCATTTTAAAATAATCAAGCGTATCATGCATCCATCCCATCATCCACTTCATACCAAATCCCAAACCGTCTTCAAATGTTGGCCTTGATACTGCGGGCCAGTCTGTTGCTTCTTCGGCAATTGTTTGCACATCAGGAAAATCTCTGTAAATCGTTTCATTCAAATCTTTTATGAAAGCAATGGCTTCCAGGTTTCCATTTCCACCAAATTCGTTGGGCTCCCATTCTCCTTCATTGCGGGAATAATTTAATTTCAGCATAGAAGAAACGGCATCAACACGAATGCCATCAATATGAAAAAGATCGAACCAAAATTTTGCGCTGCTGATCAAAAAAGATTTTACTTCTCCTCTTTTATAATTAAAAATATAAGAGTTCCAATCGGGATGAAAACCTTTGCGCATGTCTGCATACTCATAAGTATGTGTGCCATCAAACATAAATAATCCATGTGCATCGTAAGGAAAATGAGAAGGCACCCAATCGAGAATGACACCTATGTCATTTTGATGCAATTGATCAATCAAAAACATCAAGCCTTCCGGTTCTCCAAACCTTGATGTAGGTGCAAAAAAACCAGTGCATTGATAACCCCAGCTTCCATCGTAAGGATGTTCCATCACCGGCATGAACTCAACATGAGTGAAGCCCATTTCTTTTATGTAAGGAACTAACTTCTCTGCTATTTGATCGTAAGTATTATACCAGTCTTCATTGTTTCTATCAGGTTTCATCCAGCTTGCCAAATGAATTTCATAAACAGACCACGGCGCATTCAATGAATTATTTTTTTTTCTTTTCTTCATCCATTGCTCATCTTTCCAATCAAAATTCAATTGCCAGGTAATAGTTGATGTTGCAGGTTTTACTTCCCAATAGCTTGCGAAAGGATCGCCTTTCTCCGTAATTCTTTTTTGATAACCGGTGATCCTGTATTTATAAGCATCGCCTTTTTTTACACCGGGAATAAATCCTTCCCAGATGCCGCTTTTATCCCAACGGGGATGAAGTTGATGTGTTTCATTATTCCAGTTATTGAAGCTGCCAATTACAGAAACTTTTGTTGCATTTGGCGCCCAAACAGTAAAGTGAAAACCTTCTTCACCATGTACTATTAATTGTTTTGAACCGAATTGTTTGTAGAGGGAATAATTTGTGCCGTTTTGAAAAGTTTCTATATCGTCATCGTATAAGATGGAATAATTCCAAACCGGTTTTGAGGTATCAACAAAATTTTTGTCTTCGTATTTTTCTGTTGATGTTGGCAAGTGAGAAACAGGTAAAGAGTTATTAATCATTTCATCTTTGCCTGATCGTTTTTCTTTAGCCATGTTATTACTTCTTCAATTCTAATACCCAAATCGTTTTTCCAGGAATTTTCCAGGAAGCTGAAAGGTTATCAGTTGCAGAAGTTACAATATTTTTTGCCTGTGTAAATCCTTTTGTTTTTTCTTCAAATCTTTTTACATCAATCGTTTTTTCATCATTGCTCGTGTTCATTATCACCATTACCGTTTGCTTATCATCGTAACGGAAATAAGTGTACACCCAATCTTCAGGAACGTATTGCATCAGCTTTCCGGTTTTTATGGCAGAAGAATTTTTCCTGAAATTGGCAATGGTCTTTGTCCAGTTGAATACTTCATTTTCTTTTTCTGTTCTTCCGGCTTGTGTAAATTTATTTTCCTTGTCCTCCTTCCATCCACCCCAAAAATCGCCACGCACCAAACCATCAGGATTAGAAACGCCTTTCAATAAAATTTCTGTTCCATAATACATTTCAGGAATGCCTCTTGATGTCAACAACCATCCAATTCCCATTTTTAATTTGTCAACATCTTCATTTACCTGTGATATAAATCTTGACATGTCATGGTTATCCAAAAAGTTGACATTATTCATCGGGTCTTTGTACAAATAATCGTTGGATAAAGTTTGATAGAGTTTGTTTACGCCTTCAGTCCAGCCAAAATTTTGTGTAAGCGCCGGGTTGATACCATACATATTTGTTTGAAAATCTGTAACACCAATCAGGTTGCTTTTGAAAGAAGTGTTGATATTGTTTTGTGCAAAGTATGCCTGGTTGGCCGTTCCATGTACCCAGGTTTCACCGAACATGGTGATCTTAGGAAATTCATCTGTCAGCGCCTTGTTGCAACGGTTCATAAAATCCAGATCGTTGTAGATGTAAGTGTCAATTCTCCAACCGTCAACGCCAAATTCTTCAACAGACCAGATAGCATGTTGAATTAAAAAATTGGCAAAGAATGGATGGGTTTGATCTACATCCGGCATGTGTGGATAGCCGCCGAACCAGCCATTGCTTATTCTTTTTTTATCAATGGCAGAAGCATGAGGATCCATCAAAGGTTGATCTTTATAAGTTGATTGGGTGTAAACAGGCCACCTGTGAAACCAACTGCTGTCAGGTGCATCACGGTACAAAAAACTTTCAATGCCAATATGATTATACACTGCATCCTGAATCAACTTCATTCCCCGCTTGTGCAATTCATCACCCAATTTTTTATACAGCTCATTATTACCATGTCTTTTATCAACCTGGTAATGATTGGTGATAGCATAACCATGTTCGGTGCGGTTGAGCATGTCATTTTCCAATATTGGTGTAAGCCAAACCGTAGTAATTCCGAGGTCTTTTAAATAATCCAAATGATCAATCACACCTTGTATATCGCCGCCGTGACGATGATACATGGAATCACGATTGAGCGACTGGTCTTTGTATTGGGGCAGTTTATCATTGCTGTAATCACCATTGGCAAAACGATCGGGCATGATGAGGTACATGAAGTCCTGTGATCTTACACCTTGGGCATATTCAGTGCCGTTGCCTTTGCGGCGTGGTTTGAGTTGATAGTTAATTCTTAGATGAGTTCCCGGTATAACAAAATCAATTTTTCGAATTCCCGGCTTTGCATTTTTTTCAATTGTGAGATCGAGAAAAACATAGTTTGGATTTTCTGTAGTATGAATGGCTTTCAAAATAATTCCTTCAGCAAACTTGAATCCCTCTTTTGAAATCTTTGTTTCATGAATCACTTCTTTTATGTTTTTTCCATGAATCATCAATTGCAGATTAGGGTTCTTCATTCCGACCCACCAGTGTGTAGGGTAAACCTGTAAAAAAGAACTGTCTTGTATTTCTTCTGTAATTGTGATTTGTCCAAACGAATAATTGATAACACAGAAGCAAAGTATAAGCGCTATTATTTTTTTCATAATCAAATAGGTCTCTGTTCAAGAATTTCCATTTCAGATACTGTGCCTTCATCAATCGCTTCATTCTTTTTCTCCTTAATAAAAATGAAACAAATCAATGCTGCAATAATCATTAGAATACCGCCTAATTGCACAGCCAGCAGCATATCATTATTCAAAACATTTTTCATCAGCCACTTAAATCCTAATGAAGCCATAATTTCCGGAAGTACAATAAAGAAATTAAAAATGCCCATGTAGATACCGATTTTTCCATAAGGAATTACACCACCTAACATTGCATAAGGCATTGACAAAATACTTGCCCATGCAATGCCAACTCCAGTCATACATACAAACAACATGTATTTATCTGTAACAAATGCAACACTTATTAAACCAGCGGCACCAGCTAACAAGCAAAGTGAATGCGTTGTTTTTCTTCCTAATTTATCAGCAATAAAAGGCAATATAAATGCGAAAAGGAAAGTGACGATGTTATAAAATGAAAGCGTTAATCCTGCAAAATCTTTTCCGTCTCCATAAGCTTTATCTGTATCTGTAGTTGCTCCAAAAACATGATAAGCAACTGCAATGGAATAATAAAACCACATCAGAAATAATCCGGGCCAGGTAAAAAACTGAACCAAAGAAACGATCCGCATTCTTGGTGGCATATTCCTGATAGCAGAAACAATTTCATAAATACCCCCACCAAAACCTTTGTTCGATTCCTTTACTTTATCCTTCAAAGAAATATCAGAAGGCGGATATTCTTTTGTTGTAAAAACTGTGTAAAGCACAGCAGCTAAAAAGAAAAAAGCTCCAATGTAAAACGAAAACTTTACGTTATCAGCAATGATGCCTTTAGCAGCCGTGTTCTGCAAACCAAACCAATTGCGCATGATCCATGGAAGTGCAGATGCAATACTTCCTCCCAATCCAATCATTAAACTTTGCATAATAAAGCCACGGTTTAACTGGCTGTCAGGAAGTTTGTCCGCAACAAATGCACGAAAAGGCTCCATTGCAACATTACCAAATACATCGAGTACCCAAAGTAATCCTGCTGCCATAAATAACGATCCACTATGCGGCATAAATATTAATGCAATAGAACTTAATACAGCGCCTACAAAAAAATAAGGTCTTCGCCTTCCCCATTTTGGATGCCATGTTCTATCACTCAAATAACCAATGATTGGTTGCACCAATAACCCTGTGAGTGGCGCTGCTAAAAATAAAAGTGGAATATCATCTGCATGAGCGCCCAGTACATCATAGATCGGACCCATGTTGGCTCTTTGTAAATCCCAACCAAACTGGATTCCAAAAAACCCAACACTCATGTTGATGATCTGCGTAAGGGTAAGTTTTGGTTTTGATACAGATTGAATCTGTGAATTGGTGACATTTACAGCCATAAGCAATCATTAAATTTTGATTGCCGGAAGTTAATAAGGAAATGTGTATTAACGACACGAAATTTAAAATGAAGGACAACCGTTGACAGGAATTGGTTTATCCTTTCAAAAATTTCAAATCAATTTATGGAAAGACTAATTGTAATTAAGGAATCTTATTCTCGTTTTGCGTCTCCCGTTTTACCTTTAAACCCCTATCGAAAATCCATTCGGTATGATCGCTCCTTTTTTCAATACAATGATCCCATCTTTAATTGTGTATATTGGTGTATCAGCATCAGCCAAATGTTCTCCGCTGATAATTTTTACATCATCTCCAATGCGGCAGTTTTTATCAATGATGGCATTTTTAATAAGGCAACGATTACCAATTCCTAATTGCGGCAAGCCATGTTCAATATCAGCAGCAATGTCGCCAAGGGTTTCATAAAAATCATTGCCCATCATGTAAGTGTTCAACACTTCTGAATTATGACCCACTCTTGCACGAATGCCAATCACCGAATTTTCAATATGGGCAGCATTTATAATACAGCCATCTGCAATAATGGTGTGGTCTAACCTTGTGCCGCTGACTTTTGCCGGCGGCAACATGCGGGCACGGGTATAAATTGTTTTATTGTTATCAAACAAATTAAATTCAGGAATGTCTTTTGTCAAGCCAATATTGGCGTGAAAAAAAGCAGGAATATTTCCAATGTCTTCCCAATAACCTTCGTATTGATAAGATGCTACTTTGTATTTATTAATGGATTGAGGAATAATTTCCTTTCCAAAATCAGTTGCATCTTTATATTCATTTTGCAACAGATCAAAAAGTAATTGGCGGTTGAAAATATAAATACCCATTGATGCGAGGTAAACTTTTCCAAGGCTGCGCATTTCATCTCCTGTATCACTTACCCAATCTTCTAATCCCGATTTTGGTTTTTCAATAAAAGTAGTGATGATACCGTTTTTTGTTTTTAAAATGCCATACTCCGAAGCTTCTTTGGCATGTACCGGAATGGTAGCAATACTTACATCAGCACCACACTTCTGATGATTGGCAAGCATTTCTCCAAAATCAATTTGATACAATTGATCTCCCGAAAGAATTAAAACATAATCACTTTCAAACGGTGCAATATGCCGCAAACCTTGTCTTACTGCATCTGCAGTACCACCAAACCAGGTTGGGTTATCAGGAGTTTGTTCGGCTGCAAGTATATCAACAAAAGCAGAACCTTATACCATAAATTTATACGT
>MWWF01000130.1_pt1 | contig 13578 bp, 14 predicted proteins | sample 1047351 | NCBI WGS metagenome assembly MWWF01 (sample SAMN06349970, study PRJNA376086) | soil metagenome | isolation source: MGM-3 sample Antarctic (ecotone) soil | place: Antarctica
AGATTAAACAGAGTAAGAAAGATTGGCTGAACTCTTACCGATCTAACCCAGAAAACAATTTCAAAAGCAATAAAAATCAATGATAAATAAAGAATGGGGCCCCGAACCAAGGCCCCTTTTACGATCCACCATCCTCTTCCACCTAAGAGGACATTTATGAAGAGACACAAATATTGCGTCTGTACAAGTAAGATTAAGGGTAAAGCCGTTTTATAAAACACAAACATGATACCAACAATTTTCATCTTTAAAAAAGGTGAATTCCACAACATGCTAGGCAACTTGTTGAATAAATACAACAATTGAAGGAAAAAACTCCCAAATTTTTGAGTTGGCAATTGGCAACAACAGTTTGTAGATCTTGGCGCATTAACGCTACCGGTTTTGTTCAAAAGTTTGAAAACATCAACTGCAAACTAAAAGTTTGCTATAATTGAAATTACCGTTGAATTATTGCCTGCAAGCAAAAGCTCAAAACTTAACTTTGAGAATATTCAATGAAGAAGTGAGCAAGATTAAACACAAATTAAAAGAAGCCCTTAAAAAATTTCCTGTGGCCTTCACCAAAAATCAGCAATACGATTTGCTGACCAGGCGAATTATTAAAAAGCACCTCAATTCCAAAAGCAATTGTATAGACATAGGAATGCACAAGGGAGAAATTTTTAAGCTGTTTCTAAATAATGCTCCGGAAGGATTTCATTTTGGCTTTGAGCCAATCCCTGATTTGTACAAGCAGCTTCAAAAAAAATATGAAGCAAATAAAAATTGCAGCCTGTTTCAAATAGCCTTGTCAAATGAAAAAAAGACAACTCCATTTAATTATGTAATCTCTAACCCGGCATACAGCGGAATTAAAAAAAGGAAGTATGACCGCAAAAATGAAAAGGACATAAGCATTGAAGTGGAGGCAGATTTGTTGGACAATATAGTTCCACAAAATATTCCCATTCATTTTATAAAGATTGATGTAGAAGGCGGCGAGATGAATGTGCTGGAAGGCGGTAAAAAATTATTAGCTGCGCATCATCCTTTAATTGTTTTTGAATGTGGCATTGGCGCAAGCGATTTGTATGGAACAACGCCGGAAAAATTGTTTTCTTTTTTTGCAGGGCTCAACTATCAAATTTTGTTGATGAATGATTTCATAAAAAATAAACAGCCACTTTCTTCAGCAGACTTCTCTGACCAGTTTTATCAGAATAAAAATTACTATTTTGTTGCTCATTGATTGATAGGAAGAATGAACAGTATTTTTGTTGCTCATGATAATTGCGGTTAATACAAGGTTTTTATTGAACGGTCAATTGGAAGGCTATGGATATTTTATCAAAAATGTTTTTGAAATTTTAACCAAACAATTCCCTCAGCACCAATTCTATTTTTTATTTGACCGTCCATACAGCGAAGAATTTATTTTTTCACCCAACGTTCATCCGTTTATGGTTTCTCCGCCGGCGAGGCATCCAGTTTTATGGAAATACTGGTTCGATCTGAAACTGCCAATGGTGTTGAGAAAAATAAAGGCCGATGCTTTTGTTTCTCCTGATGGCTATTGCTCTTTGCGTACAAAAATTCCCCAGTGCATGGTTACTCATGATATGGGTTTTTTGCACCATCCCGAAACTTATAAAAAAAGCCATGTGCTGTATTTGAAAAGATACACGCCGCAATTTTTAAAAAAAGCAACAACCATTGCCACTGTTTCCCAATTTTCGAAAAAAGATATTATTGACAGCTATAAAATCGACCCACAAAAGATCAGTGTGGTTTATAGCGCCGTGAAAGATATTTTTCAGCCATTGAATTTTGAAAAACAAACAGCAGTTAAAGAAAAATATACAGAAGGAAAAGAATTTTTTATTTATGCAGGCGCCATTCAGCCGCGAAAAAATTTGTTGAACCTGCTAAAAGCATTCTCTATTTTTAAAAAAAGGCAGCAAAGCAACATGAAGCTGGTATTATGTGGCAGGCTTGCATGGAAAAATAATGAGTTTCTTCAACTACTGAACACCTATAAATACAAAGACGATGTTGTACTCACCAATTATATAGATGAAAAAGATTTGGCGCAATTGATTGCATCAGCTTATGCAATGGTTTATCCTTCTTTGTTCGAAGGTTTTGGCGTACCTGTTTTAGAAGCTATGAAATGCAACGTGCCGGCACTGACTTCTCAAAAAACTTCTATGCAGGAAATTGCGGAAGATGCAGGATTATATTTTGATGCGAACAATTATGAAGACATTGCAGACAAGATGATGTTGATTTATAAAGATGAAAATCTTCGCAACAACTTAATACAAAAAGGAAAAGAAGTGGCTGCAAAATATAGCTGGCAGCGAACAGCTGACTTGCTTTGGGAAAGCATTATTGAAACGTCAAACGTCAAACGTGAGACGTGAAAGGCACGTCATTCATAATTATGCTCAACGTGATTAGATGCAACTTCAATTGCCGTTTGCCGTTTCACGTTTGACGTTTCTTACCTTCGCCGGAAATTTCAAAAAATGAAAAAATCAAGTATTGTGATAGATGTGGAGCTGGATGAAAATCGTATTCCGCAAAACATAGAATGGAGAGCAACAGAAAGTTCGGCTGATAATATGCAACAGGTAAAAGCTGTAATGATTTCGCTTTGGGATGGTGAAGAAAAATCTGCATTAAGAATTGATTTGTGGACACAAAAAATGATGGTAGATGAAATGGCTGATTTCTATTATCAAACTTTTATGACCATGGCAGATACATTTCAACGGGCAACAAGGCAAACAGAATTGGTGGATGAAATGAAGGTCTTCGCCAAAGATTTTTATAAAAAATTTCAGGACATACAGATGAAGGAGAATAAAGCATAGGGACCAACATATCTTAACAGAACACGAAACTAAAAACCATAAACCAAAAACATTTGAAATGAATCTTGAACAACAAATAATGGCCCAAATGAAAGATGCAATGAAGGCCAGAGATGAAGCAACACTTAGAGGATTAAGAGCCATCAAAGCAGAAATTATAAAAGTAAAAACAGAACCCGGTGCTGGCGGCGAAATATCTGCTGAAAAAGAATTGAGCATGCTTCAAAAAATGATGAAGCAGCGTAAAGATTCTTTAGAAATTTACCAGCAGCAAAACCGTGCAGATCTTGCACAAAAAGAAGAAGAAGAAATTGCCATCATCGAAAAGTTTTTACCAAAGCAAATGAGTAACGAAGAATTAAAAGCAGAACTGCAACAAATCATTACAGAAACAATCGCCACTTCTGCAGCCGATATGGGAAAGGTAATGGGTGCTGCAACAAAAAAATTAGCCGGTCGTGCCGATGGAAAAAAAATATCGGCAATGGTGAAAGAATTGTTAGCTAAATAAGTTGATTGATTGAATAGTTGAAACATTGGTTGCTCTTTAACAATCCCCTTCCCGGTTTTTTGTTTCTTGAATCTTGTATCTTATACTCTAATGATTATTGACATCGTCGCAATTGCCTTACTGCTTCTTGCCATCTTTAAGGGATTTCGCAATGGATTAGTGGTTGCAATATTTTCTTTTCTGGCTTTTGTAATTGGCTTGGCTGCTGCATTAAAATTGTCTGCAGTTGTTGCAGAATATTTGGGAAACTCTACCAATATTTCTCAACGTTGGTTGCCGGTGCTGGCTTTTACCATCGTGTTTTTTGTAGTAGTGCTACTTGTGAAATTAGGTGCAAAGGCAATTGAAGCCACATTAAAAATTGTGATGCTTGGATGGCTTAATAAAATTGGAGGTATTGTTTTTTATGCACTGCTTTATCTTTTTATTTTCAGCGTTGTTTTATTTTATGCGCAGCAATTAAATATTATAAAATCTAAAACTACAGACGCTTCGGTTACTTATCAATATATAGAACCATTAGCACCAAAAATAATGAATGCTTTAGGCGCTGTTCTTCCATTCTTTAAAAATATGTTTGCTGAATTAGAAGGTTTCTTTGACCATCTTTCTAAAAAGAGCACAAACTAAAATGGTAATATGGGGTAAGCTTATTGAATTATTATTCAGGGCAATGGAAAACGATGCTTAGATTTATTGCAGCACTATAAAAATAATAGCGGTTAAGTATTTTAGAATTATAAAACTATCAGCTATTGTCTTAAGTGGCTTTTGCGGCAAATCGTTTATTTTAGCAAAAATTAATTATAGCCAACTGATGCAATATTCGATTAAAGAAGAAGGCAAGTTTAAATATTTGGAAGAAGGTGAAGGCGAAACGCTTATGTTGCTGCATGGGTTGTTTGGTGCATTAAGCAATTTTAAAGACCTGGTTGAGCATTTCAGACATTCCTATAAAGTGGTGGTTCCACTACTTCCTTTATTTGAGCTGGATATTTTGCATACTTCTGTTGGCGGACTTGCAAAACATGTTCATAAATTCATTGAATTAAAAGGCTATAACAATATTAATTTGTTGGGCAATTCGCTAGGCGGCCATGTTGGTTTGGTGCATGTATTAAAACATCCCGAAAAGATAAAATCATTAATACTTACTGGCAGTTCCGGTTTGTTTGAAAATGGAATGGGAGACAGTTACCCACGTCGCGGCGATTATGAATACATCAAAAAGAAAACAGAGGTAACTTTTTATAATCCCGAAACTGCAACAAAAGAATTGGTTGATGAAGTGTTTGAAATTACCCGTAACCGTTTAAAAGTAATTAAGATTATTGCGCTTGCTAAAAGTGCCATTAGAAATAATCTTGGCGAAGAATTAAATAATATAAAACAACCTGCGTTATTAATTTGGGGAGCTAACGATACCATTACCCCGCCATTTGTGGCACGTGAATTTCAAAGGCTAATACCAAACAGCGAACTTCATTTTATTGAGAAATGCGGACATGCCCCAATGATGGAACAACCGGCAGAATTCAATATCATCTTAGATAAATTTTTGAAAAAACAGGCACAGCCTGCAACAGTTCTATAAGCTTAGTTGTCTTTTTACATTGAACCGTTACTATGTTAACACGAGAACTTATATCGAACTCTATTCCTTACCTGCATAATGACGATAAAGTTCATCATGCACTTCAACTCATGAATGACTATCATGTTGCCCATCTTCCTGTGGTTGAAAATAATAATTACCTCGGCATTATCAGCGAAGAACAACTGCTGCAAAGCGATGATGAAAGTTTCATCAGGCAATTGCCTGTAACAGACGGCACCACTTCGGTACAGGCTAAAGAACATTTTTTAAAAGCAATTCAAACCGCTGTTGTCAATAAATTAAGCATTGTGCCGGTGGTAGAAGAAAAACAATTGATCGGCATCGTTACCTACAATGATTTGCTTCGCAATGCTTCAGAATTTTTAAGTCTGAACGAACCCGGCGCTTTAGTGGTATTGGAAATGGAAGGGAGAAATTATTCTTTTACTGAGATCAACCGCATTGTAGAATCTAATGATGCGCTAATTACACAACTCAACACCTATACCGATCCAGAAACAGGAATTATGCAGGTAACATTAAAGTTAAACAAGCTTGAAGTTTCTGATATCATCTCCACTTTGCAGCGTTACGAATACAATGTAAAATATTATTTTGGCGAGGAGCTTTATGTAAATGAGCTCCGCACCAATTTCGATAACCTCATGAACTATTTGAAAGTCTAACTCTATTCTCTTTTGTAAAACATTCGTTTGCTATTCTTGTATTCATCACTTTGTTATTTAAAATAGAATGGAGTTTTAACCGTTTAACAGAATGGGCTATATTTACGCAGAGCAATTATTTCTAAAAAGTTCACTGCGAACTTATTAATAAAATGAAGGTAGCTATTTACAGCAGGGTGCTGGAGTCAACCCAGCAAAAAGATGTACAACTGTTTTTTGACGAATTAGACAAAGAGCAAATTGTTCCCGTAGTTTTTCAATTATTTTTAATAGAGGCAAAAAAACATTTGAGGCTTCCTGCGTCCACACAAATGTTTTCTTCCCATGAAGAGCTTACGGAAGAAATTGATTTTGTCATCAGTCTTGGAGGAGATGGAACTTTGTTGGACACCGTAACATTGGTTCGGGATAAAAAAATTCCAATTGTTGGTATCAACTTTGGCCGCCTTGGTTTTTTAGCGAGCATTGGCCGGGATGAAATGACAGAAGCTGTGAAAGCACTTGCCCGCCGTTCTTACATTGTTGACAAAAGAACGCTGATACATTTAGATTCAAACGTTCCTCTTTTTAATGATGTGCCTTATGCTTTAAATGAATTTGCCATTCACAAAAGAGACACAGCGCCAATGATAAAAATTCATACTTATATCAATGGTGAATTGCTCAATACTTATTGGGCTGATGGATTGATTTTAGCCACACCAACCGGTTCTACAGGTTATTCTTTAAGTTGTGGGGGGCCTGTTGTTTTTCCTGATGGATCAAGTTTAGTATTAACGCCAATTGCGCCACACAATTTGAATGTACGCTCCATCATTATTCCAGATAACACTATTGTTTCTTTTGAAGTGGAAAGCCGGTCTGATGATATTATTTGTGCATTAGATTCAAGAAGAGAGATTGTTGATAAAAATGTTTTACTCGCAATTCGGCGTGAAAATTTTACAGTGAATCTTGTAAGATTGAATGAAAATAATTTTCTGCAAACACTGAGGAATAAACTTTCGTGGGGATTGGATAAGAGGAATTAATGCTTGCCCGTCCGAAGCTCTGCGAAGGCGGGTGCTGATTTGCTAATGATAATACGGTCTATCTTACAACTGATCTAATTTTTTTCTTTGATGATGATAATAGGTCTGAAACCAATTGTCGGACCCGGCTTTTCATAGCTTGCTTCTGTTCGTATCTTAATATCACCGCCGAAATCATTCCAGCTTCCGCCCATGCTTATTCCTTGTTCAGCAATCATTTCTGCCACATTCCCGCACATATTATAAAGCTTGTAATCATTCGGGTAAAAGCTTTTTACAGAAGCAGTAAAAACTTCCCTTTCATAAAAACCAGATTGCGGCACTGCAACCTCGGGCTTCCCTGTTTTTCTATTCCTGTAAATGGAACCATCGGCTACCTGCTTGAAGTTGCACATTGGCTGGCCTTTGTTGTTTCTCAAATAATAATTGCCCCAGGGAAACATGGCCTGGCTTCGGCCTCCCTGTGCTGCCCATATCCATTGGTCTTTTGTTGGCAAGGCTACTTCTATTTCAAACTCCGGGTTGTCTCTTTGCAATTTTTGCTACAGCCATTCGCAATATTTAACGGCTGCATCATAGCTTACATTAACCACTGGAAATTTATTGAACATAGGGTTAGAGAAATAATGTTTGGTCAACGCCTCGTTATTACTTACTGCTTTGCTCCATGCTGATGTATCAGGTGTTATTTTTTCCTTTTCTACTTCCACCAAACCAATGGAAGCCTCACTAAAGAATGTCCTGTATTGCAGGTTGCTTACTTCATACTTTGACATATAAAATTCTGAAAGCGTTATTCTTTTCGAGGTATCATAAAGATGAAAAGCCGTATCATAAAGATGAAAAGTTCCGGCAGGGATATTTACAAATTCTTCGGGAAGTTTCGGCTTGTGTTTTTTTCTTATACTAAAAGATGAAAGCAACAGCAAAGAAGTAATACAGGTTAGTAACAGTGTTCGCATAAACCGTTTTTTATGAAACGCATTGATGTTGAATTTAGTATATGTTAGTTCCTCACAGGATACTTTTCTCTTATTAAACATCAACATATTTTGCTCATTAATCTTGCCTATCATACCAAATAACCCTATTTTGCGTTTCCTAATCAGCGTAAATTGTATTGAGTTATGAGAAAGATCCTGGCAGCCTTAAGTATCTGTTTACCCTTATCAGTGTTTTGCCAAAATGCTGTAGTTCAGGAAGGTGAATTTGGAGTGGCAATTGGTGCAGGCCATTATTTTGGCGACTTGAATACCCGTGCCAAATTAAACCGTCCAAAGCCTGCTGCAGGTATTTTTTTCCGTAAGAATTTTGGCAACTACATAGCCCTTCGCATTTCAGGAAATTTTGCGCAGCTTGGTTATTCAGATATTTACAATACGCATAATGAAACCATGCGCCGCCGCAACCTTAGCTTCAATACCAATGTTTGGGAATTAGGCTTGCAAGGCGATTTTAATTTCTACCGTTTCATGCCCGGCGAGCCTGACTTTAGGTTTACACCTTATATTACTTTAGGCGCCAGTGTTTTCAATTACGATCCTTATGCTTACCTGAATCGTGAGAAATTTTTTCTTCGCCAGTTAGGTACAGAAGGCCAGGGAATTGATACGGTAAATAAAAAAACACAATACGGTTCCATGGCATTGGCAATTCCATTTGGCGTTGGTATAAAATATTCTATCAACGAAAGAATAAATGTTGGCTTTGAAATTGTTCATCGGTTTACCAATACAGATTATTTAGATGATGTAAGCGGTGTGTATGCAGACAAATCCTTGTTTCCTCCAAACCCTGATGGCACACCGAGTGCAACTTTTTTATTGTCTGACAGATCTTACGAAACAGGAACGCCAATTGGAATTAAAGGAAGACAAAGGGGCAATAGCAAAAACAAAGATCAGTTTGTAACAGCCATGTTTTTCATCAGCTTTAATTTGCAAAGTTATAGATGCCCTTCTGCTAACTAATATAAAATAAATTCAAAAAAGGCAGAAGCAATTCTGCCTTTTTTGTTTCTGTTACTCGCTATTCACCACTCGCTGCTAAATCCTACATTTGTGCCCTTGTTATAATCTATGTCAGACCTTTTACAGCAAATAAATAAAACACATCTTCCCAAGCACATTGCCATTATTATGGATGGCAATGGAAGATGGGCAAAAGAACAGGGACAGGACCGGCTTTTTGGTCACTATCATGGCGTAGAAAGTGTTCGCAATATTGTTGAAGGCTGCGCCGAATTAAAAATTGAATACCTTACACTTTATGCATTCTCTACAGAAAACTGGGATCGTCCGCAATACGAAGTGGTGGGATTGATGGAACTTTTGGTAACTACCATTCGCAATGAAGTGGAAAGCCTCAATAAAAATAATATCAGGCTTCATGTAATTGGCGATATGAACATGTTGCCAGTTTATGCAAGTAAAGAATTGAACGAAGCGCTGGATATAACAAAGAATAACAGCGGACTTAATCTTATAATGGCATTAAGCTATAGCGGCAGATGGGAATTGCTGAATGCAGTAAAAAGCATTGCGTATGAAGTAAAAAATAATAAGCTTGCGATTGAAGAGATAGACCACCAAACCATGCAGCAACATCTTTGCACCAGTGACTTTCCCGATCCCGAATTAATGATAAGGACAAGCGGCGAATACAGGATTAGTAATTTTTTGCTTTATCAATTGGCTTATGCCGAATTATATTTCACCAACATACGCTGGCCCGATTTCAGAAAACAAAATTTATACGAAGCCATCATTGATTTTCAAAACAGGCAAAGACGTTATGGAAAAACGAGTGAGCAAATGGAGAATGGGCAATAATAAAAGGCACCTCATAATTCAAAGGTGTTATTGACTATGAACCATTAACAATGAACCAACTTCTTTAACAAATCGGTTTGAAATTTACCACTAATTTGCCTCCCAAACTGCATTTTTACTCCCGATAGTTATCGGGACTTTACTGACTGAATTATACATCATGCAACGATATCTATCTTTAGTTTTTTCCCTTGTTTTTTTTGCTTTAGCTTCTCATTCATTTGCTCAGGATACATCTAAAACAACTTCCGTTGATCCGGACCTGGAAACTTTTCAAAATGCAAGGGTTCCAAAAGAATATACCATTCGTTCGGTAAGGGTAACAGGTATTACCACACTTGATACAGCCATTGTGTTATCAATTTCAAGTTTGCAGCCTGGAGATAAAATTATGCTGCCCGGTTCTGATGCTTTTTCAAAAGCGATAACCAATCTTTGGCGCCAGCGTTTCTTTAGCAATGTGCAAATATTTATTACTGAAATGAAAGATGATTTCATTGACCTGGAATTAAATGTGCAGGAAAGACCTAAGCTGGGAAATTTTCAATTCATTGGTATTAAAAAATCTGAAAAAGAAGAGCTGCAAGGGAAAATAGGCCTTGTAAAATCATCTATTATTACCGAGAACACTAAGAGAAATGCAACAGAGGTTATTGAAAAGTTTTACAGAGACAAGGGTTTTATGAATGTAAAAATCAATATTGAAGAAAAACCTGACGCAACTTTCACCAATGCCAACTCTCTTATTTTTTATATTGATAAAGGCAACAAGGTTCATGTAAACGAGGTTAATTTTTATGGCAATGAAGCTGTTGGTGATCTGAAATTGAAAAAGCAATTGAAAGGGACAAAGGAAATGAGCAAATTCACTTTGCATCCTTCCGATACGCCAAGCCCTTACGGCTCAAATGAAAGAATGCCCTTCAAAGATTATGTAAAGGATTTTGGATTTCTTTCTCCTACAAAAACTAAAAATCTTATTGATCCCTATTTCCGATTTAAATTATTCAGCGGTGCAAAGTTTGATCAAAAAAAATACGAAGAAGACAAGCAGAAGGTTCTTGAGTATTATAATTCTTTAGGCTACAGAGATGCACAGATTGTTGCTGATACACAATATTCTAACAAGGAAGGAAACCTGCAGGTTGATTTGAAAATTGACGAAGGCAGCAAATATTATTTTGGAAACATTACCTGGAAAGGCAATACCAAATATTCTGATTCTTTGTTAGCATTAATTCTTGGCATTCAAAAAGGCGATGTATATAATATTGATATTTTGAACAAACGCCTTGGCAAGCAATTGAGCCAGGATGGTGGCGACGTAAGCGGATTATACATGGATGATGGTTATCTTTTCTTTCGGGTTGATGCAGTTGAAACTTCTGTTTACAGTGATACCATTGATCATGAAATAAGAATAGTGGAGGGGGCCCAGGCCAGGTATAGAAATATTGGAATTACCGGAAATGAAAAAACAAAAGACTATGTTATCCGTCGTGAGTTGAGAACATTGCCCGGAGAATTATTCAGTCGTGCCGATTTGATCCGTTCTCAAAGAGAATTGGCAGCACTTAACTTCTTTAACCAGGAAAAGATCAACCCTAATGTTATTCCAAACCAGGAAGATGGAACTGTGGATGTGAACTGGGAACTGGAAGAAAAATCTTCTGACCAGTTAGAACTTTCTGCAGGTTGGGGCGGTGGCGTTGGACTTACGGGAACGTTAGGCGTTACTTTCAACAACTTCTCTATTAAAAATATTTTTCACAAAGAAGCCTGGGATCCTTTGCCACAAGGCGATGGACAAAAATTAAGTTTGCGTTACCAGTCAAATGGAAAGGCTTACAGTTCCTACAATGCTTCCTTTACTGAGCCATGGTTAGGTGGTAAAAAAAGAAATTCTCTAACGTTGTCTTTATATCATAGCAAATTTTCAAATGCTTACGACTACCAAAGGCAACGTTTTGATAAAGCAAAATCAGATACCAATTATTTAAAAACCACAGGCTTGTCTTTGGCTTTAGGCAAACAATTAAAGTGGCCTGATGATTTTTTCAACCTTGTTTACTCGCTAAATTTTACCCAATACACTTTACGCAACTATCCCAACTTTTTCCGGTTGACTGATGGTACATCACTTGACAGCGGAAGATCCACAACATTAAGTTTTAAATTAGGATTACAACGTTCATCTGTTTTCAATCCTACATTTCCAACAAGCGGATCTAACTTATCGGCAAATGTTCAATTTACACCTCCGTATTCTTCATTCAATCCCGATCTTATTACTTCTAATAATCCATACAAAAACCCGGAGTATCACAAATGGCGTTTCAATGCAGAATGGTATGTGCCTATTGGCAAGCCGGCCGGTGCAGAAAAGAACAGGCAGTTTGTATTAAAGATGTCGGCTAAATATGGCTTTATGGGACGCTATACTAAAAAGCTTGACTTCTCTCCTTTTGAACGCTTTCAGCTTGGCGGCGATGGGTTGACAAACAGCTACGGATTGTTAGGGTATGATGTAATCTCATTGCGTGGTTATCCCGTATTTGACTATTCTGATCCATCTGTAAATAATTCGGACCAATCAAATGCCAACCGTTTCTTCACCATTTTTAATAAATATCAGTTAGAGTTGCGTTATCCGCTTGTTACCAATCCAAGCAGCACAATTTATGCGTTGACTTTCTTTGATGCTGCCAATGGATGGTATTCATTTAAAGATTATAATCCATTTAAGTTGCGAAGAAGTGTTGGTGTTGGTATGCGTTTCTTTCTTCCAATGTTTGGCTTGCTCGGGTTTGATTATGGATTGGGATTGGATCGTTTGCAACCTGGACAAAACAGAATTAAAAACGCAACGAAGTTTACTTTTATGTTAGGTTACGAACCTGAATAAATTTTAATTTTCAAATCAGTAAATCACAAATTCATTGTATGAAAAAGATATTGCTTCTTGTATGTTTTTTGGGATTTGGCATTTTTGGATTTACCCAGAAGTATGCCATCATTGACACTAAATATATTCTGGACAAAATGCCTGAATATAAAAATGCTCAAAAGCAGTTAGATATTTATGCCGAATTATGGCAAAAAGAAATTGATAACATGCAAAAAGAACTGGACAAAATGTATAAAGACTTTGATGCGGAGCAGGTAATGTTAAGCGATGAGCTGAAAAAGAAAAGAGAAGACCAGCTTTTTGTAAAAGAAAAAACAGTGAGAGACCTGCAACGTCAACGCTTTGGATTTGAGGGAGACCTTTTCAAAAAAAGACAGGAGTTGGTAAAGCCGGTTCAGGATAAAGTTTACAACGCTGTACAAAAAATAGCCGTGCAAAGAGGCTATGATTTTATATTGGATAAAAGTGAAGGCATAACGGTTATATTTGCCGACCCAAAACTTGAAAAAAGCGATGATGTGTTAAAAGAACTTGGCGTGAAATAAGCAAAACATTTGTAAAATCAACTTTCATCATACAACCATCACTAACAAAACACTATCATAATTAAACATCACAAAACAATCTCATGAACAAGATCAAAATCTTATTGATTGCAGCGGCTATTTCTATTTCATCTGCTGCTTTGGCTCAAAAAACAGGATACATTTCAGTTGACCAGGTTATTGGCATTATGCCGGAAGTGGCAAAGATTGATACTTTAATGCAAAGATATCAGGCTGATACCATCAACACTGAGTTCTCTGCACTTATTGAACAATACAATTACAAAGACAGCATCCTGACTAAAACAGATACAACAAAAATGCCTACTTCCTTACGCAAGCAATACCGCAGCGATTTGGAAGGGATTACTTACCAAGTACAAAACTGGCAGGCAATTTCTCAACAGGCCTACCAGCAAAAACAAAATCAATTATTAGCTCCAGTTTACAGAAAAGTGATGACTGCTATTCAAGCTGTGGCAAAAGAAAAAGGTTATACCTATGTGTACGATAAACAAGTTTTAATTCTTGGGCCAAATGCTGATGATCTTTTACCGGCGGTGGCAGCAAAATTAAAAGTTGCTATACCTAAAGACTTGCCGATAGGATTG